>Ga0172380_10004501_pt1 | contig 17855 bp, 20 predicted proteins | sample Leawe162metaG_FD_119747 | JGI IMG/M metagenome (GOLD analysis project Ga0172380, IMG submission 119747) | Leachate microbial communities from a municipal landfill in Southern Ontario, Canada - Leachate well 162 metaG | ecosystem: Engineered > Solid waste > Landfill > Unclassified | place... | reverse complement strand
ATTTACATTGAACACTGGTTGACCAAAAGCCCAAACTCCGTCTGATCCGTCTACGTCGTAATCCTGTTGGTCCCAAGTGCAATCGCAGTTGAGGTAAAGCGACTTGCCTGAAGTATTGCAAGAGTACCCACAGTTTCGCCCGCCGCATTGATCGAAAGTAACGCTAGACGACTTGAATGGTTCGAACGATGGCAGCGCATAGTCTGAATCGATCCGAACCTTGTAAAACGTGCAGTGCTTAGCAAAGTTTGTTTGGTATTCCCACTGAATGTACCGTCGCATTGGGTCTTGCGAGTAAGTCGTGCAGTTCTGCACCGTGACGTTCGATGCGTAGCTCAATCCAACAGACCGCCAGCCGTCCCAGAATTGGCAATTCTCAATGACGTGGTTATCGCCCGTTATTAGGAATAATGCTTCTAGCCCAGCTCCGTTGGCTGACTGAGTACCGAAGCCAGAAGCTCGGCGATTGCCTTTCATGATTAGGTTGCGCCAAACCTTATTGACGACACCGCCGCCTCCAGACAGTGTTGGTCTCAGGCACATTCCGTAGCAACCCCTGACGTTTTGCCAAACGCAGTTGTTGAAGTCGTATTCATAGAAATGCTCGTCTAAAGCTGGTGCAATAAGACCAGCGTTAGCACTGCCTATGTGATATGTAACGCCTTCCGGCCAAGTCGCTTTTTGAGCAATCGCCACGCTAACCGCGTCCGTATTGTCGCGGTGGAACGGAAGATCAACCGCGCCAGACGGAACAGTTCTGTCTAGCGTGAAAGTAGAACCACTGATGTTCGTTATCGAGCCTAGGAACGATTTTCCTTTGACGATAATTGGGCTGAAATAGTAATCGGTATCTGGGAAGCTGTCATAGGCAGACCAACTCCAATTTCCATCGAAACCATCCTCACCGTACCCATGCTGCGATTCAATGATGATCTTATCGCCCACAGAAAACCCAGTAGGATCAGCCACGGTGACATCGGCACCACTTTGCGAAGCGACAAACGTGCTAGCTGAAATTAGATCGGTATAAGCCACGATAGCTCCTTATCGGGCAACGCTAGCCCGTTTACCGTGACCTGCATCGTGTCAGGCTCGCCAGCGAACGCTTCTTTCGGAACGTCGATTCGCAGGATGCCGTTCAGCCAATACCAGCCACCAGCGAGGTAGGCAGCAATCGACGATGCCAATTCAACCGGCGTGACTGATTGCTGTACTGTGTAGCCAAGTCCATTGAACATCGGCGTGTAGGTAATCGCAGTAACTTCGATTTCACTGACTGGGTAGTAGAACGAGTTCTGCTGGTCCAAGAACGCTGGAACGTGTTCAGTATCCTCGTACAGTCTGCGGTTGTACTCTCGCAACTCAGCGCTAGTCGTTGGCAATCCAGGGACGGTTGTTCCGCTTGACGCTGAGCCAGAATTAACAGGTTGTACGTTAAAAGTTAATGGGAACACTAAACCACCGTATTATTCTGACTAACCACCGATTGTGTTAAGCAAACAACTGTCTGAGTGTAGCACACCACTCGTCCGAAATTCTGTCCAGCCAAAACAATAACCGCATCATCGAAGTAAAATTCGTCGTAGAAGTCGTCGTATAGGTCATCAAAAAAGTCTATCAATTGCGTGTTACCGTTTCAATAACGCCTGTCTTTCCTGTTCGAACGTGAGTCACCGCTTCACCGGACTTGATTACCTTGGCCAGTTCCGTCTCAAGCGTGTCCACATAGCCTTGGAGCGTTGTTAATGTCGTTGCCGTGTCTGCCGGTAATCCATCAGTCTTTGCCTTGATAGCAGCGACTTCCGTATCTATGTAAGCTGCTATCGTGGTTAATGTCGATGAAATAGAGCTAAACGAAGCAGCAATATCGCTTGCATCCGCTGGGTCAGTAGGCAGGTTATCAGTTTTAGATTTAATCGCCGCTACTTCTGTGTCTATGTATGCGGCAATTGTTGCGAGCGTTGAATTGACAGTCGAGAATGCTGCCGCAACATCCGAAGCATCGGCAGGATCGCTTGGGAGATTGTCGGTCTTCGCCTGAATGGCGGCAGTCTTAATCGCCTCCGCAGCGATGTCTGCCGTTATTGTGGTGTATATATTTGTTCCATCGAGCGCATCAACTGCAATTGCCGGTGCGTCGATTGCACCAGCAGCGAATGAAGCTGAAGTTATTCCACCTGCTGCAATTGTCACGCTTGTATTAGCCGCAGCAACAGCAACCATCGTCACGGTGTCGGCAACATCAATTGCCGTGGATGGCGCTGCTGTTAATGTAAGTTCACCTGAACCTCCATCGTACGATCCCTCTGCGATAATCGGCGAATTTGATGCAGAAGTATCGAATATAATTGCCATCACATTGGCAATGTCATTGGTTGGTCCGCCAGTCAGTACGATTACTGTTGGGCTTGTGACGGATGCGATTGCAAGATCAGTCGCGATGAAAGCGTTTCGCTTTAATGCAGCGAGTAGTGTTGCTATATCAGTGGCGGTCTTAACTGTGGTTCCTGAAAGGTTTAGCGTGGTTGTTGGATTGCCAACATCGCCCCAGTTCGGTGCAACGTAACCGCTGGATAGCTTTACTTGTCCAGTTCCAGTTCCGCTTGAAAGCAGAACGCTTGCGCCAACATCCCTACCTGTCTGTGCCGTTCCGCCTAATAGCTTCGAGTTTACGTCTGGTGTACCTGCTACTGATGGTGCAAGCCATGCAGTTCCTAGCAAAGCGTCTACGTCAACTTTCGGCTTACCGGTAATAGCCTCAGCAGCCACTATTCGAAATGTCGCTGCAACAAATGTTACTGTCAAAGAATCTACAGTAATTGCCGACACAACCACCCAATAGAAACCTCCTACCGAATAAAATCCCGAGTCTGTGTTATCAGCTAAATCAATACTGAATCCATGCAGTCCAGTAATACCGTCGAAGTCGATCCCATCTGTATCAAGCAGCGCATAGCCAGCGTCACTTGCTCGCTGTGTTGTTGATCCGTTTTTGTATATCTCGATGTCGGTAACAGCCAATCCGGAACAAGTAATTGATGCTCCGTTGGTTCCGAATGTTGTGAATGGAATATAGAGAACAGTTGACGCTGGAATGCCATCGAAGTGAATCATATTGCTAGTCTCCCGCCAACCAAAGGACCGCCGCCAGATCCACCACCGCCAACCGACATATCACGAAGTGAAACAAACATTCCACCGCATGGTCGCGTTGTTGAGTTCGTCCAGTATGGGATTTCAGCAGTGAGCAGCGAAGCCACCGCACGCTTGAAGAAGATTGATGTAGTTGTCGCTGTTCCGACTACCGTGTATCCAGTTCCAGGTGCCAGCGTTGTCCCTGAAGCACTATGTCTGCCTGAGCACAGCAGTAGTGAGTCAGCGGCTACGTTAGTGCCACTTGCTGCACAGTAACTTGTTGTATCGTTTCCAGTTCTCTCGAAACTTCCCCAAAACTCTAGGCTGCATGTAGATAACTCAAACACTGCTAGATCGACAACCGTTGCTGATCCGGCAGAGTTGATCGTTACAGATGTTGTTCCGGCAGCAGCATTTTTACAAACTGCAATGAACTGTGTGTTTGTTGATCCACTTGCACTACTTTGCACGCACCAGTTATTTAGCTTGTCGTCCGTGACTGCATAAACGCGAGACGTTGTGAGAGACCCAATCAGAACCAATGTTGACCCGGAAGTTACGCCAGTAATATTGAAGTTATACGGAGTTGCCGATGCAGGCGAGGACGCAACTTCCTGAATGATTGTTATTGCCATTATGGATTTGCCTCTATCGTTACACGCACCGGATATTCATTATTGACCGTTATCGTGTCAGGAGTGAAACCCACGTTTGCGGCGATGCGAACTACATTCCCGCCTTCGCTAGTCTGATGCCATTCGAGAGGCAAGCTGTAACTGCCGAGATTGAACGCTGTTGCACCTGTTCGAACCGTTCGCGTCAATCCAAATGATCCAAGCGGTTCGACTGTGACTCGAATCAGATTGATCCCGTCCGTAAACTCAAAGCCGTTCGTGATGAGTGTTGGCGCAACGCTCGGAGAGAAATGCCAGCCAAGATACAGCCCGTCCGATAGGTCAACTGTCATCGTGTCTTCAATGACTAGCTTGCGCGTTGAACGATTGAGCGAGTAGTTTGACACAGCGCCCGTTACCCTTGGGTCCGGCTGTGCACCGTTTCCGTTGTTTATACCTGCCCTCTCGCTCCAATCTATTTCCCAGTCGTATGTATTACCCGTTAAAACTGGCAACGACTGATCGCCACACACGTAGTACGGGTCTGTAGCGGGTTCCTCTGGGAATGACACTCTTTTGCTGAAGATTCCAAGCCGAGTACACCCCAGCGCCCACCAGCCCTTTATGGCAAAAATAGGATCGCCCGATACAGCTTTTTCACCTACCCACACGCCATTTGATACAACTCCGTTCGGATGGCAGCGATTGCAATGACCGATGACCAAACCAATGTTTCCGAGGCAGAATCCAAGAACTCTTTCGTCGCCAGATTCTCGACCGAAATCAATGCTCTTGTATGAAACATCAACGCGAAACGTCGAATCTGGGTTCGCCATATTTTCTCGGTAGCACCATCGCTCACCGACTCTCTCTGCAAACTCGCCAGTGGCACCGACTGCCGTTGGCTTAGCTCCTGCGAGCGCTCGCAACTCTCGCATGTTCCCAGACTCGCCCTGCCTAGTGCCCATCCACGCATACGCTTGTCCAGCCGGAGTGTTGCCAAGTAGGTTTGCGAATAACGCTACACATCCGTGCCCACCAGGAGATTGCAGTGTCTTTCTGACGGTCTTATCCTCCTCGACCACTAGCCCTCGATGTCGTGTCTGTATGTAGAGATTCTTGTCTACCATGTTCCAAGCAGAGTTCGTCGCTGTGTCTAGAGCTGGAATCATAAACGCTGCCGCGTAAACTAATTCACCCTCATAGCCTCCAATTCCTGGACCTGATGCGTAACTGCCCCATGTTCTCCCGCCGCCGTTAAGCGAGTTCATCCCGAGCAAGTTGTGCATGTGGAATGGGTTCCAAGTAGCCGTCGGGTCGGTGATTGGATTTAAGTACATTCGATCAATAACCGAATCGGCCCAAGCATGGCTAGAACCACTTGGATTAACGCCGTAAACAGTGAGGGCTAGAAATGTCTCAAGGTGGAAGGCATTCTGTCCCATCGGGCTGGTGTTTTGGTATGCCTCGCCATCCGTCGTTGTCTTTCGGAAGTTCCTCCCACCAAGTTCTTCGGATGCAATCTGCCGTCCGATAGATGTCTTCAGCCGATCAAAAGCAGACTCGAACTGAGCTGCATCTGGCCAAGTAATCCAGTCGAGAGCACACAACGCGGTAAGCTCATCCCGCATTCTGGCGCTGATTGCGACGTAAGATGTGAACCTATAGTCCGCATGTGGTGAGGCTAGTTTTGAGTCAAGCTGAGTATTGAATGCCGTAATTGCCTGAGCCATACTCGACGCATAGTTCGTATTGTTGGCGTTAATGTCTTTTTCATACCAAGCATTCAATGCGCGACGGTGCATTGAGTTTAGCGTGCCTTTGACCGCGTTCATCTGCACTGTGTCAAACTGACCAGCAACAAGCGTATGTGGTAAAAATATCCGCTTAGTGCAAATTCCAGCGCCACCTGGATCGTTCAAGAATGGAGTACGCAGAGCCGCCTTGACTTCCGCCGCCGTTGGATGAGGAACCCACCACTCCGTAGGATCTGGAACGTCCCATCCAGCATTACGAAGCGTTTCGATATTGACCAGTTCAATTGTTCCAGGCGTCAATGTAGTTGCTGTTGCAACAGAACTAAATACGGAATCGCCAGCAGCGTTGGCACTTTTCACCCAGTAGTAATAGGCAGTCGAAGAATTAAGCCCTATGTCAATTAACGTTTGCGTTATGGTATCATTAGCAACAATCGTAGCTGTTCCGCTATTGTTAGTGGTGTTTCGATAAACGTCATACGAATCCGCACCAACCTCAGCATCCCACGTAAGAGTTATTGTGGATGATGAGAGTGCAGTGGCAACGACAGAAGACGGAGCATTAGGCACGACAACAGGTGCTGGCGGTTGCACTCTCGTCCGGAATTGCGATCGTCTTCCGCTTTGACCAAATGCCATTAGTCTTGTACCTCGAAATGAATGGGAGGCGAGACATTACCCGCCTCCCCAAATCGTTAGGCTGTTACTCGTACTGAGCGCATGCCCACCAGTCCATATTGATGGTCAGCGCAGCAGCAGTCGTGCCCTTAGCTCCGATGATCGGCGCTAGAAACACGTCGTCAGGGAACGTCGCCGCATCGATTTCCGATGAAGTCAATTTGGCCGGAGCCATAACTCCACCTGGCATTACACCGTCAACGTACCACTCGACCGTCCGTGGGTGAGCACGGTAGCGGAAACCGAGCTTCTTGTAGACCGTGTTGTCAGCCGTGAAGGTCGCCAGCGCGTTCAGCTTCGTCTTCGTCGCACCGTCCTGGTACGTCTGACCATCAGCCTTGTAAGCGCCGTCGAACACTCCCGCTTCCGCATAGAGCTTGACGAACCCAAGGAAGTTCTTGTCAGCCAAGGCTCCTGTGGTGTCCACAAACAAAGCATCCGTAGCTCCCATTCCGACCTCGCCAAGACCTACGCCAATCGACCACTTACTAGCCGTGATGGCGCTCATGGCGATACAGCACTCAAATGCCAAGTCTTTGTCTGCTAACTTGAACGGAGCACCAAGTCCGCGCCCCCACTGCAGGACCGCTTCGTCCTCGTTCGTACCTGCGTCCATCGTCAGTCGCACAATACCCTTGCGAGTAGCCGTGTCAGCAACTTGCTCGACAGTGATCCCGCCGTCGCCGCCGGTTTCTAGGTACAAATACGGACCATCAAGTGTGGCCGCATGCAACGACATGAAGTCGTCGAAGAACCCGAATGCGGGATTCCCGCTCGGACTCTGGTACGAACTTCCAGACGAATTCATGTTGGTCGGAATACCGATCCCTCGCCACAGTCTGGGCGAAAACAACCTAGTCGACATATCTTCAAAATGAGCGTCCATTACTAGACTCCTTACGTGAAACGGGAATTACCCAGCTAAGGGTGGGCGTTGTCCCAAAATCGAAAAATGGCGGGCGTGGTTTATCGTCTCGCCCGCCAAAGACGTTTACTTGAAGCTCAATTTGTCCCCAATTGGGGACAAAATTACGCTGTCTCAGTCACGGTACTCGTGCAATATCCACGGAAATTACCGCGTCGGTTGAAACAAACCATCTGAACCGCATCGTCCATGGCGCGAACCCGAACGTTGCTCATTTCTGGGTGCTGGAACGCTTTTCGCTTGCGCATTTGGCGTCCAGGTGCGTAGTAGGCTCGGAATGTCGCCCAGTTCACACCGAGGATAATACCGTCCGTGCGAGCGTTGGCGCTGGCAGCATTGGTCCAGGCTGGAACCCAGTTCAGTGGCACACCGCGGACGTAAACCGTTCCGCTGTGTTTCGCCATATCGTCGCCAATGTTGTCGTTGCCCAACTGCAGCAGACGCCGGCAAGCAGCCAATCGGCTGTGCGTGGTCAACAATTCCCAGTCGTGACGCTTCTGGTCCACGATGTCGGGACGTTGAACCGGAGGGCTGAAACTGCACAAGTCCATCGAATTGATGGTCTTCTCAACGAAATCGTCCCGGTCTACGTTCGTGTAGGGGAACGTGCGGTTCCGCCATTGGTCGTAAACGGTTGGGTCGATTCCGCCGACTCCGTTCGAACCCCAACCAACCGGAGCATAACCGTCGAAGCCTTCTTCCGAATTGTTTTCGGTCGTGCTGTCGTCCGTTGCGGTAATCCACCACAGCAAGGACACAGGTGGGAAAGGTGTCTGCGTCGGGCTGGATGGTCCAGGTCCGAACATCAGGTCTTCCATGCCGGTGTAGAACGACGTCATCAAGTCGCGTTCAAGCGATTCGAGGTAGTCGTAAATCTGCCGACCGCCAGTTTGGAAGATTTCCTCGTCGATGTCATAGTGGTAGTTATTGGTCGTCAGACCCCACTTCAATGAACCTTCGCTGAGGACGTTCACGCGACTCGACGAATCCCGATGGTACAAGCCGACAACTTGGAAGTTATCGTTGGTGTTCGTCTTGACCTTCCACTTGCACTGCGACGTGCTCATGGTGTCTTTCTTCAGGTTTCCACTGAATAGACGTGAGGCGTACTTGTACTCTTGCAGCGGCAGGGAAATGTCCTGTGCCGCCAGCATGTCTTCGCCAGCGAATTTCTGGTGAATCGAAGCTACGAAATCGTCAATCTGCTCAATACCGAGTGCCATGTTGCACTTTCCTTATTTGTTATGACCCGGAGAGTTCTTTGTAGAGCCGGTCAGCTTCGTCACGAACGTTGTCTCGTGGCGGTAGCGGCTTCGTTGGGCTTCCGCCTTGTCGAAGCTGGCTCTGCTTGGAAATCTTGCTGGTCTGTTGTTTTAGTCGTTTCTTGCCAAGTTCATCACCGAACGCCATGTTGGCAACTCGGCTTATCAATTGCTGAGACATTTCCGCTGGGCGCCCAAGTCGTTCGAGTCCAATCATCTGAGCCTTGACGGCTACATTTAAGTCTCTGCGACGTTCCAGTTCCTTCTCTGATTCCTTCCCTGTCGTTCCGAACAAGTCGGAGTGACCGAGTGAATCAACAAAACTGTCGAAGCGATGTTCTTCTTCCTTGGCACTTGCTTCTATGAAGTGTGCTTCCAAGGCTGCAAATCGCGCTTCGGAACGGGCTTCTCGAGACTCGTAGTGGTCCACCAAGCGGTTGAACTCACCGACAATCTCCTCGTCGTACATGTCAGCACTCAACGAAACCTGATACCGTCCATCATTTGGAGCTTCCGCTTTAGGTGGTTCGGCTTTCGGTTCTTCCTTTTTGACAAACTTGCCTTTGTCGTCTCGGACTGGGGCTTGCTCACTTTCTGCCATTGCCTTGCGACCGGCTTCAAGTGCGCTCTTGTCAAATAGGCGTAATGCCCTATCCAACTCCTCGCGACTGGCGAAATCGGCTATTTCCGATTCATCTAAGCCATACGCGGCTGCCTCGGCTTTTACGTCATCAGTCAGCCATTTAGGGGCTTCTGCAACGTCGCCGGTTTCCTCGCCTTCTAGGGCGGTGTCATTGCCGGAATTTGTCTCGGCAGATGTGTCTTTTGTTACGTCGCCTGGTTGTGCTGTTCCAGACTGCTCGTTCGTAATCTGAGCATCAGACTTGCTCTCAGGCTCACCCTTACGCTCTTGTGCTATCTCCTGTGCGACGGTTTCCGCATACTCGCGAATTTCGTCCGAGCTAGTGTCTGGGGTTGCTTCAGTGAGGTCTGCCAATGCCATTGTATCAATCTCCGTGTGTTGTGTTGTGTCTATTTTTGGCGCACGTTGGGCATAATGTGACACCGTTCTCAAGGCTAAATAGCCAGCTTGTATCTATGTGCTCGACTGGATGCACTAATCCACTTTCCCTGACTCGATGCACTTGCAAATCTTCAGTCGTTCCGCATCGAACGCACTTCTGGTCTCTCGCCTTGACTGCTAGCATCCACTGCTTCATTTCCGAAACTGCCTCAGCCATCGGAATACCCGCCCTCATTGTCAATAAGTCCTCGGCGAGAGAGGAACTCTTTCCGAGCCCTGCGACTTGTGAATCGAACTTGTCCGTTGTCGTGAACCGCCGCTCCAACAATGTTGTGTTGCCTTATCATGGAACGTGCTTCCGAAACTTGCGACTTCATAACGCCGCAGCCTTCCGAAATAAGCGGGTCGTGTTCGGTGTACGTGTTGGCGGTCATCGGAGGTGCTTCGAGCCAATCAGCCTTCGGAGGCATTAACTGGTCAAGTTCTTCCTGTGTGACTACTCTGCCGTTGTACTTGCAAACTATTCCACTCATTACGCTGGTGCCCTCTGTAGCATTGCGGATTGCTGTGAATTGACTTGTGGTTTTCCACCCATGAGCGTCTGAATCAAAGCTGAGTTGCGCGCATCTGCGGTTCCGCCATCGCTGACGTTTCTCCTGACGTTTTCCCGTACTGTGTGCGCAGGGGAACGAACCGTGTTCTGGTCTCCACCAAGCATCTCTGCCGGCGTAGCGAACGTAATGAACTGCTTCAGTTCGGGCTTGTTCATCATCCGCGCGATGTAGTCAAGCAAAGCTGCGGCGTCCATCGTCGCTCCCGACGCCTGGAACATCGGCCACAGCGGGGCAATTTCACGCAGCACTCCGTAGACCTCCTGAAGATGCTGCTGGGGAGTCTTGAAGACCATAGAGTACGGTTCAACCCGAAACTGGTAATCCTCAAAGTTGCCCAAGCGGTTGTCGGGCGTCCAATCTGAGTTGACTTGAATCCCGCTATTTCCAACCGGCATTGAAGTGCGAAGTTCAAGCGTCTGGTCTTCCCACATCAGCCTTCCAAGGTCCAAGATGCAGTCGGAAGCGAAGTTCACCACCGCTACTCGCATGTCAGCTACATTCTTGGACAACTGACCGTGAATCAATTCCTCTTGTCCTACCGTACTAGCTTGTGCTCCAAGTCCACCCATGGCTTGAAGGTTGCCAGCAAAACGGTCGTATTCCGTTTGAATGAACGTTGCCATTGCCATGTCGCGCTGGTCAACGCCACCAGTTTCAAACTGCTTGATTTGCTCTGGGCTCTTTCCGCGATACCATCCATTTCGCTCTGCCGTTCTCAGTCGATTCGCGTCGTCTTCCATTCCTGGTGGATAGACTTGCACAACTCTGTGAGCGTCAGAATCTTCCTCCATCCTGCGATGCAAGCGGTTCTGAAGGTCGTGCATTCCCTTCAAGTTAATCGCTGGTGACGTTGGAATGACGTTATCTGGGGTGTCGCCCAATGATAGGAATTTGTACGGTCCAGCTTGGGAACCAACCCATTCGCGCTCAATCAGTGGCTCCAAGTCTTCCTGGTCGCAAGCCATCGTGACAATGGAGTTATTTTCGGCGACCCAAATATCCATGAGCCATATCATGTCCTTCAGGTCATCATCCTCGGCACTTCCCCAATCGGAAGCAATGTCTCGAGCGGCACCCGTTGCGTCCTGATTCTGTCTGCCTGTAGGCTTGAGCTTGTCCTTGACTTTCTTCGAATATCCAGGCTCGTCCATTACTTTTTCGTAGTCGGCGCGGTAGCGATGCCCGCAATACCTCATTTTGGACAATTCCTTCGCCGTCATGTCAAGGATGAGATCATCCAGCGAGACTCTGTTCAGCCATGGTTGCCCAGGGTCGAGCCAGACGTCCTCTTCGGATTCTAGGATGCCGTGGAATCGCAAGTCCGTGTCTTGCATCATCACAACGCCACAACCCAAGCAGAAAAAAGCATCCAGGACAATTGAACGGAACGTCTGTTCCAGTGCCATATCGCTAATCAGCTTGTTCAAGTTCACCTCGAACCTGCGAGCAAAAGCAAGCGATTCTGAGCGTGGCGTCGAGACAAGGACTTGCGGATTATTGGCTGCGAGCGAGATTGTGTAGATGCGAGCGGTCTGGTTTATCAGATTGACAAGAGTTTTATTTTCTGCTCCTGTCTCGGCGTAATAACTGCCAACATAATCTTTGATTAACTCCTTGCGTACACGACGAAATGGCTCCAAGGCATCGCGAGATGACTTGATGGCTTTTAATAGCCGACCTCTTTTCGTGTCGTTGGATAAGTCAATCATTCAGCAGCCTTAAAAGAAACGAGGGACCGGAACGTTTTGCACGTCACGGCCCCTCTAAGGCTGCGATGTTAGAGGCATCTATCTCGGTAGCTACTCCGATTTATGCCTTGTTGTTGCCGGACGGCTTACGCCCCGGTACCTTGCTTCTTCTGTGTTTTCCCTTCTCCAAGCAGTTGTGTTCTGGCGTGTGCCATGTTCAGTAGCGCTTGAGTCTGTTGAAGTGCTTCAGCAGGCTTCAAATTGGAGCGAATCTGGTCTAACAAAACGCCAATCGCTTTTTCAATCTTCTCTTCCATCGGGTTCTCCTTCAGGTTCTAACTCTGAATCAAAAGTGTTAAATGGTTCAACCCCGCCGGTCCAGTGTACAGACGTTCCTCGCGGAAATCGTCAGCCTACTTGAGGTGGGACATGCTGGCGTCCAGGGTCGAACCAAAGTTCAAGTTAACTGTTCAATTGCCATCAACCAATCGATATCAATCAAATCGTTTCCATTGGCACGAAAACGAATTTCCGCTTTGTGAGGACCACTTTCGCAAGCGTAAGTCACCCAGCGACTGCCACACAAATCCCCTAACGTCGCCAATGGCTTTTCGTTCATCCGAAGTACTTTCTCTCTTACGTGATAGAATACTTCTTCGACATTGCCATCATCAGCGATGGAAATATGAAACTCGTCTCCTCCTGTCTGGAAGCCTATGACATATTCAGTGAAGCTACTCCTTGGCTTTACTCCCGCCTCCGCAAACTGGCTTGCAAACGGAGCCAAGACAGCACCCAGGATGAATTGTCGTCGTTCAATTGTGAAGTTACTCATCGGGTTTTATCTCCGAGTTTTGTTCTTTGCTACTTCTTTTGCCCACCAGCGGAATCGAAACTGGATACTTCGATTCGTCCACTTCCACATTACTCAACGCACGAATAACTTCTGGAATGCTCTCTTTCCTAGCTGCACGCATAGCCTTGACGATTGCTCGCTCAAGAATTTCTACGCGATGCTTGTCGCTCATTAGACCAGCCTACCGTCGAATAATGTCTCGAATCCCAAACTTAGGACTGCCGGAATTCGCACGATTGTACTCCTGTTGCTCCCTCCAAAGGAAGCTCCCATACTCAGGAGTTTGACCAGTTTCTTCATCCGTGTCAATCTTGGTGTCTGCATTGTCCGTGTTGTAGACTAGCCAGCAACCTGCCGCAGAGATGGCTCGGTCGGCGTGATTCTTCTCTGTGGCACCTTTGTTTTTGGATGGAGCATGAACGATGCTCGACCCGTCCCATTCGTACTCCCCTGCTTCTACAATCATCTCCTCCGAGCGAGGAACGAACTTGCCTTGTTCCATTGCCAGCGCCATCATTTCGAACATATCCGCCTTGTCCGCATCGCGGCACGGCCAGCCAGGTTTGCGGCTTTTCTTCTGTGAACCAAGCTGCGTCACGTTCCGGTAAAAAACGTTGCCATAATAAATAACTTCCATGATTTCCTTGGCAAAACCACCGGAAACACCTGAGTCCTCCCAGCCAAGTAAAGCATTCCTCAGCCACATGCACAGCCCGACTACTCGTCGCGCAAACGGACGCGGTTCTAGCCCCTTGATGGTGTATTCCAAGACTTGTTCACCTGTTCTGTCGTCCATCGCCGTTAGGACTGAATTCGACGAATAGGCTCCCACACCACCCGAAGCAATGTCGCAGCCAGCAGTGAACGGTCCAAGCGGAGGCGAATCGTCGATTCCAGGACGGAACCACAGTTTCAGCATTCCATCGTCCCTTGGAATCAATCCTGTCAGTTTGCAGGTTTCCGAGTCGAATACTGGGTTTCCTACCCAAATCGGACGCTTGCAGTGCTCTCGCTTCATTCTGTCGAGCAGGTCTGGATTGAAAACCTTGCCTACCGCTCCCTTGCAATCTTCGTCGAGCTCTCTTGCGATGAATCTTGGAGTCGAACCAGGAAGTAGACGGTGAGCGTTGTACCACGGAGACTGAATGTGCCCTTCGATTTTGTGCCCCCGGCGCTCGATAGTCTTGAGTTCACGCTGATGTGTTGCGATGTACTCGTTGACTGCACCCTGCTCCTCTTGCCGCAATGCGATGGCAACCCCTTTGACCACTTTATAAATGCTCTTGGAATGGTCAGGATTGTCCTTCCAGCTCAGATTGTAGACCCTTGGGTTATCTGGGTCTGTCGCCGCTTCGTAGAACACGCCTGAATCAATACCGAACGTGGAAACTAGAAACACGCAGTTAGACACGTGACTGACCGAGGAAAGAATCTTGTAATCTTTGTTTTCAGCAACGAATTCTTCGCTTCCAGGTTCGTCGAAACAGAAAATGGAAGTTCTGCCACCGCGGGCGACGTCTCCTGTCGCTGCGTATCCGCTCCACCCTGCTTCGTTCGGCAAGCGTATTACGTGGTCTGTCATGCTTCTTGAATAGCCTTCAGGAAGCATCCACACAGGCAATCGGTCGAGCATCCAAGCAACTTTGAACATCACCGCAGAGTCATTAACGCTTGAATCAACGAGCTTTTCGTTTCGAGTCACTAACCCAATTGTGAACCCCGATTCCTTCAAAGCTCGCTGCATGGTTACAGCCAAGTAGCAATAAGTCCCACCTTGCGCTCTAGACTTTTTCAGCGTCAATGAAACTGGGTGCTCTGTCTCCATCGCCTCTGAAATTGCTTCGTCCATCGCCAGAATCACTGGTTCCTGATGGGACCATGGAATCATCGGTTTTTGCTTGTGTTTAGAACGTGGCTCGATGACCCACAGCGCGAAGGCGCAGAAGAACAGAACATCAGTCATGCACGCTTCATGCAAAGCGTCACGGAATCGTTTGTCAGTCAGCGCACGTTCGCGGCATCTGATTCGCCAGCGAAGGTTATCAATCGGCTCTTTTGGCACTAAAGCGTAAAAAAGTGAGGTCATGCAACAATTGTGCTGCATGACCTCACTTGCGTCAATCTAAGACCGCCAAGACATAACCCGTCTTGCCCCGCCTTACCTCGACTGACCCGAACAAGCCTCGACCACTTCTAAATCTATCCGCTATGCTTCTTCGGGTCAATAGGCGAATTATGAATTTGTTCCCAAGCCTCTCGGCAATCATCGCATGGGTAGCGACGATACAGGCAATCTTCGCACGGTCCTGTGAAGCACATTGCTGGGTGAGGGCTGGTAGGTTCTGCTGGCGCTGGAACAAACCTCCGAGATTCTTCCTCGGTTATCTGCTTCCCTAGCTTCATAGCCATGCGCTCGTACATTCGGAATCCGACTGTGAATCCAACGATGTCGTCTGGTTTCAAGCCTACAGTCTCAATAGAACATATATTGAAGAATCTTCGCAGTTCTTGCTTTGGTAGCTTATTCGCTTCGTCTGTCATTTTGATTTGCACCTACCGCATTGTTATCCGTGCTTTGGCGGTCCCTGGATGGCTGCGTCAACCGCATCCTTCAGGTCGCTAATCAGTTGTCTAGCACCACGAATTGACAGCGCAAAACTCTGCCAGTGTTCGTCATCATCGGGATTGAATTCCTCGTCTCCGCTATCCATTCTCTCGATGATGCTTTGGTCTCTGGCGAAGTGCATTGTGACTACTGGTACATCTCGCCCATCCGGTCCTGGTGCAACGCCAGCCCCTGTGCCAACTGCATTGTGAAACTGCATCATTCCGTCACTTCCTGAATTTTCCATTGGTGTCTCGCTCATATTGAGTTCCTTTACTCTCCGCAACAGTTCATCGTAAGTCGGACATCGAGCGTGTTTATTGCAAGCGCCTGGCTCATCACTGTTGGGGACGATGTACCGAACTGGCTTTCCGCACCCACATAATCCATATTCATTAGTAAGATAGGCGTCCATTCTTGCTTTGCGAACTTCTGGGTCTTGGTCAGCAAACCACCCAAGTCCAACAACCACAGGCTCTAGTGTCATGTTCGTTTCAGAGCCTCGCCAATATCCATCACTTTCAGCCTAGCTCGAAGCGTGCTCTCCTTCAGCCCGTAAATCTCAGCCCATTCCCGAACGGTTTTACGCTTCCCTTGGAACAGGACTCCGCACTTGCCACACGATGCCGAATGCCCAGAAGTGAGGTGCCCCAAGCGGACTGTTACTTTCTGCCCACACGTACACTCGCATAGGAAGTGCCTCTTTCCAGAAGACTCAACCTCTTTGATGACTTTTAGGTATCCGAACTCTTGCTTTGGTTTAACTTCTAGACGTTTCATGTTTCTTCCTGTGTCGCCTGTCCATCTGAAAATCCACGGTTGTACTCGTCCAGGTCGGCACACCCAGTAAGCAGTAGGTAAGCATCACGCTCATTGTTTACCTTGTCGTCGTGATTCTGCGGAACTCGCTGCTTCACGCTTGTAGTGCTCTCTGCGCAACTCGCAGTTCTCAATATGCAACGCCTCGCCGCCAACGTCGTACCATCGACCTTCGATTGTATGCCACCACACTTCAGCATGGCAAAACTTGCATGTCAGTGGTTTGCCCTTCGCATTCGTTTTTTTGAAATCGTCAGACATTGTTATTTCTGTCTCTCGGTTTGTAAATTCAGTCGCCGCAGCATTGCACTACGGCGACTGTAGGTTTCTTCGGTAATCAGTCTAGCACTTCTTACCGCCCTTCTTGTCGCCTTTCATTCCGCCTTTTCCACCTTTTGGTGGCGCAGCTTTTTTCGCCATTTGAAATTACCTCCTTTCTTTGCTAAGGGTGATGCGTCCGGTAGCTGATGTTTAATCTGCGCCGCGCAGGTTATTTAGTTGTTAGGACGACGACTTATCGTCCGCCTTTGCTTCACTGATTGTTCGGCCAATTTCCTGAAATCCATCGAAGTGCATCTTCAAAAGCTCCAGAAGATTGTCGAACCCCTGGTTCATGCACTTACGACGAAATTCAATTTGCTTGACCACTATCTCATACGACTGCTTGCTCAGCTCAAGCGGCAAGTCAAGCGAGAAGTCAGCGTCCTTTGTTCCTGCGCAAGGAAATTCAGTGAACAACTTAACCATCTTGCCTGCGATACTTTCATCTAACATGCCGTCTATCATTCCGCGTCCTAACAATGAATTGAAATCGACGGCGAAATAATCAATCGTGATGGATGCCGCCCTCCGCCGCGATTTAATTCAAGCGTTAATCACCACGGCTGGTAGATATAAATCGGCTGGCTTCGATATTGTCCATATCGCGAATACGGGTTATTCACGCTATCGGGGCTGTACCTGCTGCCGAATCGTGAGTACGGATTCGAGATCGAATCAGGGTTGTACCGATTCTGGCTCAATTCCCCAAGATACGTTCCACTCGACGAGTACAGCCTAGGAGGATTCGTAGACCAGCGAGCTGTCGGACTTCCGAATCGTTCATAGGGAACACGTTCTTGCGCGTAGCACGTCGATGCGAATAGAACCGCTAAGAGAAACACTACTAGGCTTTTCATCACTTCCCCTTTGGTTCTTTGAGCAAAGTAGGTCCGCAAATTTGCGGAGCTACTTTTTAACTTGTTCATCCATTAGAGTAACCAGCTTGCGGCTTTGGGTCAATAGCTGTAAGCTGGTATGACTGTATGACACACTGCTACTTTTTTTATTGGAGTCGAAAGTGAAGCTAAAATCTGAATCCAAGTTCTGGGACGTTCGGTTCTCTATACCAAAGGTCAGAACATACGAAGTGAATGGCGAGCAGAAGGAGTATCCCTATCAGGGAAATGTGCATGTCATGGCGGCTGCGGAAACTGTCGCTAAAGTGAACGAGTTGATTTTGGCGGAATACCCAGACGCCATCATTCACCAAATCAACCACCGTGGCGGCGATTGCGCGATTGTCATTCAGCCTGAGTTGCTCGCATGACCGAACCAGACGACGGATTCAAGTGGTGGCAAGGTGAAGTAGTCTGCTCCATTTGCGGACACGTTCAAACCTCTCGCATCCAAATACCCAAAGAGTTCAATGAACCGTTCGTTCTTTTAGAGTGTGCAGAATGTCACAATATGAGCTGCCAAGAGGAATAAAAGGACATGCGAAAGATACAACTTACTCCAGCCGAAGTAGCGTTTTGCTTAGCAATTGCAACACAAAGGGACGCTTCAAAGCCCAATCGAGACTCTAGACACTCTACTAACCAAAGCGGATTCGGAGTT
>Ga0172380_10004500_pt1 | contig 17859 bp, 15 predicted proteins | sample Leawe162metaG_FD_119747 | JGI IMG/M metagenome (GOLD analysis project Ga0172380, IMG submission 119747) | Leachate microbial communities from a municipal landfill in Southern Ontario, Canada - Leachate well 162 metaG | ecosystem: Engineered > Solid waste > Landfill > Unclassified | place... | reverse complement strand
TGTGCCAATCACATTCACATCCACATAGAGCAACGGATTTTCTAAAGAATTTCGCACGCCCGCCATCGCCGCTAAATGCATCACCTTGTCTAATTTTTCTGTTTTAAAAATCTTTTCTAAAAGTGCGATGTCTCGGATGTCTCCGCGGTAGAGTTTGAACTTATAACCTTTCAAATATTTCTTGATGCGCGCCTCTTTCAACTTTGGATCGTAATAGTCATTGAAATTATCAATTATCACTACTTCGTCTCCGCGATCCATTAATTTTTTGGCCAGATTTGACCCGATAAACCCTGCGCCCCCCGTAATCAGAATTTTCATAACTTTGATCTTAAATAATTATAATAATCTTCATTCTCACTATTTCTATTGGTATAATGTTGCAAAGCTTTGCCCCGCGCTGCCGCTCCCATCTTGATTCGCAACTCCGGACTCTCGATTAATCGCGAAAGCTTCTCTACCCATTCTACTGTGTTTTTCGCCAAAAAACCATCTACGCCATCAATAATCGCTTCCGAAAAAGTTTGATTCGCTACCGCCACTGTTGGAACATTCAAAATTCCTGACCCAAAAAATTTAATTTCTGATTTTGATTCGCAAAATGGATCACCTAACTCTAAAGGTGAAATATTTATATCCACACTCGCTTTGTCCTTGAAATGCTTCTTGCGGGGAGCAAAGGCTAATCGCTCAATCCGATTATTAAATTTATTCAACTCGTCTCCCGTGTTCAATGGTCCTGCCAAAACAAGTTTCACGTTAGGATATTTTTCCATAATCGTAACTAGCGCTTCCGTGACAGTGGCAAAATCACGATCATGCGTCATAGTGCCAGAAAAATATCCAATCCGCACAATTTCTTGCGATTTGATTGTCAAAGTTTCCTTAGCAGCTAAAATTTCATCTGCAATTTCCAAATCATTATCCGAAAGTTTATTGGGCACGAGAAAAACTTTCTTTTTGTAGCTTTCTAATATTTTCGCCAGGTATGTCGTCGTAGTAGTGCAAGTTGTGACATAAGGATCTTTTAAAATTTCTTCGCCTACGCCTTTAGCATATTGCATTTTTTCCAATTGGCCCATTTTCTGATAGGCCTCCGTCGCATGGACATATTTCGTGTCAAAAACAAGGTCATCCGTTTCGAAAATAATTTCTTTGTTTTGTTTTTTTATTCTAGTAATTAGTTTCTTTACGACGGGCGTGACCAGTGTGCGATGGAAAATGAAAACATTAAACTTGTCAGCAAATCTTGGTAAGAATGGATTATCCTGAATCATCACCTCCGTTTGAATGCCATGCAAATTCAATTCTTCGGCCACATGGTAGGCGCGATAATTCGCACTATCCCCTACGCCCCCAGTAACAATCAAAACTTGTCCAGACCGAAAATTAAAAATTGTTTTAAGATATTTCTTTAAATAGCCCCATCCGCGAGCGACCCCAGCAACCAAACCGTCCTGCTGAATAACTTTAATTGCTTTGCCCAATCTGATTGAAATAAATTTCATAGTCTTATTGCTTTATTTGAAATCTTAAATCTCCTTTCAAAACATTTTCTTGATTAAATTCTCCATCCTTGGTTTTGATATGAATCTTAACTGGCAAATCGCCCACGCCCGATTGTTTTTGCACTAAAAGTTTATAGTCATCCGCATTAAAGCTATTAGGCAATTCATATTTTATCATCGTATCCAATGTTTGGCCCATTATCACATCCACTTTGAAACCAAAATATGTTTTGCCGAATTCTTCCCCGTTCCCACCGCGCGGAGAAACCCATTTATTCTCTAGAAGCGTTGCCCCAGCTGGAACATAGACCCGCAAATAGGAATGATAGTCACTAGTGCGCCAATCACCATAGGGGGCAGTGTTTTTGTATTGCATATTTAAAATAGCAATCGGTTTTTCGCCCGTCAAATCCAAATCATAGGAAATTTCCCGCTTCATATAGTAGTCAGTTTTAAGCGCACCCATGTTCGCGTCCACCATCATCAAGTAGTCGCCGTCTTGACCGCCAGAAACTTTTCCATCCCAGAAGACACTTTCCGCCAAGGCTTGCAAATTTGCATCATCAAAATGCAACATAATATTTTTATTTTTCAATTCCGTGTGAAAAAATTCCGCCAGCTTAGAAACGTTGCCAACGTTCGCCAGTTTTTCGATGATTACCGGCGCCAAACTTTTCATAATCCACTTTCTGTTTTGCGTGTTCAATTCATCATTCATCAGATATGGCTTCTCAACCACTTCTTCCATTTTCAGCATCGCATTGGAACTATCGAAAACAATGGAACTACCGGGAGCAGAAACCGGCCCGGTGATTTCTAAGATATCATTAAAAACTTGCGAATTAACCGCAATCACGCCATCAAATTGATTTTGCCTTCCAGCTAAGCGCAAAAAATATTCAGCCTTAGTCACGTTTGTCGGAAAATCTGGAGAAAAATTCGAATCCCTGAATTTCCAATTTTTTATCTGCATCATGTTTTTCAAAGCATAGGGCGCCGGAATTTTAGCAGAAATTCTTTGATCCAAAAGATTGGCATCTTCCACAAAAGTCGAAATCACTTCACCATCTTTTATTTTCACAATGGCATACTGCCCCAAGAAACCGCCTCCCGGACGAAGCTCCATATTATTTTGCAACATTATCATAAAACTCCGCGTCACCCCGTCTTTTTTGGTAAAATTTTGCACATACTGATTAACCACATCTAATTCCTTTTTCTCATCAGCAGGAATTGGCAATAAGCTGGAAAATTTATTAGCAATGTTAAGCGCATTAAAAAAAACTGTTTTCTTATTTTTGTTTACATATGAATAAGCGAAAAAACTGCCCAAAACAAAAAAAGCCACCAGTGCGATTGTTATGGTTCTTTTTTTTGTGAAAAATATTTTTAACTTATTTTTAAGAACAACGCTTTTGTTTTTCAACTCTATTTTATTTAAAAACATACTTACTTATTATTATTTATTCTTTTCAATCATATTACTGACCGCTAATATCATTTTATCTCATTTTCCGCTGTTTGGCAAAAGCCTTTTTTCACTATATACTTCCTTATATGGGAATAAAATCATTTCTAAACAAAGCTGTCCAGTTAGACAAATTTCAACTCTGGACATTATTTTCTTTATTCTGGATTGGACTCGGCTGGCTAGGACTCATCTTGGCGCTATTTGGCATTTTTTATAATGTCATTTTAGCGGCCTACATCTTAGTTGGTCTCTCCACACTAATCTATCTGGTGGCGTTCAATAAAACAGCGATCAAAATTAGCTATCCTATTTTTTTCGCTTTTCTTATTTCCCTTTTGGCAATTTTTATTTTTTCCTACTACACGACCCCGTCGGTCTTTTCGGGACGCGATGAAGGTTCGTTGAGTTTGGCCGCTATTCAACTTTCGCAAAATCACCAACTCACATTTTCTTCCACTGCTTCACAAGAATTTTTCAAATTGAACGCCCCGGGCACAGCCTTAAACTTTCCCGGCTTTAGTTATAACAAAGACGGCAGTCTGATGACGCAATTTCCCTTGGGCTACAGTTCTTGGCTAGCAATTTTTTATTCCATCTTCGGACTCAACGGCCTTATCATTGCCAACGGCGTATCCTTTTTTATTTTTCTTTCCTCCTTCTATTTGCTAACACGCCACTATCTGCGCACCAGCTCGTCTTTCGTTGCACTTATGCTTGTCCTAACTTCTTTCGTTTTTTCCTGGTTTTTCAAATTCACCTTATCAGAAAATTTCGCCCTCGCGCTCCTTTGGTTTGGCATTTATGAATTTATTTTATTTACCCGCAACCGCAATCGTTTTTATCTCACCAGTTCATTGTTGTCTTTGGGGCTTCTGACCTTTGCTCGAATTGAAGCTGTGGCATTCCTTATTATTATTTTCTTGATTCTCTTATTTAAATATCGCGACTGGAAATATATTCTGTTTATTGTTATCGGCGAAAAAATCCTGGTTCTCTTGGCAAGTATGGGACTGATCTATATTTTCAATGTGGCTATCGACAGCAATTTCTATATTGCGCTCGCCAAAGGCTTTCTGAAACCCTTTGCCTCTTTTGGCCAAGACATCCAAAATTCTACCGGCTTCCTTTCTGCCTTCGTCTATATTATGAAAATTTTTGTTGCCTATGGAATTTTTATCTACTTCCTTTTTGGCTCCCTCGCCATCATCTATCTCCTCAAAAAAAGAGCTTTCAAACTGCTCATCCCCTTTCTTATCACTTGCCCCGGCTTCATTTATTTAATCAATCCAAGCATTTCCATCGATCATCCTTGGATGTTGCGCCGCTTTCTTTTTTCCATTATCCCCATTGCCATTTTCTATACTGTCTGGGCCATGGACACTTTCACCAAAAAACGCACCTATTTCTACGCTTTGACCGTGGCCTTAATTGGCACAAATTTATTAATTTTTGTTCCCTATTTGACTTTCTCCCCGAATAAAAATCTCTTGCCCGCTATTCAAAAAATCAGCGAAAATTTTGACGCTAATGATTTAGTGTTAGTCGATCAACTAGCCACGGGCGACGGTTGGGCCATGATGGCCGGCCCCTTAAATTTTATTTATGACAAGCAAGCGGTCTATTTTCATAACCCAAAAGATCTCGCTAAATTGAATCTGAAAAAATGGAATGCCGTCTATTTCATTATCCCCGACAATAATTTGGATGTTTACCGCAAAAACGGCCTCCTCAAGAGCCTTCGACCAATCAAGGAATATGCCCTTGAAGTGCCGTCGCTTAAAATATTGAAATTAGAGAAAAAAGATGCCTTTATCTCCGACATCGCCCTACCTGAGAAACAAACAACCACTGTTTATGGTAAAATTTATTTACTAATTAGATAACACCCGCATTATGCTATTTGATTTCACAAAAGAATTACCCCTTGAAGGAAAGAATCTAAAAATTTATCTTCGCTTGCGAGGATTGTTCTTCATACTAGCTGTTCTATTAGCAATCTATCTCGCGATTCTCATCCTTTTCCCTAGCCGCTATTTTACTTTCAATTTTGCCACTCCGGCGTCGAAAGATAATTCCATCGTCAATCCGCGCGATACCGATGATTTGCCCGTCGCCAGCGGAAAGATTTTGGCGGGAAAAAACTTAATTTTTGATGCGCCAATCGCGGAAAATTTCCCAAATGCCCAGGTGGATATTTCTTTAAACAAAAATTCTGCCCTAATTCAATCCGGCTCTATTTCAGTACAGAAATCATTCCGGGCAATTTTCTATCCCACTGGCAACCCAATTGGATTCAAGGATGGCTCCCTCCTGAAAGACGGCGCTGACTATTTCATTGTTTCTGATGGCAGTCTGCGAAAATTTTCTCCAAGCGCTTTTAGCAATTTGGGATTTTCCGAAAAACAATTTATGTCAGTTGATACTACAGACTTAGCCTATAATCCGCTAGGAGAAATGATTGAACAAAAAGATAACTATCCCAACAGCACTCTTTTCAAAATAGCGGACAATTTTTATATCTTCCAAAACAGCAAACTCCGCCCATTCACCAGTCAACAAGCTTTTGCCACACAATATTCTGAAGCCCAAGCAATTGCAAAAGACGCAAGTTTCTTAAAACAATATCCTTTGGATGAGAACCCAATTAGCTTCGCTGATGGTTCCCTCATTTCTTCGGCTGATTCAGTTTTCATTGTCAGCGAAGGAAGAGTTTTTCCAATTGATAATCCGGAAACATTTTTGTCTAATGGCTTTGACTGGAATGATGTGATTCAGGCCGGCGCCGATGAACTGTCGCTATATGAAAAAATGAAACTCTTCAATAAATCCAGCACGCACCCAGCCGGCACAATTTTTTCGGCCGTCGAAAAACCCGAATGGTTTGTTATCAAAGATGCCAAGAAATCCCCTATCCCCTCAGAAAAAATATTAGCTTCTTGGCTACATAAGAAACCCATTGCCTTTTCACTCAAAGGATTGGATAGCGTTTCTGCCTGCCAAATTGAAAAAAATAGTTTACTCTTCTGGCAAAAAGCCTATGTTTGCAAGATTCAATTTCAAAATCCAACGGAATTATATGGCAACAATTTCCGCTTTGTTGCTACAACAAAATCCGACATCCAAATCAACAACATCAATATTGAATTCTCCAAAGCAGTTAACACACCGAATTTAAAAGCTTCACTCCTCAACCTCTATAATAAAATTAAAGGCAACTACTATGCGCCAGTTGAATAATCTTTTTACTCAAAATTTTTTCCAAATATCCTACAAGCTTTTGCATGATTTGCTTTTTGCCATCCTGCTTCTTTTAGCCCTCACGCTTTTGGCTGAAGAACTGCTTCCCGGAATAGTCTCTGAACATGTTGGAATTTCAAAAATAGTCGTCATGCTTGTTTTAAATATCTTCTTGATAAATTTCATTCACCCGCAAGTGGAAAACAAGCTTGCCAAAGATATACCATCCGCCAGTAAAAAAACAATCTTCACAGTTTCGCTCTTCGGCATCCTCCTGCTCATCAACAGCTTCCTAAAAATCGGCTTTCTTTTAAACTTCCTGCTTGTTATTCAGGTCGCCATTATCAGCTATCTCATTTATGCAATTTTGTTAAAAAAATAGCTTTTAACTTTTCAGATATTTCAAAGTCTCCTGGGCGCATTTTTCCCAGGAGAATTTTTTGATTTGTTCTTTACCTTTCAAGATCAACTCAGCGCGTAGTTTTTCGTCCGTCAAAACACGCTCTAGTTGCCAGCTCAATTCATCAGCATCATCAGCTTTGAAATATAGAGCTGCCGAACCGCCCACTTCCGGCAAAGAGGAATTATCGGCCGTAATAAGCGGCACGCCAGCGGCAAAAGCTTCCAGAACAGTGATGCCAAAGCCCTCATAAAAAGAAGGGTGGACAAAGACACTAGCTCCTCTAAACAAGTGCCCTATATCGCAAAATTTGAGCTTACCGGGCATTATGATGTCCTTGGAATATGGGCTTTGAATAGCCTTTTTTTCAATACTTTCCCATAACCAGGCCTTTTCTCCCGCCAAAACCAGCTTTATATCCGATTTCGAACGCGCCTTATAGCTATCAAAAGCCTCAATCAACTTTTCCACATTTTTTCTTGGTTGCAGGGCCCCGGAATACAAGATATATTCCCCCGCTATTCCCAATCTGATTTTTATCTCGTTCTCTTGTTTTACATTTCGCTCGGCAGTAAAAACATCCGCACTAAAACCATGATAAATGACTTTGACTTTATCGGCCGATATCTCTGGATAGAATTTTAGAATGTCCCGCTTCGACGCCTGCGAAACGGCAATGATTCCATCCGCCCCGCGAATCGCCCTGTCAGCAAAAAAATTAAGTTTGCGTAAATCGGAAGCAGGAAAATATTCCGGAAAGTATTTAAACGCTAAATCATGAATCGTGATAACCGTTTTTAAATTATTTCTGCGAATCAATGGAATTGACGCCATCGGCATCCACAGAACGTCCGCCCGGGAAAAAAATATCTTCCAAGCAAAACAAGTTTGCGTCCACAGAAATGGCGCCGAGATTTTTTTCTCAATATAGTTGCTAAATTTCGGCGGGGCTAATTCCGGATTAAAATCATTCTGGTGATACAGCAAAAACTCGCTCTCCGCATCTAACTTGCCAAAATTTTTCAGCAAGTTAAGAATGTAAACGCGAGTTCCATCAATTCGACTATGGTCTAGGTCAGCGACTTGAATTGCAATTTTCATTTAGCGCTTGCATTGCGAATTAATAAATGCCAACATATCATCCTTGATGTCATCCCTGTCCAAGGCATAGGCAAAAGTCGCTTTAAGATAGTTAAGCGGATCTCCAGTAGTCAGCCATTGTCCGTCTTTTAATTCCTTAGCCAAGAAAGTTCCGCCATTTTGAATATATTTTTTTATCGCATCAGTAATCCAAAGCTCATTTCCTTTTCCAAGTGAAGTTTCCCGTAAAATATTGATAAAATCTTGATTCAAAATCATTCGTCCAAAATCCGCTAAGCGCGTTGGCGCTTCTTCAATTGAAGGCTTTTCAATGATATCTTCGATTTCATTCGTGCCATCTTTTAATTTCACAATTCCATATCGATTAACCACTTCCAGAGGAACTTCTTGCACCCCAATCATCAGCTGGCCATTTTTTTCATAATCCTCCACCATCTGTTTAGTGAATGAAACTTCTGATTTTACCAAATCATCTCCCCACACAAAAACAAACGGTTCATTATCTACCAAGCTAGCCGCAGAAAGAACTGGCGTTCCATTGCCATATGGGCCTTTCTGACGGACATAAATAAAATTCGCCATATCTGCAATTTTAGCAATGTTATCCGCAATTTTTTCTTTTCCATTTTTCCGCAAATCATCTTCCAATGCAATGCTATGATCAAAATGATCTTCCAGCGGTTTTTTATCCCAGCGGGTCACAAAAATTATATCCTCAATTCCTGCCTCAACTAATTCCTCAACAACCAATTGGATAATCGGCTTGTCCACAATTGGTAACATTTCTTTCGGCATTGATTTTGTCGCTGGCAACAATCTTGTTCCAGAACCAGCCACAGCAATAATGGCTTTTTTTATTTTTTGCATATTTTAAAATTATATTTATTATTTATTATAACAATCTTTTTTTCGCCAAAGCTTTCAACTCTTCATTGAACTCTGCAATCGCTTGATCGATAATCGGGTCAAAGTTTTTATATAACCCCTTGTCCCGCACAATATTTCCAGCTTCCAAAAGGGAATCAAATGTTCCCGCGTCCAACCACTCCCCTTCAATCTTTTTCACCGTCAACTCATCCATTTTTAAAAACTCATTATTCACATCCGTAATTTCAATTTCTCCGCGCGAAGATGGCTTAGTGTTTTTAGCAATTTCTACCACCCGATTGTCATAGATATAGGCCCCCGTGACACAAAAATTGCTTTTGGGTTTTTCCGGTTTTTCTTCGATAGAAATGGCTTTGCTGGCAGCGTCAAATTCAACAATGCCAAAGCGCTTCGGGTCAGACACTTCTTTGGCAAAAATCATTCCGCCAGATTTAAAGTTTCGAATAGCTTTAGAGATATCATCTTCAAAAATATTATCCCCCAAAATCATCGTAACATCACTCTTGCCAATAAAAGACTCGCCTAAAATAAAAGCATCTGCCAACCCGCGCGGAACTCTTTGCACTTCGAAATAAATATTGATGCCAAATTTTTTCAAGGTTGAACCGAGCAAATTCAAATATTGCCCGCTATGGTCAGGCGCAACAATCATCAAGATGTTTTTAATCCCTGCCTTAACTAACATGTTCAACGGATAGAAAATCATCTGTCGATCATAGATTGGCAAAAGTTGCTTGCTTGTGGTTGCGGTTAGCGGAAAAAGTCGTGTGGCTGTTCCGCCGGATAAAATAATCCCCCTCATAAATTTATTATTTACCTTTTAAATACTCTTTCAATGCTTCTTTATAACTGCGCAACGGATTGATTTTTGTATTTATTAGCGCGGAATAAAACGGCCTTCTGGCTGGTCGCGGAAACTCCTCTGCGCTCACCGGAATGACCTTGGTCTTTATTTTAGCTTGTTTATATAATTCTAGAACAGCTTCGTACCAAGTGCAAGGGTCACTGTTAGTGATGTGATAGATGCCATATGGCTTTTCAGCCTCAATAATTTCCTTAGTTTTTTGGGCTAAATCCGGCGCATAGGTGAAGCAACTGATTTCTTCATCTACTACGCTAACACTTTTTCCGCCAGCTGGCGGATTCTTTCCAGCCTCCAACATTACATCAAAAAAGCTTTTCTTGACTAAATCAGACTGACCTGCTTTGCCAAAAAGCTTTGACAATCTGACAATATAATATTTCTTGCCATTCTTTACTACCTCTTTTTCCCCTAAGACTTTTGACTTGCCATAATTTGAAATTGGATTAGTTTTAGCATATTCATCAAAACCAATCTCCGGCACAAAATTATCATGCAAACTGCAAGATGAACAACGATGCGAACAACCTTCCGGCTCCGGCATTTCCGGCTCCCCATCAAAAACGTAGTCGCTCGAATAATTCACAAACACAGCGTCCAACTTTTTCGCCAGCTTCGCCAAATATCCCGGCGTCTTGCCATTCAATTTTTTTGCTATTTCAAATTCTTTTTTCTCCTCAGCTTTATCCACCGCATTATACCCGGTCGCGTTAATAATAATGCTAGGCATAGCTTCTTCAATTTTTGTCACCGTCTTTTTTTCCTCCAGAATATCCACATCCTCCCGATCCCAGCCAATTACCGCATAACTTTTATCTTTTTTAAAAACTTCAACCAGGGCTTGTCCCAGCATCCCCTTCGCACCAATGACTAAAACGGTTTGTTTAGTTTTTTGCATATTGTTTTTCATAATAATCCTTATAGTTCCCAGCCTTAATATTCTTCCACCACGTTTCATTATTTTTATACCATTCTACGGTTTTTTGCAAGCCTTCCGTAAAAGAAACACTCGGCTCCCAGCCCAATTCTTTTTTTATTTTCGAAAAATCAATTGCATAACGCTTATCATGCCCCGGCCGGTCTTTCACAAATTCAATCATCTCTTCGCCTTTCCCCATTAAGGCTAAAATTGCATAAGTAATTTCCTTGTTAGTTTTTTCTGAATCCCCGCCCACACAATAGGTTTCCCCGATTTTTCCTTGGTGAATTATAGCATCAATCGCCCGGCAATGATCTTCGACATGCAACCAATCCCGCACATGCGTCCCATCGCCATACAAAGGAATCTTTTTTCCTTCCATTAAATTCGTAATAAAAAGTGGGATAAGTTTTTCCGGAAAATGATACGGTCCATAGTTATTCGAACAGTTGGAAATCGTCACCGGCAAACCATAAGTATGAAAATAGGCCCGCACTAAATGATCCGAAGAGGCCTTAGAAGCAGAATACGGACTTCGAGGATCATATGGGGTCAACTCATTGAATCCAGCTTCACCCGCCTCTAGTGAACCAAAAACTTCATCAGTCGAAACATGATGAAAACGCTTGTTGCCATTATTTTTCGCTGCCTCGAGCAGTGCATGTGTTCCCAAAACGTTGGTTTGAATAAAAGACTTGGAATCCAAAATTGAACGATCCACATGCGACTCGGCCGCAAAATGCACAATCACATCCACCTCACTCGCCAACTCATTCACCAAAGTATAATCCGCGATATCTCCTTTTACAAATTTATAATTAAGATTATTTTCTAATTCTTTCAAGTTTTCTAAGTTTCCCGCATAAGTCAAAAGATCCAAATTGATAATTTGGTATTCTGGATATTTTTTAAGAATGTAATGAATAAAATTTGAACCAATAAACCCCGCTCCGCCGGTAACTAATAATTTCATTGTAATATGTGCCTAGAGCTAAGCTCTTGGAATTTCCAAGAGCTTAGCTCTAGGATTCAGATTAAAAAGGTGAGTTAAAATCTTTAAACAATTGATGCTTTTTATCCTTATCGGATAAAATTGGTTTTTCAACTGGCCAATAAATTTTCAAATCCGGATCATTCCACATAATTCCGCTTTCACTCTTTGGATCATAAAAATTATCGCACTTATACTGAAACTCAGTATAATCCTCCAGCGTACAAAAGCCATGCGCAAACCCGCGCGGAACATAGAGCATCCAAAAATTATTCGCTGTCAATTCAAATCCTTCCCATTTTCCATACGTTTTTGAATCTTTGCGCAAATCAACAATCACGTCATAGACCGCGCCTTTAGTCACGCGCACTAATTTAGCTTGCGCCGAATCTCCAAGTTGAAAATGCAATCCCCGCAAAACGCCCTTAGTCACCGACATTGAATGGTTATCCTGGACGAAATTTGCCTCTATGCCAATGTCTGCAAATTTTTTCTTCGAATAGGTTTCAATAAAAAAACCGCGCTCATCTTGAAGCACTTGGGGTTTTATTATATAGGCGCCTTCTAGAGTTGTTTTCTCGATTTCCATACATATATACTAATCTATTTTAAGACAAAATAAAAGAGCAGTTTTTCAACTCCTCTTTTAGTCTAAACGCATATCTTCTTTATTTCACGTCACTCAAAACAAAATCATTATTCAAGATAATATCATAGCTATCACTCCGGCCGCCAAGATTAAGAATGTTTATCTTAACCGGAATATCATTCAGCCCGGCTTGTTTTTGAATTTTTAAATCATAACTGCCAGCCAGTTCTTTTGGCAAAGTATATTCCAATTCTACAACCTTAGTTTGGCCCAAAGGAATACGCAAATTAAATCCTAAATATTTCTTCCCTAAATCTTGGCCGAAAACTGGCTTATCCACCCCAGTTTGTTTGCTTACCCACGCGCCTGCAGGAACATATACGCGAGAAAAACCGGTATACTCTTTCGTCATAAAATCTTTTTTCTCCGCAGTGTGGTTATAGGTTATTTTCAACACAACCTTCGGCACCTCCCCGGTCAAATCAATCCGATACTCTATTTCCCGCTTAAGATGATAATCACTTTTCCAGCCGCCTAAATTCGCATCAATCACCGCTAAATAATCTTTCTTCCAGTCTACGTCAGTCTTGCCAGTCCATTTCGATTTTTCCGCTTGCGCTTGCAAATCAGCATCCTTGAAATATAGTTGGATGTCTTTTCTGCTTAAATCTTCAAAAATTATTTTTGCCAAATCCATTTTTTGCGTCAAACTCAGATCGAAAACTTTTTTCATAATTTCTTTCGCCAAAACATTCATCACTGATTTTCTTTCTCCGCGGGAAATCCCCTGCTCATCATAAGCTTTTTCCACTTGATATTCCAAAGCCATGACGGCATTTTCATCGCCATAAGTATCCGGATACCCTTCCAATTTAATCGGCCCGGTTACTTTCAGGAAAGATGTCAAAACATTAGTCGTGATTCCTACCACGCCATCAAATTTTTCCTGGCCTTGGCCCATATAATAAAACTCTTCGGCCTTCTTGGCATTAATTTCCCAGTCCGGGGAAAAATTTGAATCGCGAAGTTTCCATGATTTCACATGGACAAATTCCCACATTGGATATGGCGGTTTGACTGTGTCAGGAATTCTGGCGTCAAAATTGCCTGAGTCATGAATTTGCAAATCTTCCACTCGGCCATTTTTCATTTTCAAAATTCCAAAAGAACCGATGAATCCCCCTCCCGGACGAATCTCCATATTATTCTGGAAGAGAATTAAAAAAGTTTTTTCTTGGTCATCTTGTTTTAAAAGATATTCAATAAAATAAGCGACTGACCGATACTTTTCTTCAATCGGCAGACTGTTTGCCACACCTCTGACGCCCCCGTTAACAAATTGCAAAACAAAATAAAAGACAACAAGACTGATGACTGCTAATCCCCAGAAAAAAATCCAAAACTTTTTTGATCGTTCTTTTGCCATAATATAAACTATTAATTACCTCCGCCCAGAAGCTTATTAAGCCGCCTCTTTATTTCCTCTTCCGTCGCCTCGTGCGTCTTAGGCGCATTAACAGCTTTTTGCTCGGCTATAATTTTTTCTTCCTCCTTAACCTGCTGTTCAGTTGCAATTCTTTTTTCCTCAACTATTTTCAAATTACGCAGAATAAAATCTTCTCCTACTGGCAAGTTATCCGGCGCCGAAGCTTTCTTATTTCCGCCAGTAAAAACCTTTTTCTCTGTGGAAATATTTTTTTCTACAATAGTCGTTTCAACTACTTGATAATTTTTTTGCTCCGGAATTTTTTCACTTACCACTGGCGCTTCATTTTTAATCGGCAACCCCGCATTTTTCTGCGCCACTGGCCCAAAAAAGTTTTTATTCTCCAATGAAGCATCCAGCCAAACAGAATTTTCTTTCTCTGCTTGAACAGCTTGATCAAATAAAGTTTTTCCCGCCTGAACCGGCTTAGTGTTTTTTGCCCGAACAGTCTTTTTTTCTCCGCGCATCACTGACCGCAAAGTAGGCACCGATTTCATTAATTGCTTCTCTCTGGCAAGAAAAAATAGCGCCCCGCAAGCAAGTCCCAGAAAAACGCTGGCTAAAATAACCCGCCAGTCAACTGTGCGATCTTCTTCATGAATAATCGGCTCGTCTACAAGACGAACTTCCAAATCATTGCGGATATCATAATATTGACTCATCGCAACAGCCACTTGCTTGGCAATTCCCTTGGCAAGCACTTCTGCCTGCAACGGATTATCGCTTCGGGAAATTATTTTCATAATCCCGCTCTCCCTCACGCGGAAAATTGTGAAAGCTGAATTCCAAATGCTCTTTTTTTCATAGTTAACTTCTTCCGGAACAAAGTCATCCACCTCTTCATTATTTTCCAAAAGATTATCATAAAAACTCAAAGAAGCTGAAACCTCTTCAATATTAGCTAAAATTTGATTAATATTTTGAATGGTATTTTCGTTTTTCGGCAAAACTAAAATCTCAACCTCGCCAATATAGCTCCGATGGTAATTAATGCCCACCAAAAAAAACATTGTTGCAAAAACAATTGATGAAAGCCAAAATATTTTTGATTGAAAAATTTCTTTCATATTAATAGTGTTGAATAAAAACTATTTTTTTATTGATTTATATACCTCCTCGGTTTTTTTCGCAATTTCCCGCCAATCAAATTCTGCATTCGCACGCTCTTTGTTTTTTTCCCCTAATTCTAAAACTAATGCTTGTTGGTTTAATAAATTTTCCAAACAAATTCGCAAGCTACTAGTATTCTTATTTTTAAAATAGACACCATGCTCTCCTAATGGCTCTTTATTTTCTTCAATATCGCTAGCCACAACCGCCTTGCCATAGCCCATCGCCTCTAAAATTACAATTGATAGCCCTTCTGACTCTGATGGTTGCACTACCAGATAAGCATTAGAAAAAAGCTGGCTTAAAACTTTTCCATTTTGTGCGCCCGTTAAAATTATGTTCGCATCATCCTTGGAAAGATTTTTTAATTCCTGCACATAATCATCCGTATGGAAACCATCGCCGACAATTACCAGTTTTTTTCCTTGTGTAGTATTGTTTTTTTCCAACTCTTTATAGGCCTCAATTAAATATTGCAATCCTTTGTGCCGGATGAAACGGCTAACCGCTAAGATATATTCATTTTTTTGCAAACCGAATTTCGCAAGTTCCTCTGCGCCGGAATCAGCTTCGATTGAAAAGCCATTCGGGATTTTAAAAAACTTCTTATTGAATCTTTTCTCCAATTGCTTTAATAATGATTCTGAAATAACAATTGTTTTGTCCGCAACTTTACACGCCACAAATTCACCCAAGCGCAAAGATGCCCGGGCAATAAAGTTCCATTTTTGATGAAAATAGTCCTGGCAATGATGCGTAGCCACCAACTTTATCCCGGGACGAAAAATCTTTACTAAGAAGCTAAGCGAGCTTGGACCAATCGCTTGATAATGAATAACGTCATAGTTTTGAAACAGTGCATGCACGGTTGCTAAAAAAGTATGCGAAATTGCATCTAAATGTTTAGTGGAAATGCTGGGCAAATGAATGAGATTTACTCCGCGATATTTTTTTAAGTTTTTATCCGTATAATTATTGCGCACATAGACAAAAACCTCATGGCCATTTTCGGCTAACTGAGCAGAAAGTTCCTCTACGTGCCGTTCCACGCCCCCGAACTTCATCGGTATTCCTTTTTGTCCGATAAACGCAATTTTCATCATTTTTCCGGCTTTTTAGCCATTATTTGCTGAACATAATACTATAGCAACAAACATTCTTTTAGTCAATCTTTTGGTGTTTCATTTTTTTATACTATTTCCCATAACACCCCCGGCAAAAATCAGGCACCCGGCCACTCAATAATTGCTCTCTAATTTTTTGATATTTTTCATTATTCCAAATGTCTTGCATGCTGTCTGAATTGATGTTCCCCAAATTTGAAATGTTCGGATCAGCAATAATACAACACGGCGAAACATCCCCCTGGGAAGTAATAAAGAGTGATTTCCAAGGCCAAAGACAAAGTGATTTTTTTTCCGGTTTCATTGCCCCGCCACCAGAATGAATTTTCATTTTTAAATTTAATTCCTTAGCTCGTTCCAAGGCTAGGCTTATTTCCCTCTCTGCCAGGCTAAAATTTTTCACTTGCATTGAATCAATCCGGCGCTTCCACTGCTTTTTTCCGCGATAGGTAATATTGGATTGAACGATTAGCTCATCAGCCCCGATTGAATAAGCCAACTCAACCATTTTCACAAGTTGATCAACATTGTTTTCAAATAACAGCATCCAAATGCCAATTGAAAGAGCGCTTTTCTTCTCTGCCTTTCGCAACTCTGCCAGCTGAGAAATATTTTTCTTAACAATCCGCAAATCCCCAGCCTCGCTACGATATTTGCGATAAGCCTCATTATCCGAACTATCAATAGAAAAATAAATTCGATTTAATCCGCTGGCAACAAGCTGTTTGGCGCGCGCTGCGTTCAATAGCATGCCATTGCTCACGGTGGAAACATAAATGCCCTTACTGCGAGCGTAACTCACCATGGCAAAAAAATCATTCGTCGCCAAAGGCTCGCCCATGCCCTGCAAATTCAATTTCATAATCGTCGGCAACTTATCAATCACGCGCTTAAAATCAGCCAAGCTCATTGTCATTTGCGTCCTTGATTTAGCCAGCTCTTTGCGATGACACATAACACAATTCAAATTACACGCCAAAGTCGGCTCAATGTCAGCTGTGATGGGATAATATTTCACCCGCGTGCTTCGACTAAACACAATAGACTTGGCCAAGTTCCAAATCCTTCCAGGCTTATTCCAATTATCTCTAATTATTTGTAAAATCATTTTATTCATTTATTTAATCTTGGCGGTTAAAAATACTTGCATTATTTTTTTATAAAAATTCTCGGCATTAAACTTCTCCGCATTTTTCAAAGCATTGCGCGAAAAAAGAATTCGCAAGCCATCATCACGGACTAATCGTTCAATTTGCATTTTAATATCCGCTTCGTTACTACAAAGACAGCCCGTCCGATTGTTTTCAACTATTTCCGATAGCGCTCCTGTGCGATAGCCCACAAACGGCTTTCCACTACTGTTTGCTTCCAGCGCAATCAAACCAAACGTTTCCGACAGTTTGGAAAATGAAACCACGAATAAAGATTGTTTGATATATTCCAAAATTTTCTCCGCGTTCAAGAATCCCAAATATTTTATCCGGCTGTCATTTGGAATAACTAAATCATCTTCAATTTTTCCGGCCAAATACAATTTCAAATTTGGAATGCTTTTCACTACCCGGATCAAGCGATCAACTCCCTTACCCTTGGATAAACGGCCGAAATGAAAAATATATTTTTCCCCAACTTCAATATCTTCAACCGCGCGAATAGCTGATGGCTGGAAAAAATGCGGAATGACCGTAGTTTTTTCTGCTGCTATGCCAGCGGCTACAATTTTCTTGCGCATAAACTCACTCGGACAAATATATAAATCAATATTTTTTTCATACAGTTGAAAAAAATCATGCACCATTTTTTCTAGCACTACCAAAACACTTTTAACGTAGGAATTTTTAAACCCTTTCTTGATGATAAATTCCCAATACTTATCCTTGCCTAATTTAGCGCAATCAAAACCATTGCATTGATACAGGTGGTCTGGACAAATCAAAGCGTAATCATGAACTGTCATGATAATCGGAATTTTTCGCTTTTTAATTTCCGTTAAAATTGAGGGGGAGATTTGATGATAGATATTGTGAATATGCACAATATCCGGCTGGAAATCATCTAATAATTTTTTAATTTTAATGCGCGCTTCAATGGAATAGAATATCCGCGCAGTGCCTTTTATTTTTTGCCATAGCGAATCAGAGACGTCATAGCCGACATAGCTGACAAAATATTT
>Ga0172380_10004499_pt1 | contig 17860 bp, 41 predicted proteins | sample Leawe162metaG_FD_119747 | JGI IMG/M metagenome (GOLD analysis project Ga0172380, IMG submission 119747) | Leachate microbial communities from a municipal landfill in Southern Ontario, Canada - Leachate well 162 metaG | ecosystem: Engineered > Solid waste > Landfill > Unclassified | place... | reverse complement strand
ATAATTCAACATTAATCTTGTCTGAATAAAAAATTGTTCTGTCATTGATGCATTTATAAAATTCATTTATTGCATTTTCGTGACTTTTTGCCGCAAAATAATGACCATTCACAACATAAATGTTGTATCTCATATTTCCTATTCCTTTATATTTTTTTCTCAAAAGAAGCTTCAATATATTTATCTTTTATATGCTTATCATAACACTCACAGCACACAACGCCAATTCCTTCAACATAAAACAGATTTCCTTCACACATAAGCCAATGAGCTATTTCTTGTTTGTATTTTTCAAAATTAACCAATGTTTCTTTCTGGTTTGAAGGATACGTTTTGCTGCAATATTTACATTTTAGCATTTATTCTTCCAGTTCTTCACAAAAAATATAGCCGCAATAAGGGCAACAGTAACTTTCATGTCCATCTTCACAATCAACGGAAAAAGCATCTGGATGGCAAACACGTTCACCTTTTATAGCCGAATTAGGATTCCAAGGATGCTCTTTTGTACACACAAACCTATCCATTCTTACTCCATTTAAATTCGCTTATAAAAATTTATTTTTCTTACTATATTATACTAACTTCTTCTTAAAAATCAAGAACTTTTTAATAAATATTTATTTTTCTTATTTAAACGTTTAAAATACGCATAAAGAGTGCTAAACAATATATTCTCCCACCAAAAATCACACAAAACAATTATTTCCGCCCATAAACAGTTACAAACAACCAGCCGTGATGCAAAGCTATTATCTAACACTAATTTTTGTTATCGCCATATGGAGTGCCACAATTTTTTATATTTGACAAAATGTCACCACTTATTAACATTTGGCTACTATTTGTTCAACAGGGACTAAGCCCGGGCTAAGTCCGTAATACATTCCGTCGGTAGATAATTATAGATACAGAAGAAAAGAAACATGGGTTTTCAAAAAAGAGGCCCGACATTTTTTTGTTCTTATTTTTAGCGGGGAAAAGAAGTTTGAAAAGTCTGATAAACCCCCTCCCCTTTTTAGAAAAAAGCGGAACCAAAAAGGTCAATTATCTTTTATTCTAAAAGCAATAGAGAAAATAAAACATACAAAATACCATTAGAAACAACAGTGGGGATAAGCACCCTAGCAATATAAACATCTTTGTCTTTTGGAATTTGAAAGGTTGGCCGACAAAATAATCTTATTTATAAATAAACCAACTATAACATTTACAAAAACAACTTTTTTACTAATATAATATCCTATTAATACAGGGGAAGACAAAGCAATTCTAATTATTGAAATTTAAGAGGTTAGCCGATGTGATGGCCAGGTAGCACAAACAGTGCGGGGAGATTTTGCAAAAAAACTGAAAAACCCCCCGGTATCCCTCTATTATGTTCGTCATTGAAAATTACACCCAAAAGGGTGAGGATATAGATGTAAACTGTTTATTATCTTTGGTTTGTGGCTGTTATAGGAGGAATAGCCTATTGATCTGTTGGTTTTATTCTTTTTAGGAGAATACCATGTATCGCAATATTGCTCCGAACAAGTTCGCCTTTCGTGGAGAACCTTCTATCTTTGGAAACCGTAGCGCAATTGACCTCTGGATGAAACTGAATCGAAAAGAAGATGAAAGGAACTTTCGATTGCTGATGCGGGAGCTTAAAACCTCTGTTAAAAAAGCATTTGACGAGAAATAACCAGTCGCCCTGAGCATGGCGTTAAACTGCTCCTTCTTAGAAAAACAACATCCAATTGGATGAAAACATAGATTGTATCTTGTTTGTTTTATTTTGGTTATGGCTATTGGAGGATAGCCAATTTAGTGTGTATTTTTATTATTTTCTTTTACTTAGGAGAATGTTATGTGGTCAGATTGTCTAAAAGATGAGGAAAAAGATCTCATTAAACGAGCAACACACAAATGGTTCCCCACAATAGAGATGCTTAATGAAGCATCTGCTCTTCTTCCTTTTAATGGAGAAAGATTTCAAATTATGGGTTGGTTTACGAAATTGAAAGAAAATGGATTGATTACAACAAAAGAGAAACAGAATTGCATCGACATGTGCATCAATTATCTGTATTTCTAGTTATTGTACAATAGGGTTGTTTATTTTAATATCTATTTAAAAAGGAACTTATTATGATTACTGGAATTGACAATGTGTTGTCTCTTTGGGATGTGGAAATGAACTGGTTGATTTTCCTTTTGAAAGACAATATCAAGGAAATATTTATGGAGTAAGGAGATATATCATGTTTACCTATATGTTTTGGAACAAGCTTGGTTATTCTCGCCTAGGAAGGATAACCCTCCACATTATTGCTTTCTCTATGTCGAGGAAGCACTTTTCTTCTCATCTCGCGGGTATTGTCCGCGAACTTAAAGGAGTTTGACCATGAAGCGCATGAACGGTGATTTTATGGGTGACAGGGCGTTGTGGAATCTGGTTGTTGCCATGACAAGTGGAGATAAACGGCTTGGACACAGGGAAAAGCCTGCGCAAGTTGTTGTTTCAGCAGATGTTATGGCTAAAATGGCCTTGGTTAAGCGCCCTCGCGCTCGCAAAACTATCAGAACAATGGCTGTTCGCGCTTAGTTTGTTTCTTGACTTTTCTGTTTATTTTTGCTATTACAGGAGGAATAGCATTGTTTTTTGTTTGTTTGGATTTTCTTTTATTCTTTAGGAGAGTAATATGTCTATTCGCAGAAAGTTCCTTGTTAGTGCCTCTAACACTTGTTCTATGACTGATGGCCAAAAGGCTGCTTATTGTGGTCTTGTGACCAAAGGGAAAGGTATTCGGAATGAAGACTGGGTTTATTTTGAAAGGAAGGGAGAATATCCTGTTCGGGTAACTATTTGTGATAGTGGTATGAAGATTGTCGAAATCGTTCCGAGTGTTGGTTATTGAATAACCAAAGTAATGGCACTGACCTATAGATTGCCAGATATACCAGATGTCAAGGACAACGTTCTGGTTGTTTTTATTCTGTGGATTTGTTTAGGAGATTTACTATGTCAGCCACTATCGCAACTAAGTTTCAGAGTGTTTTTGCGCAGATTGCTGTTGCTGTTGCGTCCAGAGAGACAAAGAGACTCAAGAAGAATGGTGACAGGTTCATCGTTCCTATGCCTGATGGGTCAAGGGTTCAGACTCCCAAGGGAGTGATCATCAGGTTGGCATCAAAGAAGTGGGAATACAGGAACTTTAGGAATGCGAAGGCCGGGACAACAGACTCTCTGAAATCGGCCTACGCCAAAGGGTTTATTAACCTTGCCTGATCCTAAACGACTAATCATTTCTTATCAGTGCATATAGGAGGATGCACATATTTGGTTTTGTGTGTTTATTTTATTTGTTTTTTTAGAAAAAAGGAAAATATTATGAAAACGAACAACAAGAAGCTGAACATGGTTATTTGTGTGATTATCGTTATTGCTCTTGCCCTTATCCTCTTTTGGCCGTCTTCTGAAGGAGAGAAGATCGAGATGGGCGACACGGTTAAAATCATCAAAACCGGCATTGAGGGACAGGTGATGGATACCGGGATGGTGGTTGGATACTATGTTCACTATTATGATGAGAAGGGAGAACGCCATTGCGATCATTGCTTTCGTTCTCAGCTTGAAAAGATAAACAAGTAACAAAAAAAGAGGATGACTTTAAGATTAGTTTTGTCTACAAGCATAGTTAGGAGGCTATGCTGTTCTCTGTGTGTTTATTTTGGGTTGTTTATTTTTTAAAAGAAAAGGAGAAGCGCAATGGCTTTTGGATTGCCCGAACTTGCTACTTTTCGAGTTCCCGATTGGGATAATGTCGTTAAGCTGTTTGAGGCCACTCATTTTAGGGCTGGGGATAAGGTGATGACTCCAGAAGGAGAGGCAAGGTTCTGTCAAGAGGATGAGGGGATTGCGGAGGCTCATTTCTATCACAAGGGTTGGGATAAGCCGGAGAGAGTATTCTATCCGGTAAACAAACTAAGGAAAGGAGAGTAACATGATTATTCTTTGCTGTGTTTGTGGTAGACAAAAGCACCCCTTCTATGGATGGTTTAAGCCCGTCCATGAGATTAAAGGAAGGGTTTCTCATGGGTATTGCCATATCCATGCGAGGGAACTTAGAGAGGAGATGAGAAAAGGAGCAAAAAATGTGGTGGTTAAGGCGTGAGTGTGTGATGTTGGTCGTTCGGTTGTTTGTTGTCCGGTTTTTTAACTAAAAAGGAGAAAACTATGTATTGCAGAATCTGTGGAGCAGAAAACGATCAAGACAACAAGGTTGAGTATCGTTTCCCGCAACGGCAAGCTCTTTGTCAACACTGTTTGAAGGGGACTCCGGCAAAAGCTTCGAGGGCCGAGTTTGAAAAAGCTTATTTTGGAGGAGATCCCAGCTACAGCAAAATCGCCAAGGAGTTTTATGAGGACTATTTGGCCTCGAAGTACAACTTGAAACAGTATATCAAGGCAACAACTTCTTCGGTCGAGTAGTTTTACAATTAAACTTTTCCTACTAGCTTATCGGGAGGGTAAGCACAAACTTTGGTATTTTTCGTTTAACCTTTATTTTTGGAGAATAAAATGTTTACCGACAAACGTAGGTTTTCCCTTGTTTCTTCTCACAATGGGGCAAAACTTTGTTCCGGTTTTTTCTATTGGGAAGAGTTTCTTGAAAAAGATGCAGAGATGAGGAAAGACAGCAAAGGAACGATGTTCTATATGTATGATCCCCAGGTAGATTCTCCTCTCCGGGTCAATTCTTCTTTGTCCGATGGTGTTTTCTCTGATATTAGGATTACGGTGGTAAAAAACGAGGAAGAACCAATAGAAACTGCGTATATCTTTATTCCTCGTGTTGTGGCGAAGGGGAATATGGAAGAAATTTACATAAGATTTACTATTCCAGAACATGGGACAACTTACGAAGGAGAAGTGTTCCATCGTAAGCCAAGACTTACCAAAGTTGGAAGAGAAGGGTGGCTTATATCCCAAATTTCTGGAAGAGACATCTAGTTTTTGTATAAAAACATTTCTATCTGCCATTTAGGAGGAATGGCGCTGCTAAATTGTTTGTTTATCTTTTTGTTTATTCTCTAAAAAAGGAAGATTATCATGTCGGCTATCGAAATTAGCAATGGAACCATCGAAGAAATTGATGAAACCAGTGAAGTTAAGGTTTTTAACAATACCGATCAGAAAAAGGAGCAGAGAGCGATGGATCGCAGGCTGGCGTTTATCAAAACCAGACATCGGAAGCTGGTAGAAGCGGGGAAAATGCCCGCTCCTGAGTCGAGACTGGCAAAAGTTGACGAAGAAACCAACGAAATGGTTAAAATGGCTTCTTCAACAAAACAGGAAACAGTCCGGTTGCCATTCCTGACTGGCATCATTTGCCCAAGAAAGGAGGAAAATAAGAAACATTTTGTGAAACTTAACGAATCTTGGTTACAAGAGATGGCGGCTCGTCATGGTCTTGACCCTGACCATCTTCGGTATCGGACAATGGAAGACATCTTGGAGATTTTTAAGAAGCTTCCTGAACCTGAGTATGAGAATTATGGTTCAAAATCGGATGGGATTATCCGAGACTCTTATGACAACGTGTATCACGTTAGTTCCAGAAATGAGTCACGGCAAACCTCCGGTGGTTCAGATATCGGAGACGGTGTGCGGTAACAGAGACATATACCTTTTCCCACTAGCTTATTGGAGGATAAGCACTAATTTTGGTTTTTTTTCTTTTAGCCCTTTTTTTGGAGAATGAAATGTCTATCTCAAGGAAAAATGAAGCAAAGAAACAATTTGATGGGAGTAACGCTCTTTTTAACTATTGCTGGAGGAAACTGTTGAGGATAGAAAAAGAAAATGGGATCGTCGAAGATGTAAACAACTATTTAGATACACTTGCGGCAGAAGAGGTGAACGATTCATCTAGCCGTTTTTATATCTATGGGTGAATGAATTATCCACTTTTGGCCAAGCCGGAGGATTGGCGTTGTTTGGTTGGTTTTTTTATTCTTTTTAATCTTATTTGGAGAAATAAAATGATTGCTTTGTCTAAAAACCAAAAAGAAGTAGTTGCAAAATTTAAGGAAATAGCGAAAAATAAAGAGATGGTCATTGAAATAAATGATATTGTGGACAAAGACGGGGAACCTGTTGGCTATTTTTATATCGACTTTGTACCAGAAAATTTTAACCGTCTTTATCTTGGAGACTGTGTTGGGATGCGGTTTATCCCAAGATACAGCATTACTTATGATTTTTGTCTTTTGGTTGATGAAAATCTTCAGAAACTTGTAGAAAATTACACCAAAAAACTGCTGAAAAATGGTTATCATTACATTTAACAAAAACATCATTTATTGTTCTAATAGCCACAATAGGAGGAGTGGCGTTGTCATATTGTTATTTTTTTATCTAGTTTATATGGAGAACCAAAATGTGTTCTTATTATGATTCAGCCGAGGGAATCACAATTTCTCAAGAACAGGCAAGAAAAGAGATTATGGTGAAACACCAACACACAAGGGAGCATTTCGAGGAGTTTTTGAAGGAGGTTGGAAATAAACCGACCTATAACGCTCAGGTTGTTTTGAAATGGTTGGGATATTAACCATAGGAGAACACCAAATGGGGCAAATTTATGAAATTTGTGGCAAAATATACAACTTTAACTCTTTGAAGGAGGCAAAACAACACTGTAACAGGTTCGGCGTTACTTCTTTTTGGAATAATAACAAATGGTTTGTTAAACTTCCAGAAGGATGGTTTGTTAATTATAAAGGAAGATATTATGTTAGTTAAAAACTTCAGCAACTACAAAAGAGGGCTTTCTTTTTGGCAAAGACACTATCTTTTTGCCGGATTCTGTGATGTCGTTGGGTTTTTCTTTGTTCTAGCAGTATTTTTATCAATGTTGTTTTTGTTAGATTGTGTGTTAAAAACAGGGTTTTAGTAAAAAAAATAATTATCCATCGGCTATTTGGAGGAATAGCGCGGCAAAACTGTTTGTTTATTTTGTTTTTTTTAAAAATGGAGAATACCATGTTGACCAATGAAGAAAAAGAAATTGCGTGGACTCTTGCTCAAGAAGATGGACGCATTGTTCCTTGGGCTACATATGGAGAACATATTGATTTGTGTTGCAAAAATCATCCAGACCTAAGATGGAACACAAAAAACATTTGTTCTATCGGATCAAGAACCATTTTTTATAATTTGGGTCAAGATAGAAATATGGCAAATGAATGTTCTTGTGGTCAAAATTGTCTTATCCCTGTTGAACCAAAAGAATGGGATTTGGTTTAGTTTTTTATATTGTTGTTTTTTATCTATTAGACCATTGGGAGGCTGGTCGTTTCTTTCTTGTTTATTTTTTATTATTCTAACACAAAAAAAGGAGTGATACAATGGCTTTCGATGTTTATCAAATGGTTACTGATAAAATTGTCGCTGTTCTTGGAGAAAAAAGAATTCCGTGGCATAAACCTTGGCAAGCGATAGATAATCAGAATTATGAATCAAAACATCGTTATTCTGGTATTAATTTCCTTCTTTTACAATGTTCTGAGTTTAAATCCCCGTTCTGGATTACTTTTAAGGGGGTTCAGAAATACAAAGATGCAAAAATTAAAAAAGGAGAATATTCTACACAGGTTGTTTTTTGGAGAATGGTTAAAGGAGAAAAAACAGATAAACGCGGTGTTAAAACTCCCACAACCTTTCCCCTGCTCCGTTATTATAATGTATTTAATTGGGAACAAACAGAAGGGCTAAAAGACAAAATGCCAGAGTTTGTTCTTAAGGCACATTCTCCAATTGCGGAGATTGATGCAACCATCCAAGTTTGGTTGTCTGAAAAACGATGCGCTCCAATCGAATGGGGGAGCAATAAAGCTTGTTATATTCCAGACAAAGATGTTATTTATATGCCAGAAAAAGGACTTTTTGACAATGAACATCAATATTATGCTACGATTTTCCATGAAATCGTTCACAGCACGAAAGGAGATAACAGATCTGGCAGGACAAAAGATAAGGGATATGCGTTTGAGGAACTTGTTGCAGAAATAGGGGCATCTTTTTTGTGCCATCGCTTTGGAATTCCAGAAAAAACAATTGAAAATACCAAGGCGTATTGTCAAAGCTGGGCTGAAAAGCTTAAAAATGACCCAAAAATGGTAGTTTATGCAGCAGGGAAAGCAGAAAAAGCGGTGTCTTATCTCTTAGGAGAAAAGGAGAATAAAGAAGAAGTCGTTGCAGAAGTTGCGTAGGCTGTTTGTTCCTTTGTTTTTTCTTATTTTTAGGAGAATAAGATGTTTGCACAAATTGGTGATTGGGTTGAACCGGGTGGATGGAAATCAGGGATGGGTCTTGAGAAAGGACTAGATTACACAGATTCTTGTTTCCCCGGATGTGCTTTTTATCTTCCTTCTTGGCAATATACGGCTATACGATATGCCGTAAATATTAAAATCACTGGCAAAAAGCCAAACAGAGACGGAATGTTTCGTTGCGAGATTGAATTTGTTGGAGATGGAGAACCCTCTACGTTTTGTGGAGGGTGGATTAAGGCAAAAGGAGTATCAAATGAATAATAAACCAAAGAACTTTGTGTTCTGGTGGCACAACCTAACAAATAACCAAAGAAAGGAGTATATGGAGGCGTTTTCAAAAGAAACAGGGCTAGATTTTGGCATGCTATCTAAGCCGACTGCAATCAAAAAGGCAGAATTTACGGTTTGGTTAAAAAGGAAGGAGAGTTAAATGAAAACGAAACAAATAAACCTTTTCAAAAGACTGGAGGAAGCATCAAAACTTCCCCTTGGCCATTATGAAAAGAAAAAAGCAGAAGAAGATGTTATTAAAGAATATTTTTTATGTCATAAAAAAGAAGTAGAAATAGCTAGATTCTTTAAAAAGAAAAGAGGGTGGTTTGATAATAAGGTTCAAGAAGCAGCAAATTTTTGTGGATTTTTATGTGAGGAGATAGGAAGTAAAAAAATAAAAACACTGGTCATTAATAGCGATAAAGTGCCTCTGTTTTCTGGAGGCTGCTATAACACGTGGACAAGGGAAATTTATTTCCCCGATGGTTACTTACCGATATATTTATTAATTCACGAGACATCTCATCACATACAACATATAGAAAGGATAGAAGGATCAATACACGGAGAAGAATTTGTAGAAATAGAACAAATGTTATTTGAAATAGCTAAAAAATATTTTTAATTTTTCAAGGGGGTAAAATGATGCTATTCAGCTGGCTATTCAATTTTAAAATACGGTTATTCGGCTACGCGATTTGGATTTATCCATTTTGGTGGAGGGCAAAAAGATGGAAAGAATGTTGCGGCAAATCGTGGAAAATGTTTACATGGGTTAAACTCAATAAATAATTGAAAAAGAAAAGGAGAAACAAAATGAACAGCACCAATCGTTTCAACAAAAACAGTGGTTGTTATACTTGCGCCTGCTGTGGTAAACAAACAAGGGAAACTGGACTAGACGAAAGCTCAATCGGGCTTTGTGCTTATTGTTATTTGGAAGGAGGGATAGAAAATGATTTTAGTGATGGAAATATCACCCAAGAAGAGTTTGACAAACAAATAGCCTATCTAAAGGAAAGATACAGCCGATAAAACCGAAACCATCCCGGTTCGCCGGGGTGGTATTAGTGGGTTGACCTCCACTGACTGATGAGGTAAGTCGATACAGAACTGTAATTTAGGTGGGTCTAAAGTTATTGGGTGACACCTGAGAGCGCCCTCACAGGCAGGGCGGGGTCTATTTAAATAAAATGTCGCCAATTCACGCTTTTCAACAAAATTCCGCGTTTCTTCTCCTCCCACGCCCACACGCAAACCCGTGCATCCGCAATTCACGCGCCCGCGCGCGCGTTCCTCAATCCTGCAAAAACTTTCTGAAATATTTTTTATTTTTCCCCTTGACATTTTTTTAAAACGTGGTAAACTTGCGATTGTGAAATTTGGCAGGAAAAGGATTTTTTCTTTTTGCGAGGAAAAAGCGGCTTTATGGTGAAGTCGCGTCCTAAAAAAGGACAAATGGTTTTTGTACGGCTGAGGTCGAAGGGGGGTTTACCCTTAAAACAAAACAAACCATATTTTTATTTGATAAAAACTTTTTTCTTCTTGACAATCCAGAAAGTTATGATATACTTGGAACTGTTGAGAATAAAGGAAAAGCAAAATGCAATCAAACTTTGTCCGCACAGTCTTTACAAAAGAAGATAGACAACTTTGGCTTGAGTCAAAAAATGCATTTTGTACCTTGCCAGCGGCCATTGAATCTGCGAAAAATTATTTTACCTATGGATATGCAGTTGTTGTATATCAAGATGATACTTTGTACGCTTATGGTGGAATGACGGAAAGTGATGCAATGCGCCACGGAACAAATACCGTCAATAGGTTGACCAAAAAAGCAAAAAATGTTGAATATATTTTCTAAAACTTCTTGACTGCTTGAATGAGGAAAACAATGGCCATCATAACGCCTTGGGGAAAATCAGATCATCAAAAATCTGTTTGTCGGGGAATTAACTGGTACGCAACCCCGAGGCACGGCGGATTATCAATTGCCAAAGGCTTTGCAGAAAAAAATCTGTCTGTACAGGCATTGTCGCGGGCTATTCAGTTTGGCAATGCTTACTGGTATGAAGAGGACGAGTTATGGGGAATTCCCGCATATGAATTGTATGATATTTGCTGTATCATAGAAGAAAAAGACAAAGAAAAGTATACAAAAGCTTATTTGCTGGAAAGTATCGGCAGATATCACCCTGAATATGCCTTGTCGGTTAAAGAAAATAAACTTGAAAAATATATTCCCATGCCTGCCCTTGTTATTGGACAAAAAATCGTTTTAGATACCGGGGCAGAATATGCCATTATCGAAAATGCAAAAAGCGGTTATATTGTCACTGACAAAAGCAATATCAGATATCGGCTAAAAGAATCACAAGTAAAGAGGATCAAAAAGATTCTTTTTGATGAAAAAACAATATGGGAAAATAAACTTTTATCTTGACATTGCTTGATTTTGTGCTATAATGAAAAAGTCAAATATGGCAAAGGGTTAAAAATGTTAAGCAAATACGAACAGCAAGCACAAGATTTTCTTGCCAAGACAAACACGATTTTGACAATTGTATATTCACGCACAGGAAAACATTTTCCGCAAGACAAATACCCACGCGACATTTATATCTGTACACTTCAACGGGGATCTCGTAAATACACCTTTGATTTTGGGCAAAGCTATAATTGTTCTGGGAAGTGGTGGAGATATGGAAAATACGAAAATGGAATTTCTAGCAAAAAATATAGTGATTTTCCTTATTCAGATTGGAATAAAAACAAAAATTATTCCGCACCTAGTGCATATGATATTTTATCGTGCCTTGACGGTCATTTTGATTATGGTGATTTAGATAATTTTGCCAAAGATTTTGGCTATACAAAGCCGTCTCAGGCAATTCGCGCTTTTGAAGCATGTAAAAAACAGGCGGATGAACTAAAAATGCTCTTTAACGATGATGAATTGGTGGAATTGTCCGAAATAAATTAAAAAATTCTCTTGACTTTTTAAAATAACGTGGTAAGATATAAAATATCAAGAGGGTAAAGAAAATGTCCGCAAAACAAGTCAAGGCTATTCAAGAACAATGGGAAAAGTGTTTGTCTGAATTTTCTGGAGAATTGAAAAATTCTTTTATGCAGCCGCACCTTGAATATGGCAAATATGTTATAAAAGACATTAAGCATGAGGGAGAATGTCTTATCCCAACAGAATATGCCAATTTGTCAGAAGGAAAAATTATCCGCCGAAAAACCGGATTTTACGCCAGATTATCTGCAAGTGGTTATATGGACTGCACAGAATGGCAAAGTATTGATTCTCCAAATGATGTTGAAGAGTTTTTCAATAACTTTGTTGCAATGGAATAATTTTTATGTCCGCGCAAATCACAGTCAAAAACACCTGTTCAAAAGAAGCATTAACTATATATGGCGCAATGTCTTGCTATTTTTGCGAAAATTCGCAGGCGTTCCTTTCTGACCTGATGAAAAACAATCATCCCGGAACGACAAATATTGCCTGCCACATTGCAGATATCTTTGACCTTTTGGAAAAAATTGGTGATGAAATAACGACAGTTACCACAAAATAAAGGGTAGAGTCATGGCAAACATGTATCAGATTGGCAAAACCGCCACCACAATTTCCCAACGTGATGGGAAAACCATCATTACTTATCATTCAACCGACGTTGTGACTTTCGACGCCAAGGAAATTGTTTTGAACGCCGACAGGTGGTTTACACAAACAACGAAAACCCGGATGAACCAAACGAGCAATGTTTTTCAGCTTGGTTATATGGTGTATCAAAAAGCCGGGGAATGGTTTTGCGCCCATAAGGGGCATGATATTCCTTTCGATCAGGATATTTTGACGCTGGAAAGGTAAACCCCGATGAAAAATGTATTAAATCAAGAAGAATTTGACAGATGTTGCAAAAAATATGCTGATTTAAAAGCGTCTGGCACTCTTGAAGAAAGACAAGACTTTATCTTGTGGGTTACTCGCGCCTATGGCGGAAAAACTGTAATAAAAATGGTCTGTTCTACAAGCGGCAACCCCGTAATTGTTGAAAAAAAGGCATAGAATATGGACATAAACATAAAAACCCCAAGCGGGTTTAACATCCAAGTACAGGAAAATTTGTCAAAACTCAATATTATAATTGAGGAAGGGAAAACGTCCGCTTCAGATGTCTTTAACACAGATATAATTATCAAACATGGTGCAATTGGGGAAATTGTTTTAAATCTAGGTGAACTAATCAATAAGGTGATGGTTGATCGGTTTAATACAAAAAAACATGACGAAAAAGAATCATAAATTTTCTTAGTTTTTGCTAGCTTTTTTCTAAAAAGCTATTGACAAACGGAAATAACCTGATACAATGAGTTTATGGAAGTTGGCATAAAGACTCGGCCTTTCGCAGGGCTAAAACTCTTTAAACAAGGACGCGAAAAAGCCATATATGGGGATACAAACAGGTGTGTCCTGTTCTCCTCTCCTTGTTCTTCCATATTTTATCTCTTGTCGTCTAACGGTTAAGATTGCCCCCATTCAGGGGGTAGATGATAATTCGACATTATCCAAGAGATAATTTTTTTAAAAAAGGAAAACAGCCATGATCCGCGCAATCGTCCATTCGCGCTATTCCAAACATGATATCAATGGAAATCGTTATTGGTATTCCACGGTAACGAATACCGAAAACGGGGAAAGTGTTTCTTTTCACACGCACGGAGCCGGGGACACAGAGGCAATTCTCCGGGAATTGGGCTTTGACTGGCGGGAAATGTTCTGCACTGAAGAATGCTTGCCGATCCGCCGCTGGAATGAGTGCGCCCGGTGTGACTGCAAGGATGTTTACGAACATCACGCAAGGGATTTGCTGAAAAAGTTGTTTAATCTTCAATAAAAATCTGTAATTTTGCTAGCTTTTTTTAAAAGCTATGTTACAATACCCATATCAGAATTGGACAAATGGCTTAAAAAGGAGAAATTTATGCCAATCCACGTTCACAAGATATTTTCCCAGTCGCTTCGCCAGTCCTCCCGCGCCCTGAAAAAGTCCGAAGTTTTCGCAAAAGTGGCTCAGGCCATCAAGGGGCGCATGACTCCTCACGCCTGTACCAAGAAACTCGAAAAGGGCTGGCGGCAAGCACGGGCAAGCGGTTTGGTTGTGAAAACCCCAAGTGGCACCTTCCGGGGCGCATGAAGAATCTATTTTAAAACCGAAAGGCAATAAAATGCCAATACTTCAACCGGGTTAGTTGACAGTGCAGCGCGGGGCGCGCTTAGAAGAAATTCGTACATATTTAAGAAAATATAGAATATTTTTTGTCGAAAACGGGATTATTTGCAGCTTAAACCCAAGTATTTGAGCAAAATAATATCCCGTTAGTACAGAAACGGTTATTCTGTACCTGATGAGACAAACCATTTCAGGGGAAAAGTATGACAACTATTGTTTTAGCAGTGGCATTTGTGTGGATATTTTTGACAAAAGAAAACTAGATCCACCCTTTTAGAAAAAGGTGGAGCCAAAAGAGAGTAAAAAAATGAAGCTCAAAGAACTAGATATCGGAAAGTTTTTCATCTTTAGTGCAGATAAAGATATGCAAAATCCTCCGGTGTATAAATATTGTGGATATTTTCTTCTTGGCCTTAGTGATAGTTCAGGGCTGACCACAATTGATGACGACAGCGTGGTACAAAAATTATATGAGGACGGAGTAATTGAAATAGCTATCCCTTTTGAACAATTGATCGCTGCGGCGATTAAACAAAAGTAGCTTTTTCTGTTTAAGTGCTTGTCCTTGTCTAAGAGTGCCTCTTCTTTTCAAAGGAAAAAGACAAGGGAAAACAGATTTTTTCTAAAAAAGTTCTTGCTTTTTCTCCAAAATCGGTTATAATCTACTATAACACAAGGAGAAACAAAAATGCGCTGCCAATTTATCCGGACAGAAAGCCGCAAAGAAGCTAACAAAACTTGTCCTTGGGCGGTCAAAATGATTCATGTCGATAATGGATACATGGCTTTTGAATCTTGGCAGGCATATCAGACGTGGAGAAATCAGAAATAATATGCGTTTTTATTAACTTTTTACAAAAAGTTATATCTCAGCCCTGTATAAAACCATCTAATTAGGATATTAGAGGAGAATGAGACAGGGAAAGCCTTATAGATATATAAACAGGTTTTGGTGAAGATTTTTCCTGTATAATAAAAAATTCTCTTCTTTCTCACTTTTTAGTGATAGTAAATTAGAAAATATGTCTATGGTAAAGGCCGCGCCCTGATCCCTTGAGGGGCATTTTAAAACAAAATAGCGGGATAGACAAGTGGTTTAAGTCACAAGCCCCATAAGCTTGAGATCGAAAGTTCAAATCTTTCTCCCGCAACCAATTTTTATAAAGGCAATAAAATGAGCATTGAAACCATAAAATATCATATTTGTGATAAATGCGGACGGAAAGACGATTGTAATTATTTGGAATTTGAATGGGTTAAACATTCTGGACTTCCCGAAGGATGGATAAAAGAAAACGGGGATGAAATTTGCCCTCATTGCCAAGCCACACATGTATAATTGTGCTGTAATGTTAGCGAAAAAGTCCTAAATTCCCCAAGGGGTAGAGAGACTTTGAATTGTACGTTTGTGCTATTTAGGTGAAAATATTTATACTATTTTATTATTGGTCAGAAATTCCTCCGGTAATTGACTAAAAAGGCTAATAAAATGAGCGCCCAAAAAGAAAAAGTGTTTTGTAAAGGGTGTGATTATTACAATGATTTCTCTTTTGATGACACAGATCGTTACACCCATTGCAAAGAAACATGTAGTCACCCTAAAAATGCACGTTTTTCCGCTACTCACACCTTGCCGGAACTATGCTCAACATGTAATAAGAATAATGATTGCGAATTACATACTAAATCCATAACAAAAAAAACGAACGGCGGTTGTTTATCTGTTGTTCTTGTTGGCGCATTCATTTTTCTCTTTTTTTACTTTATTTCTATTATTTTTTAAAAAACATCTTGATTTTCCAATAATCTATGGTATAATATATAAAGAATAAAGAACTAAAAGTACACTTATTTGATATAAAAGGCAAACAAAGATGGAAGATGAAAAATATTCAATCGAGCAAACCATTAAGGTATGGGACGATAAGGCGGGCGATCATGTTGAAATATCCCACGATGGAGATGGACTTGGCCTTATTTCTATCAAATATGTAGATTCGGGAGACGAAGAAACGTTTTTTCCTGATATCCCGCCTCTTTTCGCCAAAGCAATGGCAGAAGCTATCCTTAAACATGAACTTGTCCGTGGGGCTGAAATGGTGTAAAACTACACTCTATTGATATTAGTATTCAAAAAAGCCGGGTTGGAAAAGAAATTTTATACACTCTATTGATGTGGGAGAAAAAATATGATTTTTTGTTGCTTTTTGGACAACAAGTCTTTTTGTGGTGAAAAGTATCCCACATATGAAGAAGCTGCCAAAAAAGCACAGTCTATGCTGGCGTCAGGACTTGCCAAACACATAGTTGTTTACGAAGCCAAAGGTAGTTTTATTTTAGAAACCAAAGTTTCCGAAATCAAGCTTTAATAATAAAAAAAGGGAAATAAACATGGAAAGCTATTATATACTTGTGAGAAACGAAACACAAATTGGTAACACAAGATATTCAATAGAGAAAGAAGCCATATTAGACGCTAAGCTTTTAGCAGAAGAAGGGAATGAAAACACAGAAATTCTTATTTGTAAAGTGGCAAAAATAGTAACTCTTATCACTGAAAAACCAAAAGCAATTGTAAATTTTCTTAAAGATTAACCAAATATGCGGCAATAGCTTTTTCTAAATTGCCGCAATAATGGTATTTTGGATCAATTTTGCCAAGGATGAAAGAAAAAAAATCAGGAATAATGCGGCAATATGAGGCAATGGGGGAACAAAATGAGTATATTTGAATTTAAAGATGATAGATATGAGCCACGCTTCCCAGATAATTTTGCTTCTCTTTTAAGAGAAAAGACAAAAGAAGAACTACCAGAAGACGAGAAAGAGGATAGAAATCAAGAAAAATAATCAAAAAATAGCTGTTTTCTCCTCCGATTTTTCAACTTAATTCGGAAATCAGGGCAATTTTTGGTGTCTGTGAAAAAAATCGCAAGTACACTAATTTAAAAGAGTTATAACTTTTCCTAAAAAAGCTCGGTATCATTTTATACACAGGCGCAATAAGAAAATATCTACTGCCTGAGAAATCAACATTTTTTTGGGGTTAAAAATGAATATCTTTTATAGTGTTGGGGATTATTTTAAAGTCAACGAAACACTCCCCGATGGTTATAATAAGGAGTCTTTTTACATTCTTGCCTGTGTAGATAAGAATTCTGTCAACCTTATCAATGTTGAAACCGGAACTAGACTTTTCTTTAACCCCTTGGTAGCAAATGACTTACATAAAATAAACAGAATCAATATCTACGAATATATGGACATAGAAGACAGACAAGTAACCCTCCAACAAATAACCATCCAACACCTTCTATTCTCCCTCTCAAAAAAACACACATAACGTACTGTATAGGCCAATTCTATACGAAATATGTACAAAATGTGATAAAAATTGACAAAATGTGATGTTTTGAGGGGTTTAGGCGGTGTTTTGAGATAATCCACCCTCTTTTTCCCCATATCTTCTAAAAAGTTCTTTCCTTCTGTTGTTGTTGTTTCTTATGTTGTAGATAGTATTGTTATTATGGGTGTTTTATGGAGGAGTATATGGCTATTATATCGTTAATATGTTTGTTTATTATAGGTTATGACTTTTTTAATGAGCAAATTTAGGCCGATTTTCACCCTATTTTCGGCCTTTTTTCTGCCCTATTTTTCACTACTTTTCACTATCCCCGCCCTGCTTTAATTTTTCTTCTTTTTTCTTTGCAATTGTTTTAAGATGAAAACGAAGACCTAAAATTTAAAGTTCTTCTAATTCGTGTTTAACATGTTTATCTTTACAATCTTCAAGAATTTCTGCTAAATATTCTCTATTTTCATAAATTCTGTCATAATTTCTTTTATCTTTAAAATAACCTATGATAACTTTATATCTTTCAATATCTGGTGCTTGTTTCTCTAATTTTAAACTTTCCATTTTAATTTTTTAATGCTCCTATAAAATCTTTAAAATGATATTTGCCTAATTGTTCTTTTAATATATCGTCATGTTCCATTAAAGTATGAATATT
>Ga0172380_10004498_pt1 | contig 17861 bp, 14 predicted proteins | sample Leawe162metaG_FD_119747 | JGI IMG/M metagenome (GOLD analysis project Ga0172380, IMG submission 119747) | Leachate microbial communities from a municipal landfill in Southern Ontario, Canada - Leachate well 162 metaG | ecosystem: Engineered > Solid waste > Landfill > Unclassified | place... | reverse complement strand
CCAGGCCAAGCGGGCGCTGGAGATCGCCGCCGCCGGCAGCCACAACTTGCTGTTCATAGGCCCGCCCGGCACCGGCAAGAGCATGCTGGCGAGCCGTTTGCCCGGCATTCTGCCACCCCTGAGCGAGCAGGAGGCGCAGCAGACCGCCGCCATCCACTCCATCGGTGGCCTCACCCCGCGCGCCGGTCACTGGCACCACAGACCCTATCGCACGCCCCATCACAGCGCCTCGGCGGTAGCGCTGGTGGGCGGTGGCTGTCATTTTTTGAAATAGATGAGACATTCTCGAAATAAATGAGACAAAAATATTACTGGGCGGGCGTATGACATCAAAAAATCAGAAAAAAAAGATAATTAATACTTATAAGAAATTAATTAAGAGCATCATTGAGAATGCTCACATCAACATTTTTGGGTGTGGTCAATCTTTTGAGCAGGAGAAATATATACACAATTCCATGTTTTTCATCGCTGAAGATCTACACATCCAATCAGGAGTTGATAAAAATAAAATCATTCAGTTTATAAAAAGAGAGATTATAGCCGAAGAGTTACAGATATTGCTCAATAGACAAGACATTAATATAAAAGAAAAAATAGAATTGAGACTGTGGTAGAAGGGTGGCCATTCATTGTTTTATAACAAAGAATGGCCCAATATAGTGCTGGGTGACTGCTAAACCCAACAGCCCATCTAGCATGACCATAAATGATTCTGCAGCATTCTTATCGTAGCAATTTCTTTAGATAGCTATCTTCAGTACACAGACAGTGCACTCTTCTTATCCCTCTTGTTACAGCAACATAAGCCAATCGCTTTAGCTCATCCTCTTCAATCTGGGAAAATGTTGTTTCTAACCCACTAAAGTGGGGAGATGCCGTGTATATATTACTTTTCATAACATTCTCTTCATGGTTGAAAAAATCATCACAAACTATTGTGACTATTGATTGCAACCCCTTAGCTCGATGACATGTCATAAAGCCAATCTCTTTTCCTTTCCACTCAATAAAGCCTTTGGCTGCATTGAATAAATTTGACGCTAAATCGCCACTCCTAGTCAAAACCAGAACTTTATAATCAGCACCATGATGATCCTTTGCATAATTGAATTGCTCTTTTAGCAATGTTATAAATTTCTCATATAAAACATCAGTGGGATTTGAAAAGTCATAACCATAATTTATTATAACTCCGTGTTCGTCAGGGTATGCGCCCCTATAGCTAACCGTTTCTTTATTTGTTTTATTTTTAATGGCACGAACTATCTTTTCTGCATCTTGAACAATAAGATCATGAGATCTAAAATTTACACCTAGCACTATATTGATAAATGACCGAGATGAGTTGAATATTGGAAAGAAATTTTTGAACCTAATAAAGAATAAAGGTGAACTACCTCTCCAGCCATATATAGACTGCCAATCATCACCAATTGACATAATTGATACATGACCCTCACGCTTACGAAGCTCTGTTTGTGCAGCGATAATGAACTCGACAATTTGTGGTGAAATGTCTTGAAATTCATCAATAAGAAGATGCTGCATTTTCATTAAATTGGAAGAGTTAACACTGGCAAGGTTGTATTTCGCAAAGCTCAAAAAACCACGATTGAATGTTATTACGCTTTCTTTTGATAAAGTTTCTTCAAAGAAACGCCAGTAGACTGAAAGTAAATTAGAGAATACATGTTCCAATGCATTACTATCATGAAATGCATCCATGTTAGCCAAACAGAATGGGACCTCCATAGACATACTTTCTATAAATGATGCATATTGATAAAATAACATATAGAGCGGCTGAGTAGATAAGTCTCCTTTTAATCTTACTTCTGGTGCAATGATATCGAGATTGCCATCCTTAAAACACTCCTCAGTCAATAAGGAAGAGCCCATAAGGTAAATTTTTAAATTTTCCAGATCGGCTCTATTATGGATGTAAATATCATCACTCCCTCTGTACATAGATACAATATTTCTTTTTACGCTGACTGCGCCAACTATAGAAAACCCCTCAATACGTTCTTTGTCGCTAAAAAAAGAATTACCAAAGATTCTATTGCTAAAATAAACTAGTTGATTTGAGCTTTTAATTTTTCCATTGGCATAAAATGCATGGCCATTTACCTCAAATCTAATAGGTTTAAATTCAACACCCTCAATGCCGGTTAATAACTCCCTGCGGGATAATATCTCTTCATTGATTCTAGATACTAGAGCAAGATCTCTTTCACTAGCTCTCTGGATAGGTTGGTGCTTCTTCACGGCTTGCGTTGTAGAAAGTGCTTGTCTAATGAAGTTTAGGCGCACTATGTCCATAATGCCCTTTCTAAAATCAGCACTTGATTTATATGACTCGACGTAAGCTTTCTTAAGCAAGGTTATTTGGGCACTCGACATCCTTGTGATATATGAGTTATCACCATAGGATTTTCTTTGTTTGTCATCATCAATGTTCTCAAAATATTTAAAGTCACAGCCCAATATACTATCTCGTCCCCCAGCGAACACATTCAACAATAAACTATGATATGTTCTAACCAGATTTTTACACTCCTTATCTCTTACAATAATGCCGAAATGATCAAATAGTTTCTTCAGCTTGGCTTTAATGTCATCACATGATGCAGTTGTAAATGAAACTACAGTTATAGTGTCCTCATCCACACCAAGACACATTAGCATGTATACGACTCGTAATGCTAATGTGGTCGACTTCCCGGAGCCAGCCCCCGCAGCAATACAAGCAGCTGAATTTAGACAGCATATCATTTCAATTTGATCTTTGGTTGGGCTCCCAACTAAGCCTTTTTTAACTGCCTCTGATAATTTATCAAAGAAATGTAATGAACGCTGTTCATTTTTCTCAAAGAGAGTTGGACCATATATTCCAGAGTCGAGTCCCTTTAATTTTACAGGAACAGTATCCCCCTGGATAAGCAATACTTTTTTCTCTTTTTGAAGGCATTCAGCATAACCATTTTTATAACCATCCTTATAACCTTCATGAAGTTTTTCTCTTAGCTTCTCTTTAAGTATTAAATTAAACTTATGCACAATAATATCATGATAAGATGAATCTATTGATGTTATAGTTTTTTGCAACCAAAGCCAGAACCTACTCATTACTGCCCACCTGATATATTCGACTATTCTTTAGATAGAGAAACCTAGCATAGTAATGTGCCATCAAATGGACTCCATGTTCAATATATTTTTATAAAGATTCGCCATATAGCCACCATTAGCAACTACAACACTGGTCTGTAATTTTTATAAAATAGGTCGCCAATACACAAGCAGATCCATTTCTATCATGAGTTAGCAATATAAAACTAAAAAAGGGCTTAACATTGAAGAAAAGCCCTCGATTCTATTGCATGCCTTTTCTTTATCTAGAAAGGATAATCAGGCTGAAGAGATTCATAATTATTCACAAGCCAACTGATGACCTTTGTCCGGCCCTGGATATTAGAAGGTAACTTCTCGTGGATCATCCACTCGCATACAAGACGAGTCTTAATCGCAAGGTCCTTGTTATTTTCTCCGGTTAAAGAATTCAAAAGATAGAGAACTTCATAACCCTCTTTACGACTAAAGCGATCTGCATCCTCAACTCTCTTCGATGGGTCATCCCCGGGAACTGCAGTCCAACTATAGTCATCATAATTAAGGTCACTTTTTTTAAGTGCTGGCATGTCACATCTCCAAATAATAAATACGAATCTAATTTGGTGACATTGCAACTCATTGTGAAATACTGATGATTCTCCACAGGAAGATATCTATCACCTGAGCCACCCTCTCACCAAGCTCTATTTGGGTACGTTTTTTGTCACTTTCAAGGGTAGTCATTAATAATTTTTCTAAAAATTTCTTTTCCCGTAACCATTGAGCCACAAGCTCAAGACTACAATTCATTTTTTTTAGTATTCTTAACGTTTGTTGAAGGATTGAGATACAACAACTTCAGAGAACCCAACTCCACGACATAACGTTCTATGAGATGAGGGTTGGATGTATGGGTCCATGCGTCACAATCAAGCCATACATAAAGTAATCTTTTTAAGTTACTATATGTGTATGAAATCCTCCGAACTCCTCAAACAGCTTCGGCATTTTGACCGGGAGCACGACTACTGGCTCTACACGGTGCCCGAGCTCGCCCTACTCTTCCCGGATGAAAAGCCCCAGCAGCTCAAAAATGCTCTTGCACGTCAGTGTAAAGCGGGAAACTTACTCAAAGTCGGCGGAGGGTTATACGCCTGGCCAGACGCCCGCTCACTCCCCATGTACCGGTTAGAACATCTCATCAAGCGGTTGCGTCCTCGCGAACTATCGTATATCAGTCTTGAGTCAGCTCTTAGCATGCACGGCTGGATCTCTCAGATCCCGTTGGCAGTATTAACCGTAATGACGACAGGACGGTCGTACCTACAGCAGACGGCCTATGGTCTAATTGAATGGACCCATACCGAACAATCTGCTACCACCATTTTGAACAGTACAGTATGGGACCCTATGAGGGGATGCTTAATCGCAAAACCAGTACAGGCATATCGAGACATCAGACGGGTTGGACGTAACCTTGATCTTGTTATCCCACACCAAGATGAAAATGAAGTGAGCGATAATATATGAAGGTGTGGCATATGGCGGCTCTGATGGCCGTACTTTTCACCTTAAAAGCGTTATTCGCAGGATCAACTGAGCTGCTGTTTGACTTACTCGGGTTTCATAACGTGATCCTCTTCAAAGACCAGTTCTGGTTGGGGGCCGCATCCTGGGCGGCAACTCTCGCCGTTTTGCTGCGCTGGACGCGCCCATAATCCTCAAAAACATATGGATAGCATGAAAATTCCATTCACTATTGAAAAACTATCGGCACAAGAGGGATCTTGGAGAATCGATTGGTTTGGCAATGTGGCCTATCCAGACCTAAACAGGCGGCAATCTCAGCCATCCATTGCAGTTCAGTTGTCTCGGCACCCACGTCCCCACCCCATGAAAGAAACTGACAGGAAAGAGGTATGGTTGCCAATTGGGCTTCTGTCATTCTTAAAGGTAGGCGACATCTGGCAACACGGTCAGGCAACCGGTGAAAATACCGCTCCGACAAAAGAAGCTTTTCTTAAGCTGAAAGTAAGCGCTGAAACAACAAGCTTTTATAAAGCTGGCGGAAAACCAAATTCCGAAAAGTATGGGGCGTTGCGTTCATTAATATACTGGCTACCTATTCATTTGCATCCATGGCATAGCGCACATACACACTCGAACTGCATCGTTATCACAGACCGATCTCAACTACAAATCATCATCCCTTGTATGGAGCTCATACGCTTTTACTTCGGATCTTCGAGCTCGCTTTTATCTACCCTTTTCAAACCAACACTTACCCGAACTGAGTTAGCTAAACAGTACATAAAACGCTCTGATGAATCTGTATTTCTCCGTCTTGCTGATGGAATCTCTGGTGCATCCGCCGCAGACATTGCACGAATACTCTACTCCCCTGCGGCGTGGAGTGCGGCTTCTTTGATCGGGAAAAGTGCTCTTTCTTGCTCCAGCCTTGGTCTCCCAATCTACCCCAAATGTCGGTTTCCTTTTGATGGAACAACAGATCTGCACGTTTCAGGACAATGGCTCAGGCATGATGGATCGCAAGTTGGAACATTTGTTGTTTATGAGATCCTTTCCTGTTCTCATGAGTTTCCGTTTAAATCCATCCGATATGTAGCTACTGGGAATAAAGCCAAATTCAAGCCATCAGACTCGGCCTATCAGCCTGATCAACAAAAAAGTGAAAGAAAAAATGATGATGCCATCTTATTAACTGATTCAGATCCAGACGAGAAGAGACAGACTAGGTATGTACAGTTCATCTCAGCTAGTTCCAGATTCCCGGATCTCGAAACTAAAACCATTTTTAGAAACCCAAGTTTTTCGATTCCAAAAGATCAGCCTTACTCCACTGCACCTCCTGATGCATTCAGTGTCGGAGCTACAGGTCAGGGTAAGGGCATTACCCCCGTAGAAATCGAAAGTGGAGTAGCCTCTCAACACTTTGATATTCAAGAGTTACCTGAGTTCTTCCAGGCTGGGCTATCAACACTACAGAATGCGCTTTGCTTCACACTCATGACTCCTTACAGCCTAGCTCTATATGCGTTCCCGATCCCTGTCATCCATGACCCACAGATGAATCCCTACGATACTTGCTTTACTCAAAATGGAAGCGAGAAACTAAGACGTCGAATGATGGGGTGTGTGCAAGTTGAGTACACCGACCGGGTTGAAGGGACTCTCATCCTTGAGCCTATCTGTGGCGATATGCCTGAGGTAGTTTCGTTTGAGCTCTCTGAGGAATTTTTTGATCTGGATTTGGTGAAAAAGCAGCTCCGTGTTTATTGGGGAGAACAGACTGAACTTACAACTTGATTGAACACTTGGGGATCCAATAAATCAGCCCTTCATGACGGAAAGTCAGCCCGTCCCCATCGTCTTCAAGCCCTTTTTTCTCAATCTGCTGCCTGATACTGAAATTTGATAACCCATGAAAATATGCCAGAGCAGTACTAGCCCACATATTTTGAAATGCTTTATCGGTCCTAGACATCTGAACCAGTTCTGTAAGCCGCTTCTCAAGCTCGGCTTTAACCTGACTTTTATGCTTCTTTTGATGGATCTGCCTCACATCCAGCGCGGCATGCTGATCCCGGTTCAGGTACGTAATAAAACCATGCACTGCAGCCTTTTGTCCTGGGTATTGGGAGATATATGCACACAAGTCCTGTTGGTCAGGGATAGAGCGCCCCGCTTTGAGACTTTGCCCCAGTAATTTCTTGGCCGGAGTCAACGCTAGCCGCACAGATCTCAGCGATAGCCCCCCTTGCTGATGCTTGGTACTCAGATATTGGTAGTAGCCCACCAACAATCGGTTGGCCAGTGGCTCTGAAACACCGAGAAGAAGTCGCTCAATACCCCTTACCTCTGAGTCTTCAAGCCTAGAATTGCCATCCTCAACCCATCCATGGCTATCAATCAGCCAACGAACAGCTAAACGATGACGTCTCAGCATTTCAGCACCAAATTGCTTCACCAATTGCTGATAACTTATTGATTCATTTATATTGAGTTGCTCTATGGATTCGAAAAAAACCAAATATCGAGCAAGCAACCTCGATGCTCGGTGAGCACCACAATGTCCAAGAAGCCAGCGCGAAAAAGCTTGATACAACTCCTGCACTGGAGGATGAAGCACCCCCTGATTGAAATGAAGCCGCTGTTCAAAAATCTGCAGCCAGTGGCAATTGTTGCATGTATTCCCCAGGCCTGCTGGCATGGGGGCCCCGCATTTTGAACAGGGTATAGCTCCTAACGCCAAACACCTCGAACATAGCTTTTGTCCATTGGGAGCATCCTGCAATCGCCGAGATCGGCCACAAGCCTGGCAACAGGCATGGTCAGCTCTAGCACATCGAGGACAGACGGGCTCATCAAAACCAAGACGCTGTACCCGAGAAAGGTGGCGCGAAACTGAGCCACACCGACTACACGCCTTCTCTTCAGCAAAGTACCTCGCGCATGCCATGCATACAGGTCCATATTCGCTCATTAGCCCGAGTCGATACCCCTCCTTGCCGCAGCGAACACAGGGTTTACGCTTTTCGCAACTCGAACAGATTGCATTAGGATGCCTCTCTGGCAACCGAGCCATCTCACCGCATTGAGGACATGGTTTGCGCTTAAATTCACGCGCATAACATGTTCCACAGTAGGACTCTTTCTTGAAGACCCTGTGCGCTCGCTTCATCAGTCGACCACAGCCGAAACACTCTCGGGTAGAGATATCGTTCATCGCAGCAAGCCATGGCGGCGTAACAGTCTGGCCCATTCACGGCGAACAACCTCTTTGGCTTTCGGCCTCCGGATATGGATGGGATTAGTTCTGATGCGTTGAATACTGTTTGCCGGTAGTTCATCGATCCAGTCCATCACAGCCTCTGATGGCCAAGTCAGTTCATTCATCAACGTATTGCGTGAGACACCATATTCCTTGAGTAAATGGAGCAGTAGGTCGCGCTCAAGGGATAGCATCTGAGCCACCGCCGCCAGGAGGGGTTTTCTTTGCTCGATCGGTAACAGCTCTATTGGTAACTGTGTTGGCGGCAATGGGAGTGAGTGCAAATCAATTCCAGTGGCCTGGATAAAATCCCCTAAATGCGAAGGTGCGGTTTGTTCTCTGGATGCCGAGCGTCGGATGAGATTGAGTAAGAGTTTGGCCAATACAAACCAGTCTAGGGATGATATCTGTCGACCTCCCCACTCTGCGGCCCCTGTGCCAAAGACATTGGACGCTAGTTTCTGGAAATCCGTCTGCATCGCCTCAACACGAGCAGAGACCGCCGAGCTGAGGTCATAGCCACAGTGGAAGCAAATCCCTATGTGAGGTGTCTGTGCTGAAACTCGGTGATACTGAACCGGCATATTGCAGGAAGGACAGCTCTCAATCAGCTCATGATGATGAAGAGGACAGTAGGTATGCCATGCCAAGCGCCATTGCCACCGAAAATAGGGGTCATCCATTCGTAAGCAACCTGGACAATAGGGCACGCCCATCTTGTGCTGACGATTACGACTCCCCATTGCGATCACCCAAGGCAAATTGGAAGGCCTTTTCCCGATTAAAAGGATTTTCCCATCCAGATGATGAAACAGGGTCATGTTACTCAGCTCATCAATACTCAAGCCTGATGAGCCACACAGGCTCTGTAATCTTGTATCATCAAGGGTACGATCAATATCGACTGTCCAGGCTCTCCATGTTGGCCATACAGCGGATGTGAGAGACATTGGATCACACCCATGAGCCAAGGATGCTCTGACGAGCCAAGAGGACAACAGCTCGTCCTTGAGAGGGGATATCTGTACAGGCCAGATAAGGCTCACCTCATGGTTTCTCTCAGGCCGTTTGTGGGACGAAGCCACATGTGCTGTGCAATCAGGTCACGGCTGACTTGCTCCGAACCATTCTTGATTGCTGCGATGGCACATGTGGAAAGTAATCGCTGCAGATTGCCCAGATTACCTCCTGAGATCGCATGGAGAAGCTGGATGCACTCTGCTGTGCGCAATGACGATGACCGCTTTAACGGCAAGACACGCTCGACACTTAGCACCAACTTTGCGAACTCGTTGTCCAGCTTCCAAGCTGGCAGAGTTTTGACATCAAAGCGACTGGCATGTTGGGGATCTGTGTGCAGCACACGAACAGCCTCTGTCGTCCCCACTGCCACAATAGGGATCATGAGTTCATTACATAGCAGTTTAATGGCATTCATGAGCTCCCGCTGTTTGATTGCAGAGCCAGCCAGCAGCGAGTGAAACTCGTCGATAATCAGCATCTTCACCTTACATACCCGGCAGAGGTGAATAACCTGGTAGCGCAGTTTTACTGTTGGATCAGATATTCGGTAGGGTGTGAGAAATCGCTCCAGTATCGATACATATAACCCTTTCTCATCAGCCGTAGGCGGTGATTCCGCAAGGATGATGGGCTTGAATCCTTCCGGGTGTTCATCCTCAGTAGCCTTGTAATACTGCTCATGGAAATGACGCACAATTGTAGTCTTGCCGTTGTTGGGTTCACCAACCAGTAGCAAATTCAACATCCTGGGTTTCTTAGGTTGTTCAACGAGCTCATTGAGAGCTTCCAGTATCTGGTTGGCCGCAGTGTAACCAATCCACCTCGGCTGGTTTATGAAGGCCATTCGCTCTTGGTCCGACAGATTCATCACATGTCGAAAGTCCGGATGAAGGTGTGCGAGATCATTCATGCTATATCTCCATCGTCGTAAGGCTCTATCTCGCTGAAATCTAGCGCTGATGGCTCAGGTATCGGAGATATAGGTGTTCCGGGGACCGGCAAGGGGGTTGCTGGGCTAATACCTTTCTCATGTTCACGTCTGCGTTGTGACTGTCGACGTGCTTTCTTGGTCGAGCTTTTGGACTCTTCGACGATCTCACGCAGTTGAGTGATGGTATTGAGGATCTGGGGTTCAGTCGGGGACACGTATCCCTGCTCTTTCAATCGCTTCCTAGCCTGCTGATACTCCCACATGCTCATTGATGGTAGTGACTGATCTGCCAACGGGATCTTGAAGTATTGCTCTAGCTCCGGGTCAAAGAACCAGATGTAGGAAATATCTCTTGGATCCCGGCGAAAAATAAACTGTCTTTTTGTCCCGGTATCAGGATCTGTGGCGTTGAGCCAGAAGCGCAGCGTGTCCGCAAAGTAGGTGAGCCCCTCAATAGTGACACCGAATACCTGCACGGTTCGTCTGAATGACGGCAGGAAGTCGAGTAGGATCGTCATCCTATCTGCTGGTCTTGGTGGGTAGCCAATCCCGTCAACTTCACTATTTCCATTGATACCAATATCCCACTTGGCCAGGGGACTCATGCCAATGCCATTGTGGTAGCGTTGGTGATAGATATTGCAGATAAACGTCACCAGCCACTTCTCGAGCTCGTCCTTGGTCATGACGGCCCGCTTGTCGGAGTCGTAATCCTTACGTTCTCGGATATTCGAAAATGTGGTTCCTGGCAAGTCATGCAGCTCTTTGACCAGAGTGCCAAGGATCCGCTCTATGTGTCCGCCATACCGGGGCTGTTTGACCGGTCTGAAGCTTAGATTGATGCCGTACATCTGACAGGATTTGCTGAAGTTGATAGAGCGAAAGTCAGCGCCATTATCAACATGGATCGTTTTAGGGATGCCCCATACAGGCCAGCTACTTTCCACTCGGTGCAATGTCATCCACTCCTCCTTGGGAAGGATGGAATGGGCAACACACATGGCGACAGACGTTTCGGAAGGCGGGTCGAAAGATAGGTAATACCCGGTCACCATCCGGCTATAGACATCCATTGCCAATGTAATCCACGGGCGGCCGATGGGTTTACGATGGATATCGTCGACGAGGATGATGTCGGCTGGCGTGTGGTCAATCTGGATAACAGAGAGAGGGTAGTCTGCACCAGGGAAGGTCCCGGGAGCAGCAGTAAATTTGTTCTTCGCCTTCTCCCTAAAGCCTCGCCTCCTCAGCTGCTCTCGCTCCGATATTTGCTCTACTCTTGCCCTGATAGCCGAAGCCCCAGGAGGTGAAATTTTTTGCTTCTCGCATTGGAGAAAAACTTCATTAACAACCTTTTGAATGGAAGAGCGCTGAACGGTCAGGTAAATGGATTCAATGGTCTCGTTGATGAGTTGCTCTTGCTGCTGGGTTAATCGGGTGCGGCCGGATCTCCAACCACGATTCATCGGTATGAGCGCAGATAATGTCTCTACGGCCTGATACTTGGATAACCAACGATATAAAGTCGCAGGGCTGATGCCAACTTCGATAGCGCGGTTATTAACCTCTCCTCGTCCAATAGGGGGAGCCAGGTCAAGGAGGGGTTTTATGGCCTCATATCGCTCATTCGCAGTCTGCCAATCCTTATCCTCGATGCCGTCGAGATCAATGCGGGTATCCAATTTGGCGACCTGCGGATTTGGTGGGGATGAGAGCTCATTAATCGGGAGTAGTTTTTTGCGGCCTGTGGTTACGTCACTACCAAGCAGACAGTTGAAGTCGATTTGCTGCACGATTCGGTACGTCTGCCCTTCATGCTGAACAAACTGACCAACGTCCAGAGCCAGCCGCTGGCGGATGGGGACGATGCCACCCTGCGCCCTTGTTGGCTTATCATTATCCATTTTGAAGTGTCCAAAGTACGGTCGTGCCATCAAGCTGCTGTGTGATGTCACAGTCGATTTTACGGGTTGCTAGGAGATACCAAATGGCAACAACCCAGGGGCGTTCAGCTCCTGCTATCACCCCACAGTGAGCGAACAGAGCATCACGACTCAACGGCCCAATTTGATACAGGGCATGCTGTAGCGTATCTGTGTGTCCTGGTGCTTGAGCGAAACGTTGGTAACGGTCAAGGAATTTGATGTTTTCCAGCGCACGGTCGCGGATCCGTGACTCGTCATAGATCTTGAATGACCATCCTTGATTGCGGGCAAAACGTCTTGCGGCCTTCCACTTGGATGACCATGCCCGCCAGTTTTCCACCCATAGATCCCGGGGTTTAACTTCTACAAGAACATGTTGTGTGGCTTCACCATCGAGGTACCGTAAGGACATCAGAAAATCAGGGGTATAGGTGTAGGCCCTACCGTTGTCACCGATGAATGGGATCTCAACAGGCTGAGGAGTAATCGAGACAATATTGGGGAAAAATTCGTGACGAATGAGGAAGTCGCGCTCCAGCGTTGATTCATACTGGATCGCCTCTTTTCCACGGAACTGATAGCTACCAGAGACACTTCGGCGGGTAGGACCAATCTTACGAACTTGACGTACCTTCACGTTGTCGCTGCCACTTCCACCCATAATGAATCCCATTTTATTGACCAAAGAAAAAGCACCACATCAAGTGGACTCACAATAGACCCAATACTTTCTTATATATTTTGACCAGTCTCACTAATTTCAATAAATAGCATCAATTCTGTCAGTTATTGGGCTTACATACGCCATGTAGCTATGCAAGGTTAAGCCTGTCTTGATTATTTTTTGACTAATGTCAGAATTTGATATAAATTTCTGACATTGAATGGAAACCTGATTGAGTAGCGATGAGAACTCTTCCTGAAACGATTCTTTATCACGGCAAGCAACTGCCTGAAGGGGGCATACTGACTCCGAAGGAGTTCCTTCATCTAGGAAGTAGAGCTGCTGTTGATCAGGCGTTTTCACGTTTGGCTAGAGCTGGTTTACTCATCCGTGTAGCACGCGGTTTATATGTGGCGCCAGTTGTAACTGAGTCTGAGACGCGAGCACCTGCAGTTGCTAAAACGGTTAGTTCTTTGGCCCAGAAGACTCAGGAAACCATCACTAGCTGTGGTGCCCAAGCCGCCAGTGCTCTTGGGCTTATCCAGCATAAACCCATCAGAGAGGTGTTTCTCACTAACGGACGGGGACGTACTCTGAAGTTGAATGGGGCTGAGGTTGAGGTTCTGCACGTTCCTAAATGGATGCTGCTGCTTAACGCGACGCTTCCTGGTGCCGTCATTCGGGCACTAGCTTGGTTAGGCGAGGCAAATGTGAACATAGCATTGAAAACTCTGCGAGAGCGACTTTGCCCAGACGACTGGAAGAATTTACGCGCTGTTTGGTATCTCCTTCCGTCTTGGATGGTTCAGGCAATTGGCACTGAGATGCCCAGAACAACATAGAGGCTCTACGCATTTTTGTGGCAAGGTTGTTTTAAAGTGCTTTTCAAGTGAACTAGGCCACATATCCTCTTGTGGATAGAGCGTTAAGCTTCAGTTGAACTCACATGGATAAGTGAAGGAAGAGAGCTCTAAGTTATGAAAAAACAAACTCAAGATTGGCTATTGCGAGCTGTTTAGGAGAGGACGCTTTGCAAAGCGACTCAATAATCCTATAGCAAACAATTAGTTACATGGTGGACAAATAAAATGGCGAATGGAAAGATTCTCCGGCAGTTATTCCGGGCAGGCACGATTGGCGATGCAGATGCATTTCGTCGTGCGTCTCAGGCAGTTATCGAAGATGAGCGCCAAAAGCAACACCATCTCCTCGCGAACGACTTAGAGCGGATTCTCTACGGCGGCGATGTTAACTCGCGTGCGGTTACCAATATCCAACGCATCCATTACGACATTCCAACGGATAAAGAGCGCGGTCTGCCGCTCTTGGATATCTTGACTCCCAAACGCTCTCTTGACGAAGTCATCCTTCCCCCCAGTAGCGCGGTTGCTCTGGAGGAGCTCTTAGAGGAAAACCGGAGAGATGATGTCCTGCGCAGCTACGGGATGAAGCCTGCAACCAAGGTTATCTTCTTTGGTCCACCGGGTTGTGGGAAGACGCTGGCAGCCGAGGTTGTTGCGTTCGAACTTGATCGCCCTCTGGCCATCGTTCGATTGGACGCTTTGGTTTCCTCGTTTCTCGGTGAAACTGCGGCGAACCTTCGAAAAGTTTTTGACTTCATCTCCCAACATTCGTTAGTGGTGCTGTTCGATGAGTTCGATGCAATAGGTAAAGAACGCGGCGATAGTGGCGACCATGGAGAGCTACGCCGAGTCGTGAACGCGGTCCTTCAGATGATGGATTCGTACGAGGGCAGCAGCATTATTCTTGCTGCTACAAACCACGAAAAAATCCTAGATTCGGCCATTTGGAGACGATTCGACGAATCTATCGAGTTTCCGCTTCCGGATGTGGAGCAGTTGGTAGATATCCTAACTTTGAAGTTACGAGGGATCCGGCGCCAATTTGATATTGACGATAAAGAGGTAATACAGGAATTTAAAGGCAAGAGCGGCGCCGATATTGAACGAGTTATTCGGCGAGCAGCGAAGCGAATGATCCTGAGAGGACAAGAGTTCCTGACTATCAAAGAACTAAAAAACGCACTTGTACGGGAAGACCTCAGGAAGTTCTAATAATTTGCCTTCAAGGGAAGACGCAGTGGCTACCTATAAACATTTGAGCATTACCCGGGAAATCTTGGACAACCAACGCCGGACTCGGAATCCTCCGCAGTTCGTGAAGCGTGCAGATCTACGTGGCCACGGCCAGAAGCTCAATGCTTACTTTGTGACCGCTGCAGGTCAGGCCAGAAGGCAAATTGGTTCTTCTGCTAACTCCCCTTTCGTCCTCAAGCTCAAATATGAGGGTGCACTTACCTTCACCAACCTAACTGCACATGGGTTGGAATTCATCAGCCAAGAGGACAAGCAGCTCTGCATAGTGTTTGCTACTGAGGCTGGCTTGGCTCAGTTTGCTGACCATCTAAGTAAGCTCGGTGTTTTCGGTGCCCCCCTAACCTACAAGCAGATCTTGGAAGCGATTGATGGCATTGAGGCATGGTCTGCTGAGGATCGGATGAGCTGGGCACTTACCCATATTGGTTTGCCCCAGGCTGAGAACTTCAAGCTTGATGTAGAGCTCTGGCCTGTCGAAGTGGCAAATCATCCGAACCGCATTCGGTTAATCAATGCCTTCGAGCGTTGGCTCGACGGAGCGGGCATCAGGCGGCTCGACAGGATCAATCTAGACAGCCTGCTCATGTATCGAGTGGAGGTGGGCCCAGACCAAGCACAGCAGTTGCTAAATCACCGCGATATTCGAATGGTCGATCTTATCCCGGCCACAGGCATCAGCGTTCAACAGCTGAACAGAGATATCAATGAACTGCCCCGGAATATACCGTCTCCAGCTGTTGGGGCTCCGCGCGTCTGTATCCTGGATAGCGGTATAAACACGAACCACCCACTCTTACAGCCCGCGATAGCTGAAAGCGCTTCCTTTGTTGATGAAGAGGGAGAAATGGACTTGGCGGGCCATGGGACGGCTGTAGCAGGGGTTGCACTATACGGCGATGTCGAAGCTTGTAATGAAGGCAATTTCTGGCAGCCTCAGTTCTGGATCTACAACGGAAAGGTGATGAAGAAGTGCCCTCAAACTGGTAATGCGATTTACAACGAACACTCCCTTGAGGCTTCACTGACCCAAGCTGTAGAGCACTTTGTCGAGCTTGGTTGCCGGATCTTCAACCTCTCTCTGGGGAACAGTAATGCTCCCTACGATGGGATGCATGTGCGAGGCTTGGCATACATCCTGGATGTCCTCTCTAGGAGGCATAACATCCTGTTCGTGGTATCAACCGGGAATTTCTGTGGGTCAGAGGACCCAGCCGTTCCGGTCAATAGCTGGCGGGATGAGTACCCTGAGTACCTATTGGCGGAGCAAAGCTCAATCATTGACCCTGCTCCCGCTATGTCCGTGCTGACTGTAGGAAGCATCGCTCGGCATAACGCGACTATCGATACCCAGCGTTTCCCAGAAATCTATCAGCTCTCACCAGCATCCGAAAACCAGCCATCACCTTTTACTCGGCATGGGCCTTCTGTCAAAGGGGCATTCAAGCCTGACCTCGTCGCAGCAGGTGGCAACTTGGCGTGCCCCATGAGGCTTGCAGATGGTCAGTGGCGGCAGATCGAGAAAGGGCTAGGTGTCCTTACTTTCAATCACGAGTTTGTAGGCAACACCATTTTCAAGGAAGTCAGTGGGACCAGCTTGGCAGCTCCATATATCACGCATCTGGCCGGGCGCCTGCTCAACGAATACCCCACATCATCCGCGAACTTGCTCCGTGCTATGCTGGTGAACCATGCCTACCTACCCAATGAGGTTGTTACGACGTTCTCGGAAGATTTCAGGAACGCCTACAAAGAAGACAAAAGTACGCTCAACCGCAACGTGGCAAGGGATGTGGCTGGCTACGGCGCAGTGAATGAGGGCGATCTATTCCGATCATCCGATAACACTGTCGTATTGCTCTCAGAGCAGACCATTGAAAAGAACTCGTGTCAGTTCTTCGAGTTGCCTTTGCCAGCAGACTTCTTGCGAAAGGCGCGGGCCACGCGAGAACTCACAGTCACGCTAGCATATTCGCCAGCGGTTCGTACGACCAGGGTCGAATATCTGGCAACCCAGATCAGCTTTCGCTTGGTGAAAGGGGCCTCTTTGGATGAAGTTCAAAGGCACTTCAATCAGGCCAGTAAAGCTGACGTTGAATCCCGAAATGATGATGCAGTACCTAACCGTGACGTTTCCGCTCAGCAGAGAAGCCGCGGCACGGTTCAGTCTTCGCGTTGGACGTTCAGGCAGCGCAATCCCGATGAAAAGTGGTTCGTGGTAGTTATTCGGCAGGATCGGGAGTGGAACCATCCTGACGTATTGGACGAGGAACCATATGCGTTGGTAGTGACGGTCACGGATCGGGACAACGAAAATGCACAGCTCTATACTCAGATTCAAGCTCTTATCGCACAGCAGGTTGAGGTTAGGGAGCAGCTACGGGCTACACGCTTGCAGGCTCGGGGCTAAAGGCACGTCTTTCTGGGGCTTTCGAACCCAGCTTCAGCTTTGTTAAGTACCAGTAGGGTGTGTAGCGTAAATGACGACAAGACAACGGGCTTGAGCCGGTGTCTTGCTTGTGCGTTTTGCTAATTCACCCTACTCCAGCGCGAATTATCGGCACAGATAGAATTGTTTTTCCCGTTAGGTCCCTCCGCCCTATAAGGCCCGCGCAGGCTTCTTTGCGGCAATGACACGCCATAGTTGTCCCGGTTTTAAGCCGATCATCCCGGAGGAATCAGTACGTGTAGGGGCAATCTTACGAACTTGGCGTACCTAAACCTTATCGCAGTTATTTCCACTAAAAATTAATTACGTCTCATTTATTGGCAAAAAATGTCTCATTAAATTGAGTAAAAATAGGCCTAACTCCTTGAGCTATCATTTTTTTGTCTCACTAATTTCAAAAAATGACAGTGGCAGCCACCCGCGGCCCGGCGAGATCTCGCTGGCCCACAACGGCGTGCTGTTTCTCGACGAGCTGCCGGAGTTCGAACGCAAGGTGCTCGACTCCCTGCGCGAGCCGCTGGAGACCGGCCACATCACCATCAGCCGGGCCGCCCGTCAGGTGGATTTCCCCGCCCGCTTCCAGCTGGTGGGGGCCATGAACCCCAGCCCCTGCGGTCACTATGGCGACGGCCAGACCCGCTCCAGCCCGGATCAGATCCTGCGCTACCTCGGCAAGCTCTCGGGCCCCTTTCTCGATCGCTTCGATCTGACGGTGGAGGTGCCGCTGTTGCCCAAGGGCAGCCTCACCGGCAAGGCGGAACGGGGGGAGTCGAGCCAGCAGATCCGCGATCGGGTACTGGCAGCGCGAGAGCGGATGCTGAGCCGCAATGGCAAGCTCAACAATCT
>Ga0172380_10004497_pt1 | contig 17864 bp, 14 predicted proteins | sample Leawe162metaG_FD_119747 | JGI IMG/M metagenome (GOLD analysis project Ga0172380, IMG submission 119747) | Leachate microbial communities from a municipal landfill in Southern Ontario, Canada - Leachate well 162 metaG | ecosystem: Engineered > Solid waste > Landfill > Unclassified | place... | reverse complement strand
TTTTTCTATCTTTGGACAAAAAGATATTGGGGGGAGGCAGGTGGAGTTATTTCAAGCATTTTTTACTCATTCGCTCCATATAGATTTGTAGATATGTATATTCGGGGTTCCGTTGGTGAAGTGTGGGCGCTTGCATTTTTCCCAGCGCTTTTATGGGCGTATGATAATTTCGTAGAGACCAAAAAAGCAAAATTTTTTATACTAACCTCAATATTTTTGTCACTTCTCATTTATTCGCATAATATTCTTGCCCTTATGTTTTTTAGCTTTTTTTTGTTATACGTAGTAATATTATTTTTTCAAAAAAAAGAGACCATCACTTATGTTTTATATTTTTGTTTGGTAGTGGTACTTGGTCTTGGTCTAGCTGCGCCTTTTTGGATTCCTGCAATGTTTGAAAAAAACTTTGTGAGAGGTCTTGAGATTTTTGATGTAACGCAACATTTTGTACAATTATACGAGTTAATCGTTCCATCATGGGGATCTGGATTTTCTGGTACAAAAGGGTTTGACAAGATGTCTTTTCAGATTGGTGTAGCAAATATTTTTGCGGTTTTCTGTGTTATATTTCAGCTCCTATTAAAGCGAAAAAAACACAGACCATACACTCTGCAAATTTCTTTTTTTCTCATCTCTTTTTTTATTGTAATCTTCTTAATGCTTTCTCCTTCTGTGTGGTTATGGAAAAATATTCCTCTCATATCCTATTTCCAGTTTCCTTGGAGACTTCTATCTCTTGAAATTGTTATTGCAGCATTTTTAGCGGGAAGCTTATTTGGTAAATATAATTTCTCAAAACTGCATGCTAAGGTAGGCTACGTACTAATAATAGTAGCAGTAATTGCTTTGGGAAGTAATTATGCAAGGCCTGCATTTTATCATTTAAGAAGCGATTCTCACTACACAAGTAGATCAAATTTTATTGATGGGACAAATAGTGTAGGAAATGCTTTCAATACAAAGTGGTTATCTGAAACTCCTCAAAAAGAAAAACACAAATTAGTTCTGTCCTCTGGTAAAGGAGTTGTTAGTGTGGTCTCAGAGAAATCAACAGCATACTCCTTCAAAGTTATTATAAAAAATGACTCTCAACTTATCCTCAATAATGCATATTTTCCTGGCTGGAAAGTATTTGTTAACGAAAAAGAAGTGGAAGCGAAAAACTTTGATGGTAAAATTGCATTTTTACTAAAAAATGGCAACCACACAGTTGATGTCAAGCTTGTAAGCACGCCAGTTCAATTGTTTTCGTATTTATGTTTTTTTGTATCTTTAGTTTTATTATTTTTCACTCGCAGACTATCTATCTTTGGTATAATTAAAAGATGAAAATAGCAATTGATATAGGTCCAATTAGTGAAAAAAGTACTTCAGGACATAAGGTAAGAGGAGTGGGCTCATATATCGCGTCTTTGAAAGATAGCTTAGAAAGGTATGATAAGAAAAATACGTATACGTTCTTTTCTCGTAGAAAAGATATACCTCGCAATATTGATGTTGTGCATTACCCATATTTTGAACCTTTTTTCTTGTCCCTTCCATTTTTTAAGAAAGTAAAAACCGTAGTTACGGTTCATGATCTTACTCCAATTGTGTTTCCAAAGGATTTTCCAGTAGGAATAAAAGGTTTTTTAAAATGGCAGGTCCAGAAAATTGCGCTAAAGAGTGTTGATGTCATACTCACTGATTCGAGCGTTTCAAAAAAAGATATAGTTTCTATTTTAAACATTCCCGATAAAAAGGTATCTGTTGTGTATCTTTCAGCTGACACTATTTTTAAAAAAATACTTGTCAGTGAAGACGCAAAAAATAAGCTTTTTAAAAAATATAATTTGCCTGAAAAATTCGGATTGTATGTAGGGGACGCAACTGCAAATAAGAATTTGCCAAGACTCATTGACGCAATGATTGGTAGCAATGTCCCGCTTGCTATTGTAGGCAAAGCTCTTGCTGAGACGGCGACGGATACCAATCCATGGAATAGGGACTTGGTAGTTGTTCAAAACAAAATAAAAAATAATCCGTTATTTTTTCCGATTGGATTTGTTTCAAATGAGGATCTTGTGTTGCTTTATAATTGTGCTACATTTCTTATAATGCCTTCACTATATGAAGGATTTGGATTGCCTATTCTTGAAGCGATGAAATGTGGGTGTCCTGTTGTTACAACAAAAGAGGGAAGTATTCCTGAAATTGCCGGCGACTCCGCATTTTATGTTGATGCGTATAGCGTTGCAAATATTTCAGAGGGAGTAAGAAAGGTTTTTGATTCAGAGATAGTTAGACAAGATCTTTCTAAAAAAGGACTTGTGCAAGCATCAAAATTTTCTTGGGAAAAAACAGCAGAAGAAACAGTAAAAGTTTATGAAGCTTGTATTTAAAAATGATAAATAGAACCGTTACTATTGGAAAGATATTTTTGGGTCATGAGTTGGTGTCTGGTACTGCGTTTGTTTTTTTGGGATCAATAATTGGAAATATTTTGGCTTTTCTTTTTAATTTATTTTTGGCTAGAACTCTTTCGTATGCTGATTATGCTATTTTTGCGTCTTTGCTTTCAGTAATAACACTTGCGTCTATCCCCGCAGGATCTATCAATACCGTTATTGTAAAATTTGCTACGAATCTTTTTGCAAAAAATGAAATTAGCAAGTTAAAAACCCTTTATTTGTTTTTTTTCAAATTGGTTTTGGGCATAGCTTTATTTATAAGCATTTTATTTGTTCTTTTTTCTACTCCTTTTAAAAATTATCTTCATATAGAAAACGCTTGGTATATAATTGTTGCAGGTTTTGTGGTCTCCTCAACTTATTTAGTTACTTTAAACAATGCGTTTCTCCAAAGCTTACTTAAGTTTAAATTTATATCCTTTTTAAATATTTTTGGAAATATTATTAAAATAATCGTTGGAATAGTATTAGTTATTTTGGGACTCAAAGCATTTGGGGCTCTTGGCGCATTATTTTCTATGACTATAGGAATGTATTTGGTAGCTTATATGCCTCTTAAAACAATTTTAAAACAAAAAACTGCAGAAAATAAAATAGCGCTAAATATAACCCAAATGATTTCTTACGCAGTTCCGGCATCAATTGCCGTTATTTCGCTTACTTCGTTCACTTCAGTGGATGTAATTTTAGTAAAACATTTTTTTCCAGCTCATGAAGCTGGATTCTACGCAGGGCTGTCCCTTATTGGAAAGGTTATATTCTACTTTACGGCTCCAATTCCGCTCGTTATGTTTCCTCTTATTGTGAAGCGCCATAGTATAGGAAAAAATTATGTAAATCTATTGTTGCTTGCTCTTCTCCTTGTTTTTGTTCCGTCGTTTACGGTTACAATTTTTTATTTTCTATTTCCAAGCTTGGTTGTAAATATTTTCTTGGGAGGAAGAGACTATCAAGAAATTGCGCAATATTTAGGAATGTTTGGAATTTTTATAACACTTTTTAGTATGTTGAATGTATGTGTCAATTTCTTTTTGTCAATTGGTAATATTAAGGCAACAAGTATTGTTATTTTTGGAGCCATTTTACAAATCGTACTTCTTACATTATTCCATGACAATTTTGCTCAGGTTATACAAATTTCAATAGCTGTTTGTCTCATGGTATTGGTTGGATTTTTATGGAATTTTTATCGATTGTCAAAAAGCCTGTAGGTGTTGTCAATTTTATAAGTATGTACTATAGTAACATTTGATATGGACAATATTAAATTAATTTCCTTAGTTGTTCCTGCATATAAACAGGAAAAAACAATTAAAAAGAATATCGATAGTCTTTCTAGCGCAATGTCTGATTTGCCATATGAGTACGAAATTATTGTTGTTGTTGATGGGCAATTGGACAAGACGTATGAGACTATTTTAAAACATAAAAATTCTCATGTGAAGGTTTTTGGGTATCAGCATAATTTGGGAAAAGGGTATGCAGTCAAGTATGGAATGCTTCATGCAAAAGGAGATGTTGTGGGATTTATTGATGCAGGGATGGATATAGATCCGACTGGAATTTCTATGCTTTTGAATCACATGATTTGGTATGACGCTGATATCGTAGTTGGAAGTAAATTGCATCCTGTCTCTCAAGTTGATTATCCTCTTTCTCGTAAAATGCTTTCTTGGGGGTACAGAACTTTTACTCATTTTCTTTTTGGATTTAAAGTAAGAGATACTCAGGCAGGTATAAAATTCTTCAAAAAGAAAGTAATTGAGGATGTTTTTCCCCGTCTTATGGTTAAGCAATTTGCTTTTGATGTTGAAATACTTGCCCTATCATATGCATTAGGTTACACAAGAATTTATGAAGCCCCCATACGACTTAATTTTAATGGAGCAAGCTCTATAACATCTTCAAATCTTTGGAATACAATTTTTCTTATGTTGCTAGATACAATGGCCGTTTTTTATAGGATTAAAATATTAAAATATTATAAGAAGAGCAATAAGAAGAATTGGATCGATCCAACAAGCGCATGAACATTCTAATACTTAATTGGAGAGATCTAAAACATCCTTTGGCCGGAGGAGCTGAAATTTCACTATGCGAACAGGCAAAAATTTGGCAAAAAAAAGGAGCTAGAATTACTTGGTTTTCTGCATCATTTCCTGGCGCTTTACAGAAAGAAGAAATTGAAGGCATAACGTATATTAGAAAAGGAAGTCACTATACTGCTCATTTATGGGCGTTTACCTACCACCTAATTGGTAAGCTACCAAAAGTAGATATTGTTGTAGACTCTTTCCATTTTGTTCCTTTCTTCTCCCCTCTGTATAGGCGAGTTCCAGTAATAGCTCTTATTAATGAAGTTGCGAAAGAGACATGGTTCAAAAACATTGCTTTCCCTTTTAGCTTTATAGGGTATGCTATTGAGCCCTTTTTCTTTTTTATCTATCGATGGAGTCAATTTATAACCGGATCAAATTCTTGTAAAGATGACTTGCTTCAAATGGGAATTAAAAATGACAATATAACTGTTGTTCCTCATGGAATTCGAATAATTAAGAATGATAAGAAAAAAGAAATGGCGCCGACCGTAATTTTTCTATCGAGAATTTCAAAAGATAAAGGAATTGAGGATGCATTGAGAGCGATTGCATTAGTGAAGAAAAAAATTCCTTTAATTAAATTTTGGATTGTAGGTAAGCCGGAAAATGATTCGTACCTTGCAACAATAAAAAATATAATAAATAAATTGAACATTGGAAGCAATACTAAAATATTTGGTTTTATTAGCGAACAGGAAAAATTTATATTGCTTAAAAAGGCATGGATCTTAATACACCCTTCTATTCGGGAAGGATGGGGACTTAATGTTATTGAAGCAAATGCAATGGGTACTCCAGCCGTGGGGTATAACGTGCAGGGGCTTAAGGATTCAATACAGAATGGGAAGACAGGAATTTTGACTGAAACCAATCATGAAAGTTTGGCAAATGGTATAGAGAATCTCATCTTGGATAAAAAGTTACATAGTGATATGTCAAAAGCTGCAATAAAATGGGCGGAAGGCTTTAGTTGGGAGAAAGCAGGAGAGGCAAGCTATAGTATACTTAAAGCACGTTATGAAAGAGGTACTAAAAAGATTTAATTTACTAATTTTATTAAGTATTTTAATTCTTGGATTTTTTCTACGAAGTGAAAATCTTGCTACTTGGCCACGGGAAGGTGCCACATTTGATGAGTTTGCATGGACGTGGCAAGGCATAAATCTTATTCAGACAGGTGTTCCAAAATCTTGGTCCCCCCATCCTCAATACAAAAATGCACAGCAAATTACCTATCGAAAAGCCGCGTTTAATCTTGTTACACCTTACCTTGAGCACCCACCCGTATTTGGTCTTGTTGCTGGTTCTTACGCTCTTTTGACTGGTGTCAAAGATATGCATGACGTGACCATCCAAAGTATGAGAGGGCTCGCTCTTCTTTTGGGCATGGTAAGTATTGTTATGGTCTTTTTTCTAGCAAAGGAACTATATGGTACGGGTATTGCCTTGGTGTCTGCTCTTCTTTACGCGTGTATTCCGACGGTTGTAGTTGGTTCGCGTCTTGTTCAGAATGAAAATTTTTTTATTCCTCTTTTTCTTTTAGTTCTATTCCTCATTGCTCGGTTTGTCAGAACAAAAAAATCATTACTAAGAAATATCGCTGCTATAATCTGTGGGTTATTGGCATTGTCAAAAGTTCCCTTTTTAGCAGCTGCCCTTGCTGTTATGGGCATCCTTTTGTATTTTAAATTGTATAAAGATGCGCTAAAGTTTTTAGCAATTGTCCTTCCTATTTTTTCTTTATTTTTTGTGTATGGAGCATACTATGATTGGAATTTATTTATTAATCTGTGGAAGCTGCAGTTGGCGCGATACGACCTCACCTTTAATAGCATATTTGCACTATTTACAAAACCATATCTAGTTGATAGGGGATACATTGATGGATTTATCTTCTGGGGATGGATTTCATTTTTTCTTCTCCTTGTTAAAGAGAATAAAAAAAATATTATTTTGATTGCTGGTGTCTTGGGATATCTGCTTGTGTATCTTGCTGGTATTCCTGATGAGCCAGGGCACGGATGGTATAGATATCCATTCTATCCATTTCTTATCATATCAATAGCGATTTTTTTGAAAGAGTATTTTGCGAAAAATATTTTTCTAACATTTCTTTTCTTAATTTTTGTTGGTTCTGCATTATTGCAATTAACATTTGGAGCAGTTTTTGGATTTTCTTATATCGTTTTTCGCATGAGTATCATCGGGTGGGGATTGACCCTGTTGCCATTAGTATTTGAAAATAAAAAAGTTTCAGCAGTTGCTCGAGTAGTTAGTTTTGTATTGCTTTTTATTTTTATATGTCTTAATATTTGGGCAGCAATGCTCTATAATGAACAGTAAGCATGTTGTTTCTTTTTTCTCTACCTATAGCAATTCTTGCATTTTTTTTGGAATCTTATCCTAGGTTTCTTAATAGATTGTATGGGGTTGACGTTTGGACCCATCTTTTGTATTTAAAAGAGTACCATAAGCAAAAGGGAATCCCAAAGGAGATTGGCTCACCATTTCTTGTTTCGGGGTCATATGATTATCCGCCTGCGTTTATTTCAATTCTTTCGTTATTTCCTTTTCGTATGGTTGAAAAATTTGAATTTCTTTTTTCGCCAATTTTTGATGCAGCGCATATTATTCTTATTTTCTTTCTTTCTTATTTTCTTTCTGGATCAATACCTATTGCAATAGCTGTGCAGGCTCTATATGTGCTTACTCCAATTATTGTTATTGAGAATTCGAGTGCAACTCCGAGGTCTTTAGGGTATACATTATTCACGATTGTTATGATGTCTATGATTCTTTATAGTCAGTCGGGTAATAATTTGTTTTTAATTCCAGCTTTTATTGCGGGCGCTTTCATCTTTTTAACACATCGTTTTACTACTCAAGGATTTTTGTTTTTTTCAATTATTTTTAGTATTGTTGAAAAAAATCTTGCATATTTTCTTGTTTTTATTGCATCTCTTATTATTGCCATATTTCTTTCAAGAGGTTTTTACCTACAGGTTTTACGAGGACATCTTGGGAATCTTAAATTCTGGAGGGATAATATTGCATACCGTTTTGCCCATCAGGTAAAAGGAAACATAAAAGCTTCTAGCACAAAAGATTTTGTTTTTAGGATTTATAATCAATTTTTAAAATTTCCACCGTTTGTTTTGGCAATTACAAATCCATGGACACTACCTGTTCTTTGGGTTTTTCTTTTTGAGATACCAAAAGATTTTATTACAGAACGTTTAGTTATGTGGGTGGTTATCTCCTATGTTTTTGCAGTACTTACTATATGGGTGCCAAAATTTAGATTTTTGGGTGAAGGGCAAAGATATTTAGAGCTTTCTGCATTTCCTGCAGCATATATTTCTAGCGCATTTTTATTTGAAAAAGGTGGTATTTTTGCACCAGTTTTTGTAGTTGTTGGAATTTGCGCATTTATGACAATAGTGGTAATTCAAAGGAAGGCGATCATAAAAGAAAAGTTGCGGAGTGTGACTCCAGAAATGGAAAAGATGTTTTCGTATTTAAAATCTTTAGAAAAAAAGCCAAAACTATTGTGTATTCCACATCAGATAACAACGAATGTTATGTATCATACAAATTGTCCCGTTTTTGTAAATGCTGATTATGCGAATATTAATAAAATATCAGATGTATATCCATATATTAAAAAACCATTGAAAGAAATTATGAAAAAATATGAATTGGATTTAATTCTTTTAAATGAAGATTACGCACAAATTTCTGACTTAAAAATTCCTTCACATAAGGTAATTCAAAAAATCGGAAATTTTGTTCTATTGCAAATTATCTAGTTATGGAAAGAAGCGAGTCAAACAGTATTCTACAAAAAGAAAGAAGCGATTATAGGCTCAGGGGGCCAATAATAGAGAGTAAGCTTAAGGAATCTCTTTCAGCAACTGCTTTAGTTGAGAATAGGCCGTTTACTGAAGTAGATATAGAAACTATACGAGATTCATATTTAGAGGTTGCTCCATTTGCCTACAATAGAGTATACCCAAGCTATTGGGAGCACTGTTTATATAGCTCACTTTTTGCAAGAAAAATTGCGGAACAAGTCAAATCTGATCAGCTAGATCCGCTTGAAGCAGAAGCACTAGCGTTTATTGGTGACGACGGAAGCATAGCCGTCCCTCATAGATATGCACGTAAAAACATTGTAAACGATATTTTTGATAAAGAGATTGGAATCAAAGAAGAGCTTTTAGAAAAGCAGCCCCCCGTTTTAGGAATTTTGGGACTAAGAGTAGTCGGAATTAACAAGCAAGAAGTGCATTCTTTAGATGACCTTTCCTTGCCTCAAATTATAATGGATGTAGCTGATAACTTGGGAAAAATTAACGCAGACGGAAAACCAAAAACGATTCAGGAAGCAATAGAATATGCCAGAAATCAGCCCCAAACTTATAATGGTGGGGTTTTCCCTTCAGAAAGGGCAGGCTTAAGAGCCCTAACAGAAAAAGGGAAACAGCAATTTGCAATTAATTTACTTGAAGAGGAAATAAATTATTTAAAAGATAAATTTGGGGTAGACATTAGTACTATTACTGGTTTGGCTTATGAAGAATATATGTCTTATCAGAATCAGCAATGGTTGCAAGAAGTTAAACAGGCCCAAGAAACTCTGGATCCAGAAATTGATGTACGTCTGGGTAGGCCTCCTATTCAAGCAGTAATTTTTGATGCAGGAGGAGTATTGATGAAGGATCCAGATCCTGCCTTATTTAGTTCATTAGCAGATTTTTTTGATTGTTCTTATGATGAAATTGTTGTGGTTATGAACGATCTTAATCCGGATGCTTTTAGCAATAAAATGAGCGAGTTTGAATATTTAAAAAAATTTTGGGAAAGATTAGGAAAGGAATGCCCCACAGAAATAGAGCTAGCAAAAAAACCTTTTATTCGTCCTGAAATTTATCAACCAATAGAAGGAATGCGAGAAATATTAAAGAAGTTATCTGAAAGTCCAAATATTCAGCTGTATGTACTATCTGACTCCATACATGTGGTTGCTCCTCCTGTTTTAGGGTGGATTAGGGAAAGTTACCCGCAACTCCCAGAAGATCATATTTTTATATCAAGTCTTATAAATGCTTCGAAGAGAGAGAAGGATGGTTCTGCATTTAGAGTAACACTTGAAAAAATGGGAATAGAAGAACCTCAAGCTATTCTTTTTATTGATGACAAAGAACCGTATAGCACTATGGCAAGAGCAAGGTATAACATGAGATCTATCCATTTTGCAGCTAATGACCCAGCAAGATTACAAGCGGAACTGGAAAAAGCAAAATTAATTTAAAACAATTTAAAAAGTTATAAGTTTTGTATAATAAGTAAATAAGCAATATGAAATATTTGTTGGAAGAATTATCTTTTGATACAAAGATTCTAGAGAGGAAGACAGCAAAGCTTATCTTTTTAGAAGAAGAAGACAAGCTGTCAGAAAGTGTAGCTCGGGTTAAATCCATTGTTGAAGATTTAAAGAATAAGAAATTAGAATATGTTACTACAAGAATAAAGGCATCTAATTTTCCTACAATTCATGCATTAGAGTCTCAGGGATTTAAATTAGTTGATGGATATATGGTTCTTGAAGCAAGTGTAGAAAATGGAGAATTTTATGAAAATATTAGAGAAGCAACTGAAGATGACATTCCAAGGCTTCAGGAAATTGCAGGTTCATCGTTTTCAAAGACCAGATTTTACAATGACCCCGAAATTAAGAAGTCTCAAGCAGATGAAATTTATTCGCAGTGGATAAAAAATTGCGTTTTTAAAAAAGCGGCAGATTTAGTGTTGGTGTTGACGAAAAACGATACCATAGTTGGCTTTACAACCATAAAGAAAAATGGTAACATAGTGCTTATTGCTGTTGAGAATAATCAGCAGGGTAAAGGACTTGGAAAAATTCTTGTCAGGGCAGCTTTAAAAAAGTTTTACGAATGGGGAATTAAATCCTCAACAATAGAAACTCAAATGACTAACATTTCAGCGCTAAGAACATATATGTCATGTGGTTACAAAATAACAGAATCCTACATAACTCTTAGATGGAGCTTATATGAAAATTAAAGGAAGTGTGATTTTAGTTACTGGTGGGGCAGGCTTAATAGGCTCAAGTGTGGTTGACAAATTACTTTTAAAAAATCCAAAGAAGATTATTATCCTCGATGATTTTAGCCGCGGAACTAGCCAAAACATACAGGAAGCATCAAAGCATAAAAATGTTGAATTAGTTAAGGGAGACATAAGAGATACTGTGATAGTTAATAAACTTACTAAAGGTTGCGACTATGTTTTTCATTTGGCAGCAATAAGAATTACAAAATGTGCTGAGGATCCGAGACTTTGTCAGGAAGTTCTTGTTGACGGTACCTTTAATGTTTTGGATGCTTGTGCAAAAAATAAAGTCAAAAAACTCATTCTTTCTTCGTCTGCTTCGGTTTATGGGGACCCTACTTATATGCCAATGGATGAAAAACATCCGTTTAATAATACTACGGCTTATGGCGCAGCAAAAGTTGCAAATGAAGAAATGGCAAAGGCATTTCGGGCAATGTTTGGTCTGAATTATGTAATTTTAAGATACTTTAATGTTTACGGGCCAAGAATGGACATTTATGGAGTTTATACGGAAGTTTTAATAAAATGGCTTGAGAAAATTGACAATAATGAAGCTCCTGTTATTCATGGAGACGGAAAACAAGCACTTGATTTTGTTTACATAGACGATATTGCAGAGGCAAACATTAGAGCTTTGGAAAGTGATGTAAATGCAGGAGTATTTAATGTCGGGACGGGTAAGTCTACGAGCCTCAAGGATTTATTGGGAATTTTGCTCAAGCTTAATGGGTCAAAAATTAAGCCAATATATCAAAAAAATGCTAATCGTCCGTACGTTCAGAAGAGAGAAGCAGATACTGAGCTTGCCAAAAAAGAACTTGGATTTGTTGCAAAAACAAATCTTACCCAGGGGCTTAAAAAATTAATCGAATGGAGAAGAGAGCAATTATCTACTAAAAAATAAATGAAAATTCCATTAACTATTCCACACTTCGATAAAGAAGAAGAAATCGCAATTTCAAATGTTTTAAAAAGCGGTTGGGTAATGCAAGGGCCCAAAGTCGAAGAATTCGAAAAAATTATCGCAACTTATGTAGGAGTAAAATATGCCGTAGCGGTAAGCTCCGGGACTACTGCTCTTCATTTGGCGCTTTTGGCATTGGGAATTGGCGATGGAGATGAAGTTATTGTCCCATCATTTTCCTTCATAGCGTCTGCAAATAGTATCCTTTATACAGGTGCCAAGCCTGTTTTTGTAGATATTGATTCTAAAACTTATAATTTAAATCCTAAAGACATAGAAAGGAAAATAACTCAAAAAACAAAAGCAATTATGGTTGTTCACCAGGTTGGTCTTCCGGCCGAAATGGATGAAATCATGAATATTGCAAAAAGAAAGAAGTTGCTTGTTATTGAAGATGCTGCTTGCTCTCTTGGGGCAACTTATAAAGGAAAACAAACTGGAAGTATTGGGGATATTGCTTGTTTCTCTTTCCATCCAAGAAAAAGCATAACAACATCAGAAGGCGGGATTATAACAACAAATAGCTTTAAAGTCTCAGAGCTTTTAAAAAGTTTACGAAATCATGGAGTGGTAAAAAAGAATAACATGGAAACATATTTATATTTAGGATATAACTATCGCATGACGGATATTTGTGCGGCACTTGGTCTTGTACAATTTAAAAAATTTAATATAATCCTGAAAAGAAAAAGAGATTTGGCAGAAAAATATAATAGAGCCTTTTCCGATACAAAAAATATAATTACGCCGTTTACCCCTTCCCAATCTGAGCATACATACCAATCCTATGTGATCAGAATTAAAGGAGGAAAAAAGAATAGGGATAGAATTATGCGTGGTCTTGAGGAAAATGGAATAGCATGTAGGGCAAGTGTTATGGCAATTCACAGAGAGCCAGTATATGTAAAAATGTTTGGAAAAAATTCACTTCCTGAGACTGAAAGCGCGAATGACGAAGGAATAATTATTCCTTTGTATGCAAATATGACAAATAAAGAACAGCAATTCATTATTGATTCTCTGATAAAATTGACACAATGAATAAAACAATAAAAATTGCAATTATAGGCCTTGGATATTGGGGACCAAATTTTGCAAAGACTGCTTTAGATAACGATAGAGTAGAGATTGCATATTTTTGCGATATTGACAAAAACAGTCTTGCAAAAATCGGTAAAAGGTACCCAAATATAAAACTAACACAGGATTATAAAGAGATGTTAAAAGATAAAAGCATTTCTGCTGTTATTGTTGTAACTCCCCCGGGAACTCATCATAAGATCGTGAAAGATTGTTTGCTTGCAGGTAAAGATGTTCTGGTAGAAAAGCCACTAACCATATATTCAAAAGATGGAGAAGATTTAGTTAATATAGCAAGCGTTAATAAAAGAATTCTAATGGTGGATCATATATTTGAGTTTAACTCAGCCATTAGAAAACTAAGAGAAATTCTCCAAAAGAAAAAGCTTGGCAAAATATTTTATGTTTCTGCTTCTTATACGGCTTTGGGTCCTGTAAGGCCCGATGTTAATTGTTTGTGGGATTTGGCTCCACACTTTTTTTATACAATTCCGTATCTTTTAGAAAAAAAGCCTCTTTGGGTATCTGCGGTTGGACAAAGTTATTTGAAAAATAATACAGAAGATGTTGTGCATATTGTTTTGGGTTTTCCGAATAAAATATTAGTAAATATACATGTGAGTTGGCTGTATCCATATAAGGTTAGAGGGTTAACTATTGTAGGTAGTAAGAAAATGGCAGTTTTTGATGATGTAGCAGTAGATCAAAAGCTAAAAGTTTATGATAAAGGGGCATATTACGATAAAGCAGAATATCCTGCAATTTTGAAAGTTCTTTACAGAGAGGGAGATTTAATTATCCCAAAGATAGAACCAAAAGAACCACTTTCGGAAGTATTAAAAACTTTTGTTAACGCAGTTGAGGCTAGAGAGCTCGCAGAAAGTACGGGAGCAGAAGGCGTAGAAACGGTGAGAGTTTTGGAAGCGGCCCAGCTATCCCTAAATAAAAAGGGTAAGAGAATTAAAATTACATGAAGCCAAAAATTCATAAAAATGTTACTTTAGGTAAAAACTGTATTGTTGAGGACTTTTGTGAGATTGGGCGGGCCCCATTGGGCACAAGTGACGGAGAGCTGAAAACAGTTGTAGGAGCTAATGCCCTTATTAGATCGGGGTCTGTAATTTATGCAGGAGTTACCATAGGGAAAGATTTTCAAAGCGGGCACAATGTTCTGATTAGGGAGCGAAATAAAATCGGAGATAATGTTAGCGTTGGAACAAATAGTTGTATTGAGGTGGACAATATTATTGGCGACAATGTCAGAATCCAATCCCTGTGCTTTATGGAAAAAGCCGTATTAGAAGAAAATGTTTTTCTCGGTCCCTCAGTTACGCTATTGGATGATCCGCATCCAAATATTCCAAAAGGGCTGGATTGTATGAAAGGTGTGACTATCAGAAAAGGCGCAAGAATCGGAGGGGGAGTTACTATCTTGCCATACGTAACGGTTGCTGAGAATTCATTCGTTGGGGCAGGAAGTACCGTTACTAAGGACGTTGATAAAAACTATGTTGTTGTAGGCAATCCGACACATAAACTGAGAGAAGTAGATGAGATTATTTGTGAAAAGAAAGGGAGGCACCATAAGCCATATGATTCCATTAGTTGATTTAAAAAAACAATACCAATCCATAAAAGAAGAAATAGATAAGGCGGTATCAAGAGTTTTGACAAACGCTGACTTTGTTTTGGGTGGAGAGGTTGAGCTATTTGAAAAAGAATTTGCAAAGTATGTGGGAACAAAATATGCCGTAGGGGTAGATAGTGGGATATCTTCACTTGAGCTTGGAATGAGAGCTCTTGGGATTGGACCCGGAGATGAGGTTCTGACTCCAGTCAATAGCTTTATTGCATCAAGCTCCGCAATTTCATTTACTGGGGCGACACCCGTTTTAGTTGAGTGTGATTCAAAAACCTACAATATAGATCTTGAGGATGCAGAAAAAAGAATTACAAAGAAAACAAAGGCTATTATGCCGGTTCACTTATATGGTCAGGTGGCCAACATGGACAAAATTTTGTCATTTGCCAAGAAGCACAAGCTTTTAGTTATTGAAGATGCATGCCAAGCCCATGGTGCAAAATTCAAAGGTAGAAGGGCAGGATCTTTTGGTGATTTTGGGGCATTTTCTTTTTATCCGGGGAAAAATTTGGGAGCATATGGTGACGGTGGTATTATTACAACAAATAATAAAAAAATTCATGACACAGTAAAAATGATGAGGAACTATGGACAAAAAGAAAAATATAATCATGTATTCTTGGCTTGGAATAAGAGACTGGATAATCTTCAGGCAGCCATACTTAGAGTAAAATTAAGACATTTGGATTCTTGGAATAAGCTTAGACAAAAGCATGCAAAATATTATACAAAGCTATTGAGCGATTTGGTAGAAACGCCATATGAGGAGGCAGGAAGCGAGCATGTATACCATTTGTACGTAATAAGAACTAAAAAAAGAGATGCGCTTTTACAATATCTGCACTCTAAAGATATTGGTGCCGGTATTCATTATCCAATTCCAATCCATCTTCAGATTGCTTATAAAGATCTAGGATTTAAGGAAGGGGATTTTCCATTAACAGAAAAGTATGCTAAAGAAATTTTATCTTTGCCTATGCACCCTGAATTAACTGGCAAAGACATTGAAAAAATTTGTGACTTTATTAAGAAATTTTTCGAAGCTTAATTACTTGAGTATCTCCAGATTCAAAGAGAAGTGCATCTTTGCCGATGTTGAGTTCTTTCATGGTAGCATAGTCCTTCTTAAGTACTAAAATATCTAATCCATATTTTTTTGAAATATTTATGACACTATCTTTCATCACGGGGAAAACGTTTCCAATTTTCGGTAAGGTTCCAGACTCAATATCTACAAGAACTTTGGCATTCGTATTGTAGAGAACCATCGTAGTAATTTGGTGGGGAATGCATAGAATTCGTGGTGTTGGTTTAAGTTTATTTATGAAGTAAAAAGCTTCTGTCATCCCTCCGGTTACCGAGCGATTTTTGTCTTTTATGATCCCTTTCCATTGTAGGAAAAATATGAGAGAAAGATTAATCAGTAATATAATTAGCGTGAAGATAATTGCAGGAAATTCGAAGCCCGCTTCAAATAATGAGAAAAGAAATATAGAACTTAGAATAGCAGTTGGAGCTGTAGCCATTTCAAGATATCTTTGGCCCTCCCCAATAGGAATAAGGAATTTAAATGAAAGAACTCCAATTGAGAATACATAAAAAAATATAATCCAAAGACTCATTTTATAATAAAGAATGTTTTGAACAAAAATCGGGCTATCAAAGATATTAGCTCCGATATAAAGTATCGGTAGCGTCATCCAAAGGTTGGTTGACAAAAGAGCTAAAGGAGAAAAGAGCCTCATCAAATTATAGAGTTTCCCTACAAAGTCTGTCTCAGTGCTTTTGGAATGCATAACTCCCCTAATCTGGTGAGCGAATCTATAATTGTAGTTTTTAAACCAAAATAATATATTGCCAATGTGGCCTTTAAAAATTCTGAAATAGTACCCTTTACTTATCAGGATTGCAGAAATTAACCCTAATAAAAATATGCCAAGATATAGGAAGTCCTTCTCAAAAATTGTAAAAAATATAGATAAGGAGAACAGAGACTGAGTCGCAAATTTATGGGTAAAGAAAATAAGGACGGTAAAGATAAATGATGCCAATATGTAAAGCGGGTTGGGGCTTATCGAATAAAGCAATAGTGGGTAGAAAGCAAGCGTTAGATTGAGGTATCCTAGAGATCTTGGCGTGAGATAGCTATTCTCCAAAGCATTAAGAGGAATTGTTCCGTAGATTAGTTGTGCCAGTAAGGAAATTTCTATCCTGTTAGTAATCTGAAATGTGAAAAGAAATACAAAAACATTTTGGAAAATGTCAAAAATAGGAGCTATAAAGCCTTGAATTTCCAAAAGTTTTTTTTTGGGCATAAATGACAATAGCCATGGGAATACTGGCGGATAGTTAAAGTATCCTTCAAGTAAAAAACCGTTGCTGATCTTATTCATTGGAATGCGATGGCCATTTTTTCTGATCAAATCCGCCTCCAACATTCTTGACCAGACATCTACACCAAAATATTTATTAAAAAACCTCGGATAGGACTGCAAGATAAAGCTCAGGATGGGAATAATTAAAGCAAGATAAAGCATATTATATTTCCTAATTATACTATACTATCATCTTGTTTTCTGCCTTAATTATTGGTATGCTAGGAAAATATTTTGACAAAGTTAAAAGATGATAAGGTTAATTAAGTCAACATTTTACAGTGAAGATGAAGTAAAGAAGAAGCTATCAGACTTCATCCTTTCAGCCCAGCAGCTTAGTATTGGAGAAGAGTGTAAAAAATTTGAAAAGACTTTTGCTAAGTGGCAAGGAAGAAAACACTGCGTAATGGTAAATAGTGGAAGCTCTGCTAATCTTGCCATAGTACAGGCGCTTCTCAATTTGGGAAGAATAAAAAAAGGAGATCTTGTTGGTTTTTCGGCTGTTACATGGTCAACAAATGTTATGCCTTTAATTCAATTGGGACTTAATATTGTGCCAATTGATATTGAGCTTGAGACATTAAACGTATCTAGTGAAAAACTACGTGAAACACTCAGGAAGTATCCAGTAAAAATGCTTTTCCTTACTAATTTACTTGGGTTTTGTGATGATATAGATGAAATTAAAAAAATATGTGAAGAAAATAAAATTATCTTGATTGAGGATAATTGTGAATCTTTAGGGACTGTATACAAAGGTAAAAAACTTGGTAATTTTGGTCTTGCATCAACATTTTCTTTTTACGTCGGCCATCACTTATCAACAATTGAAGGCGGTGCTGTATGCACAAATGATAGCGAGTTAGAAACAATGCTTCAAATGGTGAGAGCACATGGATGGGATAGAAACCTAACTGAAAGGAAGCAGTTAAAGATTAGAACCCAACACAATGTAAATTCTACGTTTTACTCCCGTTATACTTTTTATGACCTGGGTTATAACCTGAGGACTACAGAAATTAATGGATTTATAGGTAATTTACAAATGAAATATATTGATGAAATAGTAAAAAAGAGAAGGGATAATTTCCTCAAGATGGCAGTTCCAATTTATAA
>Ga0172380_10004496_pt1 | contig 17867 bp, 15 predicted proteins | sample Leawe162metaG_FD_119747 | JGI IMG/M metagenome (GOLD analysis project Ga0172380, IMG submission 119747) | Leachate microbial communities from a municipal landfill in Southern Ontario, Canada - Leachate well 162 metaG | ecosystem: Engineered > Solid waste > Landfill > Unclassified | place... | reverse complement strand
TGGCGTTATTGGCGTTCTGCAGGGTCAGGGAGGACATTTCCTCCAGGGAGGAAGAGGTTTCCTCAAGTGCAGCCGCCTGCTGGGAGGCACCTTCGGCAAGAGTGTGGCTGGATGACGTCACCTCAAGCGAGGCGGTGAAGACGTGGTCGGCATTCAGGTTGAGACTGTTGGTGATGTGGTGGATGGGCTTTGAGATGGAGCGGGTAATGAATAACGCCACGCCGACAATGGCAACAATACAGATAAGGGTCAGCGCGGCGGTAAGCAGTTTGATGGCCTGGATGGAGGTGAATGCCTCTGCTTTATTCATTTCCGCAATGACTGCCCAGGTCGTGTCGCCGATTTTTATCGGGGTATAGGAACTCAGGACCTCGGCGCCGAGGTAATTAGCGCTGATCCCGCAACCGGTTTTGCCGGCCAGGGCCTGGCGGGAGGATTCCGTCGGGCGTAAAATTCGAAATCTTCAAAGACGATTTCTCCTTTGATGGCCTTGCTGAAGGCTTGGGATAAACCCGTATCCTTGTATTGGCCGGTGGTCAGGTTTGCACCGAAATCCGAATGGCGCTTGACAGAGTAAACCACATCCCCTTTCTGGGAGATCAGCAACAGATCCTCAAAGCCCTGGGAATAAAATTGGAGAATGGAGTCATAGTCGGCAAGGGCGGCTTTATAATCATCCGAATCAAACCCCTGCATCAGCCCGATATTTTCGAATTCGAGAAAGAAACGCCGCACATTCTCTAGTGCCGCGTTCTGTTTTACCACTTCGAGCTGCTTTTCCTCTGCTGTTCAGATGGTCTCAGGCGGGGTTAATAATGAAGGGCCAGCCAGATGGTTTCCCTGTCGTGCGCTGTCCACTCAACCCGGTGTTTGAGATGGGCCGGCAGAAAAAGATAATCGCCCGGGGCAAGCACAATCAGGTCATCGCTGCCTTGAATACGCAGACCGGCAGACCCCTTAAGCAGGATGACCCATTCGTTTTTCTCCTGGTCATACCATTCGCCTGCAGGGGTGGCATGGGCCCTGGAAACGATGCGCTCCAGGGTAAATGATCCCTGTTCGAGGATGTTTTCGAAAAGTTCTTCCGGTAATTCAGCCGGAATTTTGCGGAAAATATTGTCTTTTTTCATGCAGAGATCGTCAGCGGCGGTGGGGCAGCATTCTGCCCTGATAGCCGTCCTCGCTGGAGATGCCTTTGTTAAGGGTAAGATTGCTGCCGTCATGGCAACCGGCCTCATACTCCTTGAGATACACCCTGGCGGAGGAGAATTTCTTCCGCGACAGGCGCGGGTGCCGCTCTTCCATGAAGCGGATCAGCCCCTGGTCATTGCTGCATACCTGCACGGAGAGATTGGCCGGTATTGCGGGGGCATGATTTTCGCCGGGAAGGTTCTGTTGCTTCTGGCCGGCAAGTTTTCCGGCGAATCCCTCCAGCACCCCGAGGCAGTATGATCGTTTCTGTCTGCCGGTGGTCTGATGGCTGTGTTGAAACTGCCGCCACAGGGAGTCCATCTGGGCCAGCAGAAAACAGTAAACATAGTTGGCGATCAGGACATTTTCGCTGGTGCCCAGGATCTCGATGGTTTTGTGGGTGCGGCATTGCTCCGCATCGAAAAGATCGGCGAGGACGATCTTGACAAAGAAGTGGTTGACCAGGATGGAGCAGATCTTGCGCTGATAATTTTCTATCCGCCTGCTTTTGTGATTGATAATCAGGCATTCGTAACAGGCCTCCTGGGACTGTTCGATTCTCCTGATGTTATATTTGGCGATCAGGTAATTCGCTTTCTCCATGGCCAGCAGCGCCTCATGCTCGTTGCCTGATTCCGCCAGGGCCAGCAGTTTTTCTATTTTCAACAGCAGGTTGCGGTGCGGACTGGCGGTTGCCCTTGCCCGGGCATCGAGGATCATTCGCGGCAGATCTCCGCTGGCGCCCCGGAATTCGCCGGGAACGCCGAGCAGGTCGCAGGCCTGGTCAAAGAGACTGCCGTGGGCGTCATGGCTGCGGAACAGTTCGCTGACCACCTGATGGGCCATTTCATGCTTGAGGATGTTGATCACCACATCCCAGGTGTGGAGCTGGATGAGCCTGTCCGAAATCCTGATGGTTTTGCTGGCAGGATGCCAGCTGCCCCAATTGGCGGAGGACGTGCTGATCTCCATTATGGGCACGGCCAGCCTGACCCCATATTGCCAGCAGATCCTTTCGTGTTCCTTGTAGAGTTGCAGAAGCCAGGCGCGCTGCAGTGATTTTGTGTCCGTTGTGCCGGCGGTATGTGCGGTCAATTTCTTAAACAATCAGGTTAAGGTTGATGGATGTATTTGCTCTGCATTTTAGTAACATATTCCGGGCAAAATCCATATTTTTTTGTGAATGGCTTGGTGGTTGGAGCTGTCGAGCAAAAGAGATGGCCCGGGGATGCGGAGGTGCAAAAAAAAACGGAGAAATCGACGGACTGGCCCGGTTGCGGGCAGGATGGAGAAGGCGGCGCCAACCGGGCAGGATTACCCTCCCGGTTGGCGGCCAGGCGTAAAGCAAGCGCTAAAAAACTACCTCATGGCTCGTCGTGGCACAGGCTGCAATCCTGGGAGATCGTCTCCCCGGATTTGTTGAGATGTTCTTCGTCGTGGCAGCGCCAGCAGCCATAACCCTCCTCGGCATTCTGGTGGCCCAGGTGATCCGGGTAGGTGCCCCATTTCACTTTCATATCCGGCCAGACATTGCCCAGATAAGCCTCCAGCAGAAAAGAGCCGGCCTTGATGATATCTTCCTTGTATTTTGCCGCCTGCTCGGCGGAGCGTTCTTTCTGCAGGAAAAGCAGATCACTGATCATTGCCTCCTCGGCCTCGGCCCGCGAGGCATACTCTTTGGTAATGACCTGCAGGCTGTCTTCCCGGATACCGGGGATTTCCGGGTTGATTCTTTTGCTGAGCAGGCCGAAATCCACCCTTTCCTCGGGCATATTATAGATGTGGGTCGGCCGGTTATGGCAGTCAATGCAGTCCATGACCCGCCATTGCTGTTCCGTATTCTGCGGAACCTCTATATCGCTTTTGACAAACTCGTCAGTGGTGCCGTCCGGCCGTTTAACCTTGACCCTGGCAATCTGGGTGCGTTTTTCATCAACCGCCAGGTAGCTTACCTCAACCTGTTGGCTCACATGCCAGTGGATTCCTTCAAATGTATTGTTCTCAGGATTATGGCCGCCGGTGTGCAGGGCGATTTCCGTGATCTTCGGCTCTTTCTGGTTGTCATTGGTGAAGGAGACATATCGCTTGATTTTTTTGCCGTGGAATTTTTCCGGCCAATGGCATTGTTCGCAGGTATCCCTGGCCGGACGCAGTTCATGGACAGGGGCGGGAATCGGCCGATTGTAAGTATTGCGCAGGACTGCCACCACCTGGCGCAGGCCGGAAATTTTGGCCTTGGCATACCACTCGGCGCCAGGACCGATGTGGCACTCGACACAGGCGACCCGGGAGTGGGCTGAACGCTGATAGGCCACGTACTCCGGTTCCATCACCTGATGACAGACCATGCCGCAGAAGTAAGGGGAGTCGGTGAAATGGTAGCCCTCGTAGCTGATGATGGCCAGGAGGGAGACATTGGCCACCGTCAGGACGATAAAACCGATCAGGGCTAACCTGTGTTTCGGATTACTCAGGTTGATAATTATCTGGTCGCGGTCCATGCCGTATTTGCGCCATTTCCGGCGCTGCAGATAAATGGCAATGGGAATCAGGAACAGCCCGAACAGCATGAGGGCGGGCAGGATGGTATAGGTCACCAGCGAGGCGTATGGGTTTTTGATAAGGCCGAGCATGTCGATGATCATGCCGATCATAATCAGGGTGATGCTGATGGTGGTGATGCCGACACCGAGAACCCCAAGAGGCGAACGCCACAGGCCCTGGATCAGGCGGTCCAGGGCGCCTTTCCCCTCTTCGGTGTTCCGGGGATCATACTCCTGGTTGGTATTCTGGTCGTTATTGGACATTGCGTACTATTCCCTCATGAAAATTAATTGATGATATATGAATGCCTTATGGCTGCCCTTGGTGCTGAAGTGTCTTTTGCAGGAGGCCTAATACGTCGGGTGACGGTTCGTTTTCCGCAAGAATGACATGGCAGATGTCACAGGCATTGCTGATGGCCTGCCCGTTTTCGCTGAAATGCTGCCCGTCATGGCAGCGGAAACAGCCGCTGCCGTTTTTGTGGCCGATGAAATCGGTATAGGTGTCCCAGTTGATATGCATTGCCGGAAACACGTTTTCCATGTAGGCCTGCTGCACGCCGGCAATGGCCTTATCCAGCAGGGTCTTGTCATGGTTGACCAGATCGGGATAATTGGCGAGGTACCATTCTTTCAAGCCCCTGGAGATCTCCTGCAAGGCCTGGTCAGCCGAGTCATAATGGGGCGTAATCGTTTGCAGACCCTGCCGTTTAATGAAGGGCAACTCGCTGGGGATAATGCCGGTGACCAGCTTTTCATCAAGGGCCTCATCCGCACTGAGAAATACGTGGGTGGGGCGGTTATGGCAGTCCATGCAGTCCATTTTGCGCACCGTGCCCGCCACAGAGGGGGCGGCGGGCTTTGCGGTGGGGGAGGTCTTGGAAAAACGGATTTCCTGTCCCCCATCCTGCAGCCAGACTTGGCTGACATCCTCCTGGGCCTGGTCCGTATACCGGTAAAAGACCGGATGGTCCTCGGAGACGTGCCAGTGGATGCCATGGGCCTTTCGGCCCAGATACCCGCCTGAACCGATTTTCATGAGCAGGGCCGTCTGCACATGTGTATTGTGTTCATCCGGCAGAAAACGGTCTTTGATGTAGAGTTTGTCCCCATGGAACATTTCCGGACGGTGGCATTCCTCGCAGGTTTCCCGGACCGGACGCAGGGAGGTGATGGGTTGCGGGATCGGCCTGGGGTAGGTGTTGAAAAGCACGGCAAAAATCTGTTTGACGCCTGAGAATTTGGCCTTGGTCAACCACTGGGACTGCTTGCCGATATGGCATTGGACGCAGGATATCCGCGAATGGGGTGAGTGCTCATAGGTGGCATAGGCTGGTCCCATGACCTGATGGCAGGTCTGGCTGCAGAAAGAGGTTGATTCGGTGTAATGAAATCCCGTGTAGGAGACCAGAATCACTAATAAAAGGGTGGTCAGGGTGAAAAACAGGGAGAGTAGGATATGGCGGCGAATACGGGTGTATCGTCCCGGCCGGGCGAGCTGTTCCTCGATATATTCGAAGGTGAACAGGCCTATGTCCTCTTTGCCCCGGGAAATGAAGACTCCGATGATGAGCAGGGTGAGACCCAGCACAAACAGGGGGCCGAGGATAAGATAGATGAGAAAACCGAAGTAGGGATTGTCAACGGTTCCCCTGATATCAAGCACAACGCAGATCAGCAGCACCGGGGCCAGGACACTTGTCATGACCCCGCCCAATACGGAAAGTTTGCTGCGTGATATCAGATTGACTGCGGTCTTGATAAAAAAGGCGGATGTCTTACCCACTTTTCTACTCCGCAGACGTATTTTTTTCTGTTCGGTTTGTTGCCGTGTCTGGCGCGGTATCCCTTGTCAACAGTGTATCCTTTGCAAACAGTACGATGGGGAAGAAACCATGGACGGACCCGGTCCATGTGCTGAACTGCCTGAAGGGCACGAAATGTATCATTCCCGTGCCCCTTAGCCTATCATATCCTAACCTTTAGTGGTAATATTTTTTTGCTGTTGATCACCAGATTCCGCGCAAAGGATTTGTTCTCCTTGCCCGCTTGCCCATCATTTTTTGCTACAGCCCGGTGATGGCTTTAAACCAGCTGTAAGCGAGCTGAACGGGGCCGCCTGCACTGATGAGCCCGCCGATGAAGCAGGCTGCGGCCCATAAGGCGATGAGGGCTGAAACGCCGCCCATAACGGAAATGCCGCCTCGGGCGAAAGTATCAAGACCTTCCAGGGGTTGTGCCTCAGTCCGTACCCTTTGTCTCTTTTTGGTCAATGTTGCATCTTTCATATTGCACCTCCGTTAGGTAGTTTCGCAATCGGTCAAGTGCTCCCGGAAACTACTCGTTACATCGAAAACTCTCGTTACATCCCGGTAAATGCTGAAAACCAGCTTCTTACCATGGCAATCGGACCACCGCTGGCCATCAGGCCGCCAAAGAAGCAGGCTGCTGCCCAGACGCCGATAAGAGCCGGGACAGCCCCTATGGCAATCATGACGCCTCGGGAAACCTCGACTTTGGCAGGAGCGCTTTCCGCGGTCCGCTGCATGCTTCTTTGCTTAACCTGTACCTTTGTTTCGGGGGTTATGTCTTTCATCTCTCTTCCTCCATTATTACCGGGTTGTTGCTGACTTTGAGTGTCATTGCTGCCATTTGCTTAGTCTATATTGCCAAATCCATGCCAAACAAATTAATGTTGTAATTTCAAAATGTTATCTTTTTAGGCCCGGTTTGTTTTGCCAAAATGGCAAAATAGCGTGCCATTTTGGCAAGCAGGGCTGATCTGTCCTGGTGATGGCCGGCGGCTATGAAGAAAGACCGAGGGATTTTGTCTGCCGGAGATTAAAAAAAAGCAAGGCCGGTAACTGGCTGATTTTGCGCCGCTTGCCGCAATACGGCCATTCGGGCGGGGAACGAAGGCGGCAGAGAACCACCGATTGACTTATTGAAATAATTACTTTTATTTTACCGGCCATCCCCGGGGAATACATTTTGCATCATTTGTTTGCAAGATATGCTATAATGTCGCTTAAGTAACTGACTAAGCCGTTGCAATAAAATAACCTCGCAGGAAAAAGCGGAGCCGATTCCATTGACCCTCTTCATAAGGACCATATTTGCTCTCGTGCTGTTGCTCGTTGTGGGTGGAGCGATAACGGTATTCTGGAATATTGAAAACCGTCTCCCGTCAATCAGCTATAACGAATTTCTGACTATTCTGGACAAGGATGAAGTGACCGAGGTGCGCCTGCAGGGGAACGAGATTGCCCTCAAAGACACCTTTGGCCGGGAGTTTGCCGCCTATTCCCCGGACATTGCCGCCTTGCTGCCCAAACTGCTGGATAAGGGGGTTATCATCACCGGCGGGGCGGATGATTCTGCCCGTATCTGGCGGCTTGCCGAATCGGCAGTTCCGGTCATGCTGATTCTGCTGGTCTGGTATTCCCTGTTGCGTAATCAGGCGGCCGACTATAGCGAGAGTGAAGATAAGGATAAACATGCCCGCTTTGCCCCCCAGGCCATGCACAAACCGGTCACCTTCCGAGATGTCGCCGGGGTGCCGGAGGCCAAGGAGGAGCTGCTTGAGGTGATCGATTTCCTGCAGCGTCCGAAAAAATACAGCAGACTGGGAGCCGTCATTCCGCGGGGGATCCTTTTCCAGGGCCCGCCGGGAACAGGAAAAACCTTGATTGCCCGGGCCATTGCCGGTGAGTCGGGGGTGCCTTTTTTCAGCATCAGCGGCTCGGATTTCGTCGAGATGTTTGTCGGCGTGGGGGCCTCCCGGGTGAGGGAACTCTTTAAGGAGGCCAAAAAACATACCCCCTGTATTGTTTTTATTGACGAGATCGATGCCGTGGGCGGCAGGCGCAGCTCCGGCAACATCGCCGGCGGGCAGGATGAGAGAGGCCAGACCTTAAATGCCCTGCTGGTGGAGATGGATGGCTTCTCCACTGATGACACGATCATTATCCTGGCCGCCACCAACCGGCCGGATATCCTTGACCCGGCCCTTCTGCGGCCCGGCCGCTTTGACCGGCAGATCAACATACTGCCTCCTGATGTGAAGGGGCGGCTGCAGATTCTCCAGGTCTATGCGCAGAAAATGGCCCTGTCTGACAGTGTCAACCTGGAAAAGGTGGCCAGAAGCACCCCCGGCTTTACCGGCGCTGAGCTGGCGAGTCTGATGAACGAGGCGGCCTTGATTGCCGGCAGGAAAGGGGACAGCGCCATCCGGCCGGAACATTTTGACATCGCCAAGGACCGCATTCTCATGGGGGTGGAAAGAAAAGGGCTGGTGATCAGCGAAAAAGATCGCAAGACCATGGCCTATCATGAGGCCGGGCATGCCGTTCTGGCAAAATTTCTGCCGGAGACCGACCCCATCCATAAAATCACCATTATCCCCCGGGGAAAGGCCCTGGGCCACACCCAGCAACTGCCCCTCACCGAACGTCATGCCTATGCCAAGGAGTATCTGTTGAGCCGCATCACCATTCTCATGGGCGGACGCGCCTCCGAGGAGATCTGCCTCAGCCAGCAGACCACCGGCGCGGAAGATGATTTCCGCCAGGCCGTGGATCTGGCCACCAAGATGGTGTGTCAATGGGGTATGACCGACAAGATCGGCACCATGTCCTATATCCGTGACGACGGGGCCTTTCTCGGTGAACAGTTGAGCCGCAACGCTTACAGCGAAGAGACCGGCCGGATCATCGACCGGGAGGTGAAGACCCTTGTTGAATCCTGCTACCGGGAGGCCAGAAGGATACTGACGGCCGAGCAGGATTTTCTCGTTTATCTGGCGGATATGCTCCTGGTCAATGAGACCCTTGACCTGGAGGAGATGGAAATCATCTACGAGTGCACGGCCAAGAAAAGAAGAGAGGGTGCTTCCGGCGCATCAGGCGACGAGAAGGATATGGCCTGCACCCTCAGCGCCACAGGGTAATCACTGCCCCCACTGCTCGATCTTCCGGTACAGGGTCCGCAAGCCGATGCCCAGAATTTTCGCGGCCTTGACCTTGTCTCCCCCCGTCTTGTTCAGGACGTCGGTAATGGTCTGCCGCTCCATCTCCTGCAGCAGTCCCTCCTTGCCGTCCCTGGGCGAGTCGCTGCCGCTGTAGGTGAGATATTCGGGAATGCAGTCAATATTGATCATGTCACCACGGGCCATGACCACCGAGCTTTCAATGCAGTTCATCAGCTCGCGGATGTTGCCCGGCCAGTTATACTGCATGATCAGCTCCATCACCTCTGCGGAGACCCGGGAAATCTGTTTGCCGTGCCGGTCGGCGAATTTTTTCAGGAAGCTGCCCACCAGTTCCGGGATATCCCCTTTGCGTTCCCGCAGGGAGGGCATTTCTATTTTTACCACCCGCAGGCGGTAATAGAGATCCTCGCGGAAGGTGCCCGCCTTGATCAATTCCGTCAGGTTGCGGTTGGTGGCTGAGATGATCCGCACCGTAACCTTCTGGGTTCTGGTGCCGCCCACCCGTTCGAAGGTCTGCTCCTGCAGGAAACGAAGCAGTTTTACCTGAATGGAGGGCGGCATCTCGCCGACTTCATCGAGAAAAAGGGTGCCGTTGTCGGCCAGTTCAAAACGCCCTTTTTTGGTGGCCACCGCCCCGGTGAACGCCCCTTTTTCATGGCCGAAGAGTTCGGACTCCAGCACCCCTTCGGCAAAGGCCGAGCAGTTGACCTTGATAAAGGGGCCGTGGGCAACCGGGCTGTTGTAATGGATGATGTTGGTCACCAGTTCCTTGCCCGTGCCGCTCTCCCCCTCGATGAGCACCGTGGCGGTGGTTGAGGCAACCTGTCTGGCCAGGTCTTTGATCTTCTGCATGGCCGGGGAGTTGCCGATCATGGACAGGTCCGGATAGGTCTCCTCGATTTTTTTCTTGAGCAGAATATTTTCTTCCTTGAGTCTTTTGTTCTCAAGGGTTTTTTCGATCAGCAGGGTAAGCCGGTCAATGTTGATCGGTTTGGTGACATAATCATAGGCCCCGTTCTTCATGGCCTGGACCGCGGTCTCCACCGAACCCTGGCCGGTGATGAAGATCACCGGGGGTCTTTCGGGCAGCCGGTTGATCTGTTCCAGCAGTTCAATGCCGTTCATGCCGGGCATGAACAGGTCGGAAAGGACCAGATCAATCTCCTGGGTCCGGAGCACCTCCAGGGCCGTTTTGCCATCCTTGGCCGTGACGGTCTGATACTGGTCCTCCAGGGCCAGCGACAGGGTCTGCCGGGTCATTTTGTCGTCATCAACGATCAGTATGAAAGTCGGTATCATGTGCTATACGATCTCTTGACAGATGCTGTTGGGCGGGATGGGCAAAACAATCTCAAAAATCGTGCCTCGGCCGACCTCGCTTTGGCAGGAAATCGCACCCTTGTGATTTTCAACGATTCTCTGCACTATAGCAAGGCCGAAGCCCAGGCCTCCATCTTTTTTTGTAAAAAAGGGATCAAATATCTTTTTCAGGTCATCGGCCGCAATCCCTTGCCCGGTGTCCTCAATGAGGATCTTGGCGCATTGCCCTTCCTTTTTGCTCAAAAGCCGCAGCAGTCCGCCATAGGGCATGGCCTGGATGGCGTTCATGCACAGGTTGAGCAGGGCCTGGATCATCATTTTCTCGTCAATCTGCAACAGGTCAAGGGTCTGATCCGGCATGACCTCAATGCTGATATCCGATTCGTGGGCGTTGTGGGCGACCATCTCGGCGATATCCGCCAGAATTTTGTTGATGCTGTTCAATTTGAAATTCGGGGCCGGAAAACGGGCATATTTGACAAATTCCTCAATGATCTCATTGATTCGCGTGATCTCGCCATTGATGATTCCCGTCAGGTCGAGCATGCCCTTCTTCAGTTCGTTCTCCACGATATCACATTTGTTTATTTTGCGGATGAGCAGCTGCAGGTTCATGTAAAGCACATTCAAGGGGGTCTTGATCTCATGATTGACCGAGGTGGCGATCTGGCCCAGGGTGGCGATCTTTTCCATGCGCAGCAGCTCGGACTGGGTCCGGCGCAGGGATTCCTCGGATTCCCGCAGCTCGCGGGTCCTCTCCCTTACCAGGCTTTCCAGGGTGCGGTTGAAATCCTCCCTTTTCTTCTCGTGCTCCTGCAGTTTTGCCGTCATGGCATTAAATGACTGATAGAGTGTGCCGATTTCGGTTTCCGAAGCGGTGTCGAGCCGGATGGCCAGATCGCCGGAGGAAATCTTTTCCGTGGCGGAAGCAAGGTTGATGATCGGTCTGATGGTATGGCGGGTGAGCACGATGTAGCCCACGCACGAGGCCAGGATGCCGACCAGGGAAGAGGCCAAATACAGCAGGAGAATGAAATACATCTTGCTGTAGGACTCCTTGACCAGGCTGGAAACGGTTTTGAAATGGAGATCATTGATCGACTGGGTCAAATTGTGGATGGTAAAGCCGAATCCTTCCAGTTTTTTGAAACCTGATTCATCCAGGGGGCTGGCAATGAGCAGGTCCTGATAAATTTCATCAAGCACTCGCCTGATCCCTGTGAGATTATCCTGCAGTTTATCCAGCAGGATATTTTCCTCGGTGACATGGGGACTCTGTTCCTGCTGCTCCGTTTCTTTGTACTTACGCAGGTCGCCTTCGATCTTGTCCAGCTGTCCCATCACCTCGGACTTGAGGGAACCATCATAATCAATGATGGAGCTGTGCACCGTAAAGATGGCCTTCTGGATCCGGTCATTCAACCGGTATATCCTGGCCACATTCTCGCTTTCCTCTTCCAGGTGGGAGATATTGCGAACCATGTCATTGACCATCATGATGCAGATCCCCCCGACGCTCATGATGGCAAAGACATTGATAAAAAAAGCGGTGCCTATATAGCTGCTGAGTTTCTTTTTCATTGGTATTTCCCCACGCTGCCGCAATGGCAAGACCAAACGGATGGCAAGGCGGTATGGGTGGTTGGTTGAACAATTTGCCGGGAAAAGCTGTCAGGCAACGCTGTCGTTACTTCGGCAATCCTCCACTTCGATAAGCGAGGCTCCCTGTGCTTTATTGCAATGAATATTGTTGTTCTGATCATTATGGGAGAGGTGCGGCGGGAAAGTCAATTTTAACTGCTTGTCTACCACAAAGTGGTCTTGGCGGCCATTGATTTTTACACGGGGAGGGTTTTTCTCGCCAAGCCGCGCAGCCGTCCCGCAGGGGATACTGCGGGCAGGGCTGAATCATTAGGTGCCCGGCAGATAATCCTTCAGCTCGGAATAGGCGCGGACCTGATTCCTGCCGCTGTATTTCGCGGCATAAAGCGCCTGATCGGCAGCGGCGATCAGCTCCCTTTCGTTGTTGGCATCCGTGGGGTAGAGAGCCAGTCCGACGCTGATGGTGACACGCAGGTTCTGCTTGCCGGGCAGGATATTGAATTCCTCATTGGCTACGGCGGTGCGAATACGTTCCGCCAGTTGCTGGCGGGCGTTGTTTTCCGTCATGTCCGGCGCAAGAATGATGAATTCCTCCCCGCCGAACCGGGCCAGGCAGTCCACCTCCCGGATGTGTTTGGCGATGAGCGAGGTGATGGCAACAAGCATTTCGTCACCCACCAGATGCCCGTAAGAATCATTAATTCTTTTGAAATGATCAATATCCACCATCAGCAGGGCCAGGGGCCGGACATGGCGTCTGCTGCGGGCAAGTTCTTCGCTGAGCCGGATGTTCAGCAGCTGCCGGTTATAAAGGCCGGTGAGGGGATCGTTATAAACGAGCTCCTCAAGCCGTTTTGCCATGCTGTACATGGTCTGGCTCAGCAGATTGAATTCGTCATTGCTGTGGGTGTCAGGCTTTTCGATCTCGAAGTTGCCCATGGATATTTTCTTGGCGATTTTTTCCAGCTGAATAAGCGGCCTGGTGATCATGGACGTCAGCAAGATCGTTAACAGAACGGCGCCGGCGAAGCCCACCAGCAGGGTGATCAGGGTCTGATTGTTGAGAGTGGAGATTTTTTTGTCAATGTCAGTATGGGAATAGGCGAGAATGACATTACCGAGCAGGTTGTTGGCCAGGGTAATGGGTATCGTTATCTCCGCGATGGTTTCCCCGTTTTTATCGATGTAATGGGGGCTGTCGTCCAGTTTTTCATTGAAATAGAATTTTTTAATATGTTCAGGGGGATAGATAGTGTCAACATCTTCGAGATTGTCTGAGACAAGCACCTTCTGGCCGGGGTCAACAACAACAGCATGCCGGATGTTGTCATCCCGCATGGCAAACTGGATCTGCTGGTAAATACTGGCCAGATTACGGCTGACTATGGCCTCGCCGGCGAACTCCGCCAGGTTCTTGGCCAGTTCCTCGCCATGGATGTGGGTTTTTGCGTGCAGCGACTCTGCGGATTGCCGGATGATAATGTAGGCAGTGGTCAATTGGCTGGCAAACACCAGCAGGGAGATGGCGATGATGAGTTTAAGGCGGCAGTTTAGTTTCATTGTTAGAGAAACTTTTTGCGTAATATGAGGAGGTCGCTTTCCAGTATAGGGGCAAATCCCCAACTTTCAATATCTTTCAGCAGGGCTTGATGATTTCGCGTGGCGTGGAGAGAAAGAAGAGCCTTGATCACTGCGGAAACCATGGAGGCATCCGCTGATTTTGCCGCGCTGAAAATCCAGGTGGGGCTTGCCTCTGTCTCGGCAATGACTCTCAGGCTGTTGGGCGGAATAGGCCAGGTTTCATCCGGGGGTGATGAGAGGTTGCCGGAGATATGCTCGCAGACAAAACCCGCATCAGCCGCCTTGAGATACACGTTAAGCGCTACTTCGCCGCATGACCCGCCGTAGCGGTATTCCTGCAGGTCCTTTTCGTAGCTAATGCCATGTTGTTGCAGAAGTTCCTTGGCGGCAACGGTTTTTATGGTGGAGAATTCCGAGCCGAAGAGAAGAGATTTGCCGCGCAGATCCTCAACCTTGTTGATAGCACTATCGTGGCGTACAATGAGCAGGGCATGGTGTTGCCGCTCACCTCTCAGGGAAAGGGCAGTGAGTATATCACTCTTTTTGTAATATTGTTCCAGCTGCACATAGACATGAGGAGGCTGGTAGACAAAGTCCGTTTCACCCGTGCTGACAAGCCGGTAGAGTTCATCCCAGTCCCTGGGCACCTTGATAACCACTTTGCTGCCGAGTTCATTTTGCAGAAAAACTCCGAGGGGGTAGAATTTTTTATAGGTAGTGCCAATATCTGCGCAGGGGAGAATCGTTATGGTGACCGGGGGGGGCTGGCTATGGCTTCCAGCCATGCCTTGATGGGTTGAGAGAAGAAAATATGACAGGCCGATCAGCAGTGCCAGGCTGAGTGAATTTGAAATTTTCATGCCCAATTCCTTTTGATGCAATTAATTTTGCAAGAAAATGCAGGATGTTGCGGGCAAAACCTATAATAAAACTTATAATGAGATAGAAACATTTATTGATATAAACTGTTAAAATAGTACAGTTATTTCTCATGCGTAAACTTCTGGAAAGGCAGATGATTTTTGCTAATGTTATCTTATTCTTTACTCTATCTCGATAAACTACTGGATATGGTAAATTGTCGCAGTGATTCCCTGATTTCTACTATCCGGCCGCAGGCGGTGGGAAAAAACGTGAGCCCGCCGTATGGGGGTAAACTGCTGCCGGGCCGAGTGAAGCAGCGTATCAGTGCAGTAACGTTATAAAGCGTGCTAAGCCGTTGTAAAAGAATAACATGGCCAGAGAAATGCGCGGAATGGCACTCTTTTCAGTACCCCCTTGAGGGGTATAAGGAGCCGTAACGAAATTGAAAAAATGGCCATGTTATTTCGTCACGGCTCCTAAACGGATAAATTAATACTGTATTTGCCGATTGACATGCCCCCGGCGGCAGCCATCGGGGCTTCCTGTGCCGGTTTCTGCGGGGTGTTCTGGTTCTGTGGCGCAACAGTCTGGGCAACCGGGGATGAGTGCAGGGAGGTGCTGGTGGCCGTTGCCTGGTTTGGCTGGCTGGGCACAGATGCATTTTCAGGGGAGGCGGATGCGCGGGCAGGGACGGTTTCCCGTGCTGCCTCCGGTCGGGTGGCAGCCAACTCCGTGGGCTCCGCAGGAGCAGGCTGGGCGGCGGCTGTGTTTTGCGCTGACTGCAGCTGAGCTGAGGTGCTCTGTTCGGTTCTGGTTGCATTCTGGGCTTTCAGACCAGGATTGACCTGGTTGGTGTTCTGGGAGGCGGCTGTAACGGTATTGGCCTGGGTCTGCTGATTGCTCAGCGCTTTTGCTTCCGCAGACAGGGACACTTTGTCGCTGGAAGAAACCTGCAGGGTTGCCTGGGTCTGCTGCAGAGTCTGCTGACGTGTCTGGACGCTGTTTGGCGTGTCAGTTTCAGCAGGTACGATGTATGGCATATTGGATGCTGAACCGGTAATCTGCATGACTTGCACCTCCCGCAGTAAAGTAGCTGACCTGGGCAATATGAGAAATAATATAAGTATTATATGACAGCGTGTCTATAATATGCAAATCTTTCTGACCCCGTTACCCTCTTATTCCATAACTCACCATTTCAACTTTCTGAGTTGTGGTAACATGGTGAAATTAAATTGATATCCTCATGGTCACCGCAGCTTGTTTCCAGAGAATTCAGCAGCCAGAAATCAGGAGCCAGAATAAAACGTAATAAAATCAATCATTCTGAATTCTGTCTCCTGTCTCCTGAATTCCCATGACGGAGATCAGAGCAGCAACTATGTCACAAAAAATATCGTTATTTCGACAAAATAGATCAAGTCAGAAAGTTGAGTCACCATTATACCATGATGTTATCGACCGGGGGATCAGAAGCGGATTTCCCCAGGGGGTGCTGCGTGCTGTTACACACCGGCCAGACAGGCTGTTATGACGAGGCGGGCAGGGAAATGCCCTGCCAGGGCAGCGGGCAGGACGGCGAGTTCCGCCTCGGGGCCCCGTGGCCTGAGCCGCGTTTTGTGCGGCAGGGGGAAACGGTGCTCGACCAGCTTACCGGGCTGACCTGGAGCCGGGATGCCAATCCGAACGGCTTTCCGGTGGCCTGGCAGGAGGCCCTTGACGCTATCGCGGCCATGAACAGCGACCATTACCTGGGCTGCAACGGCTGGCGGCTCCCCAACCGGCTGGAGCTGCGCAGCCTGATGAGTTATCAGAGCAGAAAACCCGCCCTGCCGGCCGGTCATCCATTTGAGAACATTTTTTTGGGCTGGTATTGGTCTGCAACCTCGGCGGCCATCAACCCAGCCTATGCCTGGTATGTCCATCTGGAAGGGGCGCGGATGTTCTATGGCAAAAAGGATCAGTATTATCTTTTCTGGCCGGTGCGGGGAGCCGGCAATGGCCTGTTGCCCCGCACCGGGCAAAAACTCTGCTACAACAGCCGCGGGGAGATCATCCCGGGCCAGGGCAGCGGCCAGGATGGGGATTACCGGTTTGGCCATCATTGGCCTGTGCCGCGCTTCGGGCCGGGTGAATTGACCGTCCGTGACCGGCTGACGGATCTCTGCTGGACTCGGAAGGCAAATATGAGCGATGGTCCGATCAGCTGGCAGCAGGCTCTTGGTCTGGTCCGGGAGATGAACAGGAGCCGTTTTGCCGGGATTGACCGCTGGCGGCTGCCCAATATCAACGAGCTGGAATCCCTGGTGGATTGCGCGGCCCATAGCCCGGCCCTGCCGGAAGATCATCCCTTCATCAGCCTGCGCGAGGGATACTGGTCGGCGACCACCAGTTTTTTTGAAACCGATTGGGCCTGGGTCCTCTACCTGGTGAAAGGGGCCTGCGGGGTTGGCTATAAGCAGGGTAAAACCTTTGCTGTCTGGCCGGTATGCCAGGCTGATTCAGCCGCGGCAGGCACATGACGGCTGCCTGAAAATCCCCAGGCCCTGCAGGAATGAGCCGTTTGCGCAAGTGACGGTTGCTCACGCGCCTCCGGTAACCGGCCTCTGGGCATACACAATGGATTTTCCTGAGCCCGCATGGTATAAACCGTAGCTTGAGTTGCTTGCAAAAAATTAAACGGCTGATGAAATAAACAAACACGAGGGCTACATATGGATCAGTATACGGAAGCGCATGTCTTTGCAGCAGCCATCCGGGTTCTTGAGCATCAGAAGAAGCGGCCGCCAACAGTTGAAGAGGTCTGCGAGATGATCTCTATTTCCCCGGAGGCCGGCTATGCCTTATGCCGCAAATTGAAAGAAAAGGGCATTGTGCGGACGGTGGAGGGGAATTTCGGGGTCAAGCTCTTTGTTGAAGACCATCTCAGGATTGAAGAGATTCCCCGGGGCGAAATAAAGAATGATCTGGCGCAGGAGTTGGCCCAATTCCAGAAAAAACAGCAGGATCAAAACAAAAAGGTGGAGGCCATCCAGGAAGAGCTGGCCAGGAAGAGACATGCGAAATTTGCCGAAATCGAGGCAAAATTAAAAAAGGAATTACTCAAAAAGTAAAAGAATAAAGGATGATGTACTCGACAAAAGTCTGTTTTCACCACAGAGCACACAGAGATAACAGAGAAAATATTTTTATTTTCAGTAAGTTATCTCTGTGGACTTTGTGCTCTCTGTGGTTAATTTTCAGTTTTTACGAATTTATCTCCAGTTCATTCTCAAAGTTTTTTGCGCGGGGTATGGTTTGGCGCGGCCGCTGACTCACCCTATCCGGCGCAGCAGGCGGCCGCAAGATCCCCTCCAAGTTTTTGCAAAGCGGCAACGGTTTCCGGTTGGTCCTCCAGGGTGTTGATGCCCACTTTCTCCACCGTGGCATCCGGTCCGTGGATCATCTTCAGCCCCGAGACCTGGCACTGGATGCCGCCCTTGCATCTGATGCAGGGGACATTGCCCAGCACGGACACCCCTCCCACGTAACGCATCCCTTCTTCCCGCATATAGTTCTCAATGGCCTGGAGGCCGTTCTCGCAGGCCGGCGGCATGCCCTGCCTGCCCGGCGGGATGGCGCAGGTGACAACCGCGGCCCCTGGCTTGCCGGTCATCAGGCCATGACGGTGCCGCCGGGGGGAGAGGCGTTCCAGGAAGGCCTTGGTGCGGCTGTCCAGTGAGGAGTAGGGGGTATAGCCGCCGATAATAATGACATCCGCCTTAAAGGCCTTTTCC
>Ga0172380_10004495_pt1 | contig 17877 bp, 18 predicted proteins | sample Leawe162metaG_FD_119747 | JGI IMG/M metagenome (GOLD analysis project Ga0172380, IMG submission 119747) | Leachate microbial communities from a municipal landfill in Southern Ontario, Canada - Leachate well 162 metaG | ecosystem: Engineered > Solid waste > Landfill > Unclassified | place... | reverse complement strand
AAGAACATCCTTGGCGTGCAGGAGATTTTTGGCAAGGTGTTCAATGCGGGGACAGACTTTGCTCGTGACGGGAGTCAGTTTGATCACCTGTGGGAGGATGGGGAGCGAGCCATGCTTGGCTCCATACCGCTACGGGTTATGTATACGCCCGGTCATACGCCAGCCGACGTTACCTATGTGATAGGCGACGCAGCGTTTGTGGGCGACACGCTCTTTATGCCCGACTATGGGTCGGCCCGCTGTGATTTCCCGGGAGGGGATGCGGCCACGCTCTATCGCTCGGTGCAAAAGATATATGAGCTTCCCAGCGAAACACGCATCTTCATGTGTCATGACTATCTCCCGGAAGGACGGGAGGTGTATGCGTGGGAGACGACCGTTGGCGCTGAGAAGGCGCACAATGTACATCTCAATTCCTCCGTTGATCAGGAGTCTTTTGTTCGAACACGTACCGCGCGCGACCGGACACTCGCAATGCCACGCCTCATAATCCCCGCAATCCAAGTGAATATGCGTGGGGGAGCACTGCCTCCTGCAGAGAGCAATGGAACGCACTACTTAAAAATTCCCCTGAATGGAGTATTTGCAGCGAAGGAACCTACTCCAGCGCGAGCAGTGCGGTCATCGTGAGTACGCCTATGATTATTGCAGCGACCTGGACCACTCCCTGACTCACACGTTGGTCCTTGTGGAGCTCAGGTATGAGATCTGAGAGTGCGATGTAGATAAAACCGCCTGCGGTGAGCGGGAGCAGCCATAGTGCAAACTGCTCGGTGACACTGCCGAGCGTGAGGGCCACTACGGCGCCCGCCACGGCCGTAAGGGCAGAGAGGAAGTTATACCAAAGCGCCTTGGTGGTACTATAGCCCGCGTGTATGAGTACGCCGAAGTTGCCGATCTCTTGAGGAATCTCGTGCAAAATGACGGCGATGGTGGTCGCCATACCCACCTCAGTCGATACGAGGTAGCTCGCCGCAATGATAAGACCGTCAATGAAGTTGTGTACGCCGTCGCCCATAAGCACCATGTTGCCCACTGGGTGGGGGTGTTCCTCGGCGTGCTCTTTGGTGTGGTGGTGCCAATGCAGTATCTTCTCGAGCACAAAGAAGATAAGGATACCCCCAATGAGGAGCATGGAGATGAGGGTCGGGTCGCCCAGCGCTTCGTAGGCCTCGGGGATGATGTGTACAAACACGTCACCAAGCAGTGCACCGACCGCCAAGCTCACCAGTACGAAGACGCTTTTGTTGAGTGCGTCTCGCTTGAGTACCAGCGTGAGGACGCCTACAAACGATATGAAGCTGACGAGGACGACACTAGTAAGCGTGTAGAGGGTGGCCATGGTGTACATACTACAGCATTGCTCGATGGGCGCGCGCCTGGGTGTTTGACGTATACCCCCCCGGGGGTATAGGCTATGGGTATGAAAAAGAAACCAGCAGACAACACGCATAAGAGTATGCGTCAGCTCAAGATTATCGAAGGGCAGGTGCGTGGCTTGCAAGAGATGGTGGCGAAGGGGACATACTGTATCGATATCATCACACAGACCTCTGCGGTGAAGCAGGCTCTCTCGGCGGTGGAGGACCAGCTCATGGAAGGCCACTTGCATAGTTGTGTGCACAAGCAGATGACCTCCGGACAGACCAGCACGGCGGTCGCAGAGGTGTTGAAGGTCTATAAGCTTAAACGCAAATAATATGGCACAAAACACTTACAAGGTAAGGGGTATGCATTGTGCCTCGTGCGCAAGCATCATCGAGAAGACTCTTAAGAAGGTTGAAGGGGTACACACAATAGAGGTGAACCCTGGTACTGAAGCTGCGAAGATTTCATACGACGATGCGGTCACAAACCCACAGCACCTTTCGGCGAAGATCGAGCCGCTTGGCTATACGCTCGTGGTGCCCACGGTAGACGAGATGGGCATGTCGGCTGAGGACCATAAGGCACATCTCGGACTTAATCAGTCTAAAGCTGAGAAGCTCGCAGAGATTGCCGGAATGCGCACGCAAGTGCTCACTGCCGTTCCACTCGCAATGTTTAGTGTGTTTGTTATGGGGTGGGAGATTTCGGCGCAGTTTGGGTTGGCTCCGGAGATGCCACTTGTGTGGGAGGAGTTCTTCCACCACCTGCTCCCGCTCATGGCCACCTACGTGCTCTTTGTGGTCGGTAAGCCGTACTTGGTAGGTTTCTATCGATTTTTGCGACACGGGGTGGCCAACATGGACACCCTCATTGGCATAGGCACGTCGGCAGCGTTTCTATACAGCTTTATTGTGACGGCATTTGAGGAATCGCTACGGCCGTTTATTAATGTAGGCGCCACCTATTACGACGTGACGATTATCGTCATCACCTTTATTGCGCTCGGCAAATATCTCGAGGCACGTGCCAAGGTGAAGACTGGTGATGCGATAGAGAAGCTCTTAAACCTACAAGCCAAGACGGCACTCGTGATCCGCGACGGGGTTGAGGTAGAAGTACCGATAGACCAGGTGGTGCACGGAGATCTGATAGTGGTGAAGCCTGCAGGCAAGATCCCTGTCGACGGTGCACTGACCGAGGGCTCGTCATATGTCGACGAGTCGATGATCTCTGGAGAGCCTATGCCGGTGAAAAAGAGTGTCGGTGACTCGGTCGTTGCCGGCACTATTAACACGAGCGGGTCATTCACGTTTAAGGCGACAAAAGTGGGTAGCGAGACGATGCTTGCACGTATCGTGCAGATGGTTGAAGAGGCGCAGGGGAGCAGAGCACCCATACAGGCGCTTGCCGATCAGATCTCTGCAGTCTTCGTGCCTGTCGTGCTTGCTGTCGCCTTTGTCACTCTCAGTGTGTGGCTCACCGTTGGCGCGTACTACCTCGGCTTCTCGCTCGCCCTTGCCTATGGGCTCACTTCGTTTGTGGGGATACTCGTTATTGCCTGCCCGTGTGCGCTTGGGCTCGCAACACCCACCGCGATAATCGTGGGCGTCGGTAAGGGTGCAAAAGAAGGCATACTTATTAAAGACGCTGCCACGCTTGAGAAGCTCCACAAGGTAGATGTGGTCGTGGTCGACAAAACAGGCACACTCACACGGGGCAAGCCAGAACTAGTTTCTCTCGAGAACTTTTCACAGAAGAGTGATGCAGACATCATCGCAATTCTCGCCTCGCTCGAAAATAAGTCAGAGCACCCTATTGCGAGTGCGGTTGTGGCGTACGCAAAGGAGAAAGGCGTCGCACTCGCCCCGGTCGAAGGCTTTGAAACACTCAAGGGCAAGGGGCTCAAGGGCAGTGTTGGCGGTGTGCAGTACCACGTAGGGAGTGCGAAGTTGGCCCGAGAGCTTGGCGCGTCGTTTGAATCACTTGAGCAACACACCAAAGAGGGCAAAACGCCGGTCATTCTCGCAGAGGGCAAGCAAGTGCTCGCGATTGCACTGGTTGCTGACGCGATAAAGAATGAGGCAATCACTGCAGTAAAAGATCTCCACGCGCTTGGCATAAAGGTGGTAATGCTCACTGGCGACGATAAAAACACTGCGCGGTACATTGCCGATCAAATAGGTATCGACGAGGTGGTGGCAGAAGTGCTGCCTGAGGACAAGCTGAACAAAATCAAAGCACTACAAACCGAGGGGAAGGTAGTTGCAATGGCAGGAGACGGCGTGAACGACGCGCCAGCGCTCGCGCAAGCCGACGTGGGTATCGCCATGGCGACGGGCACTGACGTGGCCATAGAGAGTGCCGGGATCACGCTCCTGCACGGCGATATCAGTAAGCTTGTGAAAGCCGTGCGGCTCTCTAAGCTTACGATGCGGGGCATCAAGCAAAATCTTTTCTGGGCGTTCATCTATAATGTGATTGGTATCCCTCTCGCTAGCGGTATTTTCTTCCCACTATTCGGATGGCTGCTCTCACCAGTCTTTGCAGGCTTTGCAATGGCGCTGTCGAGCGTGTCCGTGGTCAGTAATTCGCTGCGCCTTAAAACAAAAACAATATGAGCACCAATACAACACACACGTTCCACGTACAAGGGATGCACTGCAAGGCGTGTGCGGTCTTGATCGAAGACTCATTTACAGAAGCGCCGCACGTGCATGAGGCGCAAGTCTCGCTTGCGCAGGCACAGGTCACGGTGATGGGGGACTTCAGAGGGAGCCACGAAGAGATTGCAGAGGAGCTTACGCAGCTCGTACGACAACACGGGTACACGCTCTCGACAGAGAAACTCGTTACCAGCGCAGGGTGGGGCGAGTTTCTCTACGCACTCCCTATCGCGCTTGTGCTTATTGCCGCGTTTGTACTCTTGCAGCGGGCAGGGCTCACCAACCTGATTACCTCATCGGAGGTGAGTTATTCAACAGCCTTCGTTATCGGCCTTATTGCCTCGGTCTCTTCCTGCCTCGCCATAGTGGGCGGGCTCGTGCTCTCACTTTCGGCAAGCTCAGCGCGTGAGGGGGGCACGTGGCGCACGCAAAGCCTCTTTCATGTGGGGCGCATTGGCGGGTTCTTGATTCTCGGTGGGCTCATTGGCGTGCTTGGTGGGTCCCTCCACCTTGGGCTCACGGCGAATATTGTACTCGGCGTGATTGTGGCGCTCGTGATGCTCGTGCTCGGTATCAACTTGCTCGACGTGTTTCACTTCACCAAGCGACTCCAGTTCACCATGCCGGCACGCTTCTCGCGGCACATTGTAAGCGGGAGCAAGCGCGACCATTACCTGGCGCCGCTCTTGGTGGGTACCGGCACGTTCTTTTTGCCCTGCGGCTTTACGCAGTCGATGCAGCTCTACGCGCTCTCGACAGGGAGTTTTGCGCAAGGCGCGCTGACGATGGTCTTCTTCGCGCTCGGCACTTTCCCGATGCTGGCACTTCTCTCCTTTGGCTCACTCAACATCGCGCACAAGCCGTGGAAGGGGATATTCTTCAAAACGGCCGGTATCATTGTGATAGCGCTCGCTCTACTCAATCTCGCTAACGCACTCGTGACGGCAGGCATTATCAGCCCGTTCATTAATTTCTAGTCCTTATGCAAACAAAAATCTTAATTCCCGTTGTTCTCGGTGTGGTGATAGTTGGCTGGACGGTGTGGCTCGGCTCGGGCAAGTCCGCATCGGAGACTCCTTTGCCCGCAGTGGCGGCGACACTCAGTGCTGATGGCACACAGCTCATCGACATCACGGCCAAAGGGGGATACTCACCGCGCGTGGTCGAGGCAAGAGCTGGTGTACCCACCGTGCTGCGAGTGGCGACGAGCGGCACCTTTGACTGCTCTTCGAGCATTGTGATTCCGAAGCTTGGGTATCAGAAATTTCTCAAACCAACCGGCACTGAAGACATCGCAATAAGTGCTGAGCAAGCACAAGGCACTCTCCAAGGCACCTGCTCAATGGGTATGTACAGCTTCCAAATAAAGTTCCAGTAGAATACCTGCATGAACGAAATCGCCGTGTTTGGAGGAGGGTGCTTCTGGTGTACTGAGGCAGTATTTAAGTCGCTCAAGGGAGTGGTCTCTGTATTGCCTGGATACGCAGGGGGCAGCACGCCCAACCCTACCTACGACCAGGTGTGTGCCGGGATTACAGGGCACGCTGAGGTGATACGTATTGAGTACGACCCTGCACAAGTAACCTTTCGCACGCTCATGACGGTATTTTTCGCGACGCACGACCCTACAACGGTAAATAGACAGGGCAATGACATTGGCACGCAGTATCGCTCAATTATCCTCTACACTACGCCAGCGCAGAAAGAAGAGGCCGAGCAATTTATTAAGGAAGTTGAAGGGTCTACCAGAGAGGGGAGTCACGTGGTGACGGACGTCGAGCCGCTCGACCTATTCTACGAGGCTGAGAATTATCACAAAGACTACTTCGCGCGTAACCCCGACCAAGCGTATTGCAACTTGATAATTAGCCCAAAAGTAGAAAAGGTACAGAAGGAGTTTGCGGAACTGCTTAAAAATAATCACGCATAAATCATATGACTATGAAAACAGACGAGGAACTCTCGCCAGAGCTACGCAAGGTCGCGCGAGAGGGCGGTACTGAGGCGCCCTTTACCGGAGCATACGTAAATAATCACGAGCAAGGGATGTATAAGTGTGCCATCTGCGGCACCAAGCTATTCGGCAGTGACACCAAGTTTGACTCGGGTACCGGCTGGCCGAGCTTTACCAACCCTGCCAACCTCGAGCACGTCGTGCTCAAGCAAGATGATTCGCTTGGTATGCGAAGAACCGAAGTAGTGTGCAAGACATGTGGCGCACACCTCGGGCACGTCTTCGACGACGGCCCTGCTCACGATGGTGGCAAGCGCTACTGTATAAACTCAGTGTGTCTCGTGTTTGAGAAGAAGGAGGACTAGTGGTGCGCTTGGGAGGTTGAATGTACCCGGGGGTATTGACAACTGACTGGAAAGGTGTATACTAGATATAAGTTAGTAACTGCCGGCACCCTTTGGGTTCAGTAGCCCGATTTATCGCAGGGGCACTCTCATTGTTAGGACACGTTGCAAAGAATAGTTTCTTTTCAATACTGTCCTCGCGACGACGGAGATGTGGTCAACGAGCGAGACGGATCGTTGAAAACTGAATAGGCAGAACAGGATAACGCAGAACACCAGCTTCTTTCGAAGCGACTGCATTGTTATTCCTCTTCTCCGGCAGTAGATATAAGTTTAATGCCGGAAGGAGGGATCGCAAAGTGCGATTCCTGGCAGTTCGTCGGCCGATGGCGAAGCGGAAGGGAGAGCGACATGAAAAAGATTGTTCTCGCCGGGCCGCCTCGGTCTGGCAAGAGTTGTATGAGGGAGGGTCTTAAACAGGCTCTTCGTGCGATTCCGGGCGCGCCGTATCCCTATGTGATCACGGCGTGTCCCGACGGTGAGGGTGCGTGGTTCCAGGAAACGGTGAACCACAACCCTGAGTTGGCAGCGGAGTGCAAGGCGGCCTACAAAGCCAAGTTCACACCGGAGTTCGTCGAACGCATCAAGACTTCGGTCGAGAAGTGTTCACTCGAGTTGACGCTTGTCGACATCGGAGGTATCACCTCCGTTGAGAACGAGCAAATCTGCTCTGGCGCCACGCACATCGTCATCCTTGCGGGTGACATGAGCGGGGCCGCCGAGTGGCGCCGGTTCGCGCAGAAGGTCGGTCTGACTGTGGTGGCGGAAATACATTCCGACTATCACGGGAGGGAGGACAGGGTCGAGGGCGTTGCCCAAGACAGCATTCTCCGTGGATCGGTTCACCACCTCGAAAGAGGCGAGCCGGTCGCAGATCGTCCAATGATCAGGGCTCTCGCTGAGCACCTGGTCGCGTTCTAGATTTTCTAGGGCACTGAAGCGCGTCACCTGCGCTTCAGAAATTCAGTCAGTCTGCCAGCTGAAGGTGAGGCTGGCTTCAATCGGAGGATCTCATGACGACCTACAACATCAACCTGGCTGAAGGCATTCTCAAGGTCGGGTTCTGCGCTCCGGCGCAGAACGACCAGATCGTCAAGGACGCCTGTGCGCGTCTCGACGAAATGCTCGCCAGCGGCGAGCTGGTGGGCGGCGAGCTCATGCGCGTGAACGGGCCGGCCTCGCTGCCGGTCGCGATGGTCCTGGCCCACAAGCTGGGACACCTGTACGGGGCGGTTGCATGCTTCGACCCGAAATTGGCGGGGTACGTGGTCGCCATCGCGCACGGCGGCAAATACGCCGTCGGCGACCTGATCGAATAGCCAGATCCCTAGTCTGAGTGGCTACTGGACAGCTTGAGGCGGTTTGAGGAGTTATCCGTGATTCAAAACTCCTCACTTCGCAGAGTGTGTACTCTGCCTGATGAGTCCGAAAGGACGAAAAGTAATGTTCTTTTTCATTAAACAACGCGGCGAATGCTGCCAGAGCGAAGAAGGAGTGCGAGATGAACCAGTTTGGTTGGGGCGATCGCATTGAGTCGCAGATCGTACTCGCTTATCGCCGCAAAGGCGCTGGGCGAGAGGACAAGTTCACCGGTCCTGTTGCGGTCATTGGTGAGGATCGCAAGACCCTCACCTGGTTGAGCAGGGAGAACCTGCCGCTGGTCGAGGGCCGGCTGGATCTCACTGCCGTACCGGTTGTCGGTATTGGCGGCAAGAGAAAGGCGCAGTTCGGGAGAGTGATTGATTTCCTGAAGGCGAACCCGTCCTTTCAGGGGGCGATTCTACTTTATCCCGGGACGGGCAGTTGGGACCTCGGAGGAGGCATGCTGTTCGTCACCTCGCAAGAGGTGCTGTCGGGCAAACGACTCTCGGGAGGCAAGCCCGAAGTCCAGCTGACCAACCAGCGATGGTTGAGCGATGGACGCTACGTCGCCGACCAGGTTCTGTTGCTCCATGGCAAGGTGCTCGAGACCTTGGCCACCGACGTGGAGCAGGAGGCAACGCCCGAGGAAATCGGGAGAGCGATCTGGGTGAAACTGTTCGCACACCCACTCCAAGGCGCGCTCAGTGACGCATACCACGAGCTGTACAAGCTCGAGGATCGACGCGTGTTTCTCGCAAGGGGAGCGGGCAGTAATGAGGCGCGGCGGAACGTTGCGGCTCTCGTTTTGGAGAAAATCGTCGAGAAACTTCGGGGTGTCCGATTCGTTCGGGACATTCCGCAAGAGCTGACGGTGACCGCCGGCGAGGTTATGCCCGACCTCATCGCACAGAAGAAGATCATTCTCGAGACACCGACGTTCGACCCGCGCACGCTCTTTCGAGGGACGGCACGAGTCTCGCGTCGATAACGAACACTCGCCCAGCGGCGGCCTCCTTCAAAAGGGGCCGCCGCTAATCTTTTATGTACTGATAAATTGCGTTGTGTGCACTGTCAAAAACCAATCGCCACATAAATAACTACTTACACCTTCTGCACCATCATGGTGTTGGTGTTGCCGCCCTTACCGAGCGGGATACCTGCCACGAGGATGATGTTGTCACCCTTGGTGGCGAGCTTCTCTTTAAGGATGGTGCTTTTTGATTCGGCAATGACCGCAAAGAGGTCGCTAAACGAGCTGACCGTGTAGGAGTGGCAGGCAAACGAGAGCGCGAGGCGGCGCGCCGTGGTCTCGTGTGGCGTGAAGACGATGATCGGCTGCATGGGACGATGACGGGCAATCATGCGGCCCGTGTAGCCGCCCTCAGAGAGGGCGACGATGGCACGGCCTTGCAGGCGCACGGCGGTCTCTGCAACGGCTCGGCCGAGCGCGTCGACGAGCTCGTACTCGTTGCGTGTGCGGAAGTGCTTGAAGAGGTCGCGGTAGGTGCTCTGGTTCTCGGTCTCGCGTGCTATGGTGGCCATCATTTTAACCGCCTCGAGCGGGTACTTACCGAGTGCAGACTCTTCAGAAAGCATCACGGCGTCGGTGCCGTCGAGGATAGCGTTGGCAACATCGGCGACCTCGGCACGTGTGGGTACGGGGCTTGCGGTCATGCTCTCGAGCATCTGAGTAGCGGTGATGACCGGCTTGCCAGCTGCGACGCACGCGCGGATTATCTGCTTTTGCAGAAAGGGTACCTGCTCAGCAGAGACCTCTACCGCAAGGTCGCCGCGTGCGACCATGATGCCGTCAGAGGCGGCAATAATCGCATCGATGTCAGCAACGGCTTCAGGCGTCTCTATTTTAGAAATAATGCCCGGGATATGCTTGGGCGAAAGCTTGGTGATGAGCGCGCGCAGCTTTTTGACGTCCTCGGCTCGGCGCACAAATGAGAGCGCGACATAGTCGACCTTCTCTGAGAGACCAAAAGCAAGGTCCAGCTTGTCCTTTTTCGTGATCGGCTCGACTTTGCGGAAGGCGCCAGGGGCGTTGACTCCTCTGCGGCCCTTAATGGTACCCCCAGTCACCACGGTGGTGACCACGTCGGTCCCGCGCACGCCCTGTACCACGAGTTTACGTCGCCCATCGTCGAGCATGATCACGTCACCTTTTTTTACCTCTTTGTGGAGGTGTGGGTAGTCGATAAATACGCGCTCTGAGCTCCCTTTAGTGGGGAGGGTCGAGAGGGTAAACTTCTGCCCTGCGACAAGGGTGATGCTTCCGTCCTCAAAATCGCCGATGCGTACCTTAGGGCCGGCGAGGTCTTGCAGCATAGCAATAGGCTCGCGCAGCTTGGCAGACACCTCGCGTATGTTCTGCATTTTTGCCCCATGCTCCGCGTGGTCGCCATGGGAGAAGTTGATGCGAGCGACGTTCATGCCGGCCTTGATAAGAGCCTCAAGTGTCTTAGGGTCGGACGATGCAGGACCGATGGTGGCAACTATTTTGGTACGCTTGAATTTCATAAAAAAATAAAGACCCCTGTCGAGGCCGCTACGACTAAGTCTCCACTATAGCGCCTCAGGCGCATTTTGGGAATGTGTGCCGTGGATAATTGATTTGCAGGGCAGACCCTGCTACGCTTGACGTATAGGTCGAATATTTTCCGCCCCCTCAACCGATTCTTACTATGGATGACATGAACAAAGACCAGGCAATGCCAGAAGAAGCTCCTGTGGAGCCAGCAGCAGAGCCTACTGATATGCCAGTAGAGGTCCCTGCAGAGGACGCAGCTGCGTAACGCAACTGTGCTAAAGAAAAAGGCGCGACCCTTGGGTCGCGCCTTTTTCTATATATTGGCACGATACAATGCTATAATAGGTAATATGCTAACGAAAATAACTCTGTATATAGGGCGTGCCTGGGCGCTGGTAAAGGCACACTGGATTCTCTCTCTGGTGGCTGCCTTGGTGGTGGCGGGCGGCGTATGGTGGTTTGTCGCTGCCAACACGGACGAGACCTATCAGCTGGTGCCGGTGTCCAAGGGAGCTATTGTCGAGACGGTGTCGGTGACGGGTAGCACTGCTCCCGTAGAGAGCGTCTCGCTCGGTTTCCAAAATAGCGGCACCATCGCTCGTGTGTACCGTAAGGTTGGCGACCGCGTGAGTGCCGGCGAGACCCTCGCTGAACTCAACACGGCAAGCCTCTCGGCTGCCCTCCAGCAAGCGCGCGCGGTGTACCGTGCAGCCCTCGCTTCACGCTCCTCGGCGTCGCTCCCCGAGGTGGTGGCCGATGCACGCAATACCTACCGCTCTGCGTATACCACGCTCGACGGCGTGCTCCAGAACGATGTCGACACCTTCTTTGGCGACCCTACGGCATACGGCCCGAGCCTACTGATCAGTGCGACGATGTATGACTACGGCGAGTTGTCGCGCGGGCGAGCTGCGCTCGACGATACCATGCAAGACTATCAGAAGACGCTCGCAACGGTAGCGGGGGCCGACCCAGCCACACTGCTCACCAAGGCGAACACGGTTGCGCAGAGTGTGTCGCAATTTCTGAATAAGCTTGCGGTGGCGGCAAATGCCGACGACTCTCAGGCGACGAGCGCACAGCTCACTGCCCTCGCCACCGCACGGGCAACCACGGACGCGTTGCTCGCAAGTCTTTCTACGGCGCGAGACGCGCTCCGCACGGGCACGGTAGGGGCCACCTCGCTTGCAGATGCCGACGTCGAGAAGGCGGCGGCGGGAGTTGCGGTCGCCGAGGCCAATTTGGTCGGCACACGCATTGTTGCGCCTATCAGTGGTGTGGTAACACAATTTGATGCAAAGGTAGGGCAGACGGCTTCTCCCTCGGTATCCCTTGTCTCGCTTATATCTGCGCAGTCGTTTGAGATAACCGCAGGCGTTCCTGAGACTGACATAGGCAAGGTGGCGGTGGGTAATAAGGTGCAGATTACACTCGATGCCTTCCCTGGAGAGGTGTTTACGGGCACGGTCTTCTATGTAGAGCCGGCAGAGACTGTGACGCAGGGAGTGGTTGAGTATAAGACGAAGGTAGCCTTCGACACGTCAAGCCTCCGCATGAAAAGCGGTCTGACGGCAAATCTCGATATTGAGACTCGCCGCAAGGAAGTGGCACTGCTTTTGCCGCAGTACGCGATATTGCAGAACGATGCCGGGACATTCGTGAAGATCCTGAGGGAGGGGGTTGCGGTTGAAGTGCCGGTTGCACTCGGTATCCAAGATAAGGACGGCAATGTCGAAATACTATCTGGTATTGCCGAGGGCGAGCAGGTGCTCAACATCGGCCTCAAGCAATAGGGCTATGATTGAGGTTCGCGATCTCAAGAAGGAGTTCCTCGAAGCCGAGACCTCTACGCGAGCATTGCGCGGGGTGACGTTCTCGATCGCGCAAGGGGAGTTCGTTTCTATCATGGGCCCTTCGGGCTCGGGCAAGTCTACGTTGCTCAACATCCTCTCTTTCCTCGATCGCCCAACAGGTGGGTCGTATACCTTCAACGGGAGGAGTATTGACGATATGGACGATCGCGAGCTTGCGCGCGTGCGTAACGAAGAGATGGGTTTCGTGTTCCAGTCGTTCAATCTACTCTCTCGACTTTCGGTCTATGACAATGTCGAGATTCCACTCCTGTACTCGAGCATACCCACGGCAAAGCGTCGGATGCTTATCGAAGAGGCGGTCGAGAGCGTGGGGCTTAAAGAGAAGCTGTACACCGAGGCTGCACGCCTCTCGGGTGGGCAGAAACAGCGGGTGGCTATCGCGCGAGCGCTCGTGACGGGCCCTAATGTTATCTTTGCCGATGAGCCGACCGGCAACCTCGACTCAAAGTCGGGTGAACAGGTGCTCGAGATACTGGCGTCGCTCCACGATCGTGGCCGCACGGTTATTCTCGTAACGCACGAGACCAACACGGCAGAGTTTGCGGGGCGTATTATCCACTTGAAGGATGGCGCGCTCGAGAGCGACGCTCTGGTCGACCGTTCCAGCAGGGTCAAGCCGCAACTCCTTAAATAATCATGCTACTCAAAGACGCTTTTAGAACCGCGACCCGCAGCCTGACGCATCGCAAGATGCGCTCGGCACTTACTATGCTCGGCATTGTTATCGGCATTGCGTCCGTCATCACTATTATGTCGCTCGGCAACTCGGCCCAAGCCTACATATTGGATCAGGTGCAGTCGTTTGGCTCCGACTTGATCAGTGTTAATCCTGGCGCGCCGACCAGCGGGCCTCCTGCATCAGTACAGGGCGTTATTATCAAGACACTCAATCAGCGCGATGTTGACTCGCTTGAGAACGAGCCCTCGATTGTGCATATTGCTGCCCGCGTGAGCGGTCAGTCTACGGTGGCGTACGGCAGTGCCGACCGCTCGGTGATCTGGCACGCCTTTCCGCCGATAGGATTCGACATGTTCAATATGGAGCTCTCAAAAGGGTCCTCCTTTACCGAGGCAGACGCTCAGGCGTATCGCAAGGTGGTGATTCTTGGCTCTAAGGTGGCTGAGGATCTCTTCGATAGGGTTGACCCTGTGGGTAAGACGATACGCCTCAACGAAACCAACTTCCGTGTCGTGGGCGTCTTTGCCTCCAAGGGTGCAGGCATCTTCAGCTTTGATGATTATGTGGTGATGCCGCTCTCGGTAGGGCAGAAGCAGGTGCTCGGCATCGATTACTATCATGAACTCAATGTGCAGTTCGACCCGCGCTACGACACCGAGTTCGTAAAGGATCGCATCGCGTCAGTCCTTCGGCAGAATCACCGCATCACCGACCCAAGCAAGGAAGATTTTATGATTACGGCCATGGAAGAGGCGGTCGCTATCGTTAAAAGCATTACCTCAGCGCTCACTCTGTTCCTCTCTGCTATTGCGACGATTTCGCTCGTGGTGGGTGGTATTGGAATCATGAACATCATGCTCGTTTCGGTGACCGAGCGCACGCGCGAGATAGGTCTGCGCAAGGCGGTGGGTGCGACCGAGCGCGACATCTTGCAACAGTTTCTCATTGAGGCGGTGCTGCTCACCATGCTTGGTGGCGCTATCGGTATAGCGCTTGGTGCCTCGGTCGTGGGTGCCGTGTATCTCGGTGTGACACAGTTCTCGACCATCGAATGGGCATTCACCTTTCCCCTCTCGGCCGTCTTTCTCGCTCTCTTTGTCTCAACCCTTTCAGGTCTTGCTTTTGGCATCTATCCAGCGCGGCAAGCAGCGCGCAAGAATCCTATTGACGCCCTTCGGTACGAATAATTTCCTATCCCCACCGCACGGCGGGAGGGCGGGATTGTGGGGTACCATTAGCGGTATTACTCACGAACCCTGTATTATGATTAAAATCTCGAGTTTTTTGATTGCTGCTGTAGCCGTTACAAGTCTATTCTTGTCTGGGAGCGTCGCGTCTGCGCAAAACGCAGGCAGCGTATGCTACGCACAGACCACTCGGGCTCTGACTGTGGGAAGTGTTGGAGCTGAGGTTGTTGCGCTACAGAGGGTTCTCATTGCCAATGGGTACTTGGTTATCCCTCCGGGCGCAGCGTTGGGCTATTTCGGTCTCGTGACGCGAGACGCAGTGGCCAAATTTCAAATGGATAACGCCATAGTGCCGGCGGCAGGCTACGTGGGGCCGCTGACACAACAAAAACTCAGTGAACGGTACCCTTGTGGGCTTTCAGGCGGCGGACAGACAATCGTTAATCCGTCGCCAGGCTGTGCGGGCAACGCGAGCTTCAGTGCCCTCAATGGTCAGTCGTGCCTCTTCCTCAACACCTATGACTACACCTCGGACGGCAGCTTGAACGCCGACGATACTAAATACCTTCTTGAGGTTGTCGTTGGTTCGAAGACGTGTCCGACAGGCCGCACGTGTGACGTTGACCGAAACGGCACCGTGACCGCCGCAGACACGCTCGCGCTCGGCCGCTATACGGGCACGGATACGAAGGTGCCATCGATTCATGTGACGTATCCAAATGGCGGGGAGACATTCCTCCTTGGGAAGGACACCAGTGATTTCCGGATAAATTGGACTGCGTCGAATCTCACAGGAACCGCTTCTCTCTACCTTAATCTTGCCGATGGGGGAACGTGTCTTCTTGGCAAAGCACCTGTTTCAGCAGGCACGTATCTAGTGGCAATCGGCACGAACTATCGCTGTCCAAATATTCCGGTCGCTATTGGGGCCGGGCAGTACAAAGTATTGATTGCTACTGATACGCCAGACCCATCAGGAAGCCAGGCTGGAGTTAATGACAAGAGCGACAATTATTTCACGCTGGTTGTGAATCCGACGGGTGGAGATGCTCCAAGTCTTACCGTCACATCGCCGAACGGCGGGGAGATGTGGAACATAGGCGAGACACGCAACATTAGATGGACGAGTCATGGAGCAGCGGCAACCGGTTACGGAGTGCAGATTGGCATCGTCGATACCCGTTACAGTACTGAGGTGGGCGCTCGGGGCGAAGCAACTATCGCCAACCTTGCTCGAAATACAGGGGGTTATTCTTGGACCATTCCAGCAAGTGTAGGAAGCATGCTGCTGTCCGATACCGCTCAGGCGGTTTATAAAATCGTAGTTCACTCCTTGAGTGACTCTGTGACCGGCGTTGCCTTGGCTGACTTTAGTAACGCTCCATTCAGTATTGTCGCCCCAGCGGTAGAGGTACCGAGCACCACTGTCGGTACACTCGACTACGTAGGTACTACTGGTGCAGCGATTGATCATAAAGTGGATCAGGCCGACGTGCAGTTTCTCCTTAATCTTGCCGTACAGACTAATCCCGTCTGCCCGAACGGACGGGTGTGTGACCTAACAGGCGATGGGAAAGTCACCGCAAGTGATGCGCTCAAGCTCGGTAAGTATGTTGGCAACGCGTCGGTTTCTGGTCAGTACGACTACGACAACAATGCGATACTCACCACGTCGGACACAGACATTTTGCGACAGGTGGCGGTAGGTTCTCTCGCTTGTCCTACAGGCAAAGTGTGCGACATCGACGGTGTAAATGGGGTCAATTCTAGTGACGCCCGGGTGCTGATGAGGTATGTAGGCACTGGGACGGTGTTGGGTGCAGCAGTACGCGCATGCGCGCCGGGTGATCTCTATAGTGCTCTGACAGGAGCGAGGTGCGCGGCGCAATAAGTGCGAGTCGACGTCGACAACGAACGGGTCTTAGCTTCTTAAGCCAGTCGCGTGTGGTAGGCGGCGAAGATAGGGCGCTGCATAGTGGTCAAGGCCGATGCGGCCAGCAACGCGCCGTGCAAGGACAAGGCCAATAGCGAGCACGAAGAGTACGGGGTTGGTGCTCACGGTGCCGGCTAGGAGGAAGTTGAGGTTCATAAAGCCGCCAAAGAATGCTGCGACACCCGTGAAGAGGCCAACGATGAGTCCAAGGCCAACCATGAGCTCTCCTACAACAATAAGATTAGACCAGACCATCACGTTGGGGAGGACGGTACTCTGTAGAAAGGCAGCGTACCAGCCAGAAACGTCGGGGTGCAGCCCTGCCGTCTTGGCGAGTGCGCCTTGGGTGAATCCGTTCAGTGCGGCGCCTGCGCTCGCGCCAAACCAGACGGGGTTGATCAGTTTCTCATAGCCAGCCATAAACCACTCATAGCCCACATAGAGCCGGATGAGTAGCCAGAACGGCGCGCTGCCAGGGTTATTAAATAGCTGGTAAGAAAGCGATGAGGTTTGTATGTGGTGCGTAGTCATATCTGCATTCTATGCCAATCGTTGTGGAATAGTAGTGTCGTATGCGAGAATAAGTGCATAAGTGAACTGCTATGAAGAAGGTATTCGTCTCGTTGCTCTTGATAGCCCTCATTGTCGCGTACGTGTGGTATCAGACGTTTGTTGTGTCTGTACCGCGCGAATCAGAAAACGCTGCGGCTACGACCGCTCCACTCGTTCCCACGCCAGCTTCGTCCCCGGTAGTGCCGGCGGCCGTGGGCAGATACAGAGACGGTGTCTATGTGGGTGACGCGGTCGATGCGTTCTACGGCATCGTCCAGGTGCAAGTCACGGTCTCGGGTGGGGCCCTTACTGCCATAGCGCTTTTGCGAGTGCCAGACGATCGCGAGCGTACTATAGCGATCAGCAACTCATCTTTACCCATTCTCAAACAAGAGGCAATCAAGGCGCAGAGCGCACAGGTCGACATTGTTTCGGGGGCAACACAGACCAGCGAGGGCTTTATTGCATCCTTGGCTTCGGCACTTGGCCAGGCAAGACGGTAATGCGGTATGCGTGAGACGCACCTCATTATGGGCATGCCCATTGAAATCGAGGTGGTAGGCGATACGTCGCAGCCGGCTATTGAGGATGCGTTTGCATACTTGGCGGCAGTGGACGAGCGTTTTAGCACGTATAAAGACACCAGTGAGATAGCAGCAATCAACAGCGGCTCCGCAACGGCTGTAGAAGCGAGCGAGGAGATGCAAGAGGTCTTTGCCCTGGCAGAGAAAACCAGGAATGAAACGAGGGGCTTTTTCAATATATGTCGCCCCGATGGACGCCTTGACCCCTCCGGCATAGTGAAAGGGTGGGCTGTACTCAATGCCGCGAGGCGGATTGCCGCCGCAGGACATGCGCACTTTTTCATAAACGCCGGGGGCGATGTTGCCACGAGTGGCAAGAACGCGCGGGGCGAAGATTGGGTTGTTGGCGTCCGCAACCCCTTTAATCCAGAAGAGGTGGTGAAGCGTATTTGCCCGCAGGGTAAGGGGGTTGCGACTTCTGGCTCGTACCTGCGCGGAGCGCACATCTATAATCCACACAATTCAAGTCAGCTCCTCGACGAGATGGTGAGTATCACGATTATTGGCCCCGACGTGCTTGAGGCCGACCGCTATGCTACGGCTGCTTTCGCGATGGGAAGGGAAGGGGTGTTCTTCATCGAGAGTCTCCCAGGGTTTGAGGCCTACGCGATAGACAGGCGCGGAGTGGCCACTATGACGAGTGGTTTTGAGGAGTATACGAAAACCTGTCAGTGCTGACGGCAGGAATTGCACCTGCGACCTTGGGTTTATGAATCCCATGCTCTAACTAACTGAGCTACGCCAGCGTAGTGAGGGACAACATGACGGGCTGGTTATGTTT
>Ga0172380_10004494_pt1 | contig 17877 bp, 16 predicted proteins | sample Leawe162metaG_FD_119747 | JGI IMG/M metagenome (GOLD analysis project Ga0172380, IMG submission 119747) | Leachate microbial communities from a municipal landfill in Southern Ontario, Canada - Leachate well 162 metaG | ecosystem: Engineered > Solid waste > Landfill > Unclassified | place... | reverse complement strand
TTTATGAGGCTCTTCAGAGCTGCGAGGATCTGCTTCTGCAGTTCGGCGGACATGAAGCGGCGGCGGGGCTTGCAATCGAAATTGAAAAGCTCGAAGAGTTTAAGGAAAGATTCAATACTGTTCTCCGCAGAAATATGACGGATGAGAACAGGGTTCACGAAATTCACGTTGATACCAAAATAACATTCGCTGAGATCACTCCTAAATTTTTACGCGTACTCGATCAGTTCGCGCCGTTCGGTCCGGGAAATATGCGTCCCGTTTTTATGAGCGAAAATGTGAGTCTTGTTTATCCCCCCAGAATAGTAGGGACAAATCATATAGTAGCAAGTCTGCGCCAGAACGGAAACGATAAGGTGTTCGATGCGATCGGATTCAACTTAGGCGCTTTTGCGGCAAATATTGATAAAGGAAAAAATTTGGTTGATATTGTATATACGATTGAGACAATTCAAAAAGACGGGAAAAGCTATCCCCAGATCCGCCTTAAAGATATGCTCGTAAAGGAAAATCAATCCGTTTCCGCGGATTCAAATGTAAAGTCGTAAGGAGAGTTTTTATGTCGGGCCATTCCAAGTGGGCAACAATCAGAAGAAAAAAAGGAGCGCTTGACGCGAAGCGCGGAAAAATTTTTACAAGAATGATCAGAGAGGTAACAATTGCCGCAAGACAGGGAGGAGGCGATCCGGGCGGAAATCCGCGGCTGCGCTTAGCCATCGATAACGCTAAAGCCGCAAATATGCCGGCTGATAATATTGAGCGGGCAATTAAAAAAGCTACCGGTGAACTGGAGGGATCGCAGATTACGGAATTGATGTACGAAGGATATGGACCGGGCGGGGTGGCTATGCTGGTAGAAGTTGCGACCGATAATAAAAACAGGACTGTAGCAGAGATCCGCCATCTGTTCAGCAAAGGGAATGGAAATATGGGAGAGACCGGATCTGTAGCCTGGATGTTCGAACGGAAAGGGATAATTACGGTAAAGCGGGATGGAAAGAGCGAAGACGAGATGATGGAGATTATTATTGATGCGGGAGCGGACGATCTTAGTACGGAAGAAGATTTTTTTGAAGTTACCACATCTCTGGAAAGTTTTGAGCCGGTTAGAAAAAAAATGATAGAAAATAAATTAACCGCGGAAAATGCTTCGCTCCAGTGGATTGCAAAGAACAGCACTCCGGTTAAAGGAGATGAAGCGGAAAAATTGATGAAGCTTATCGAAGCAATAGAAGAATCGGATGATGTGCAGAATGTGTTTTCAAATGCCGACTTTGCCGAATAGATAATTCTGAATGTATAATAATTCAATCATAATAAAGCGTAATAATCAGCGTTTCGTTAAGACATTATGAGAATACTTGGCGTTGATCCCGGCACAATTTTTACAGGTTACGGGATAATCGATTTTGAAGAGAATGAATTAAAATATGTCGCCGCCGGCGTTATAAAGATCCAGCCGACTAAGGAGATGCCCCCCCGCCTCAAGACAATCCACGATAATCTGAACAAATTAATAGTACAGTATAAACCGGACGAGTTTGCGATCGAAACGGCTTTTTACGGAAAAAACGTCCAATCGGCTTTGAAAATAGGTTACGCGCGCGGAGTTTCAATGCTCACCGCAATTAATCACGATCTGACTATAAAGGAATATTCGCCGCGGGAGATAAAAAAATCTGTTGTAGGCAACGGCGCCTCATCAAAAGAGCAGGTTCAGTTCATGATTAAAAAACTGCTCGCCATAAGAAAAGTTAAAATGAAATTTGACGAAAGCGACGCGCTGGCGGTAGCAATCTGTCACGCTTTCAAGACAAATTCATTCTCCAAAAAGAGCAGAAACTGGAAAGAGTTCGTTAAGGAAAATCCGGATAGGGTAATTGAATAACAAATTGTATTTTAAATTATCTAAAAACTCAACACTAATAATTTAAAACTGCCTCTATGATCGGCTACCTGCACGGAAAAATAATTTCTAAAAAACCGACGAAGCTTCTGATAGATGTTAACGGCGTCGGATATATCGTCAATATCTCAATCACAACGTTTGAAAAAATTTCGGATAAAGAGGAAGTCTCTCTATTTACTTATCTAAGCGTGCGGGAATCGGCGATGGACCTGTTCGGTTTTTATACCCTCGCCGAAAAAGAGATGTTTGAATTGCTCATAAGCATAAGCGGCATCGGACCGAAATCCGCTCAAAGCATTTTATCTGGAATACAAATTGAAGACCTGAAGGACGCGCTAAAAAGCGGCAACGTGTCGAGATTGATTTCAACACCTGGAATAGGAAGAAAAACCGCCGAGCGGATGGTGATAGAACTGCGCGATAAAGTTGAATCTCTCGCTGAGAGCGTCGACGGCGTTTCGTTCGGGACATCAAGCGTACGCGGGGATGCGATTGCCGCGCTGATAAATCTCGGATATAATCAGAAAATTGCGGAACGGATGGTGCGCGCGATTACGGATAAATCGCCGAATGTTTCAATTGAGGAGTTAATAAAAGAAGCCTTGCTGAATCTCAATTCATGAGCGCTTCGCGGCTTAGTGCCCCACGGCTTATTATATGCCGCTAAGACACCAAGGCGCGGGCAAATAAATGAAAAAGCATCTCAAAATCGGTTCCCGATTAGAAATAATTAATCGTTGATTCTGAACTTCTCATCTCCCTTTAATTCTTTTCCGAAAGACTTCTTATACAGTTCGAGATATTTTTTGTGAAGTTCCGGAGAAACTTTTTTACCGTCTATCACCATCTCATCTTTTGATAAAGTAAAATCTTCGAGATCATCCCCCTTCTCCATCAGATTATCCTTTACAAGTTCATCCTTTGCGTCGCGGACAAAATTTTTCAGTTTTTTCATCTCGACTTTTAAATTATCCATATTCACCCTCAGCTCTTCCATGCTTTTTTTGAAGGCTTCGCTGTTCGGACCGCTCTTCTTCATCTCCTCTTTGAATTTCTCCATATCCTTCTTAAATCCCTCGTTGTCGGAATTCCACTTCTCCATCTCCTTCTTGAAATTCTTTTTCCACTCCATCATCGATTCCCTGAACTCTTCTTTATCGAAATCCAGATGCTCGAGGTCAATATCAAGCTCGTCAAGATTGATATGCGGAACGCGGATCTTAGGCATTTTGATGGAGTGACGCGAAAGGCTTGAGTGAACACTTTCACGAATATCATTCATCATCTCTTTCCATTCCGTTGAGTCCATATGGGGAACGGCTGGGGGAAATTCAGGGACAGGCGGAACGGGAATATCAAATTCGAAATTATTATCGTGATTAAATCCGTGCGTCCCGCGGAATTGTTTCATCTTCTCCCGGAATTGTTTCATCTTTCCTTTATAATCTTTCATCTCACGGCGGAAATCCTCCATTGAAGAATCAAACTCGTTCAGGCGCTCGGTAACCAGCGCCTCGTATTTAGGCAGCTCTTTTTCGTCAACCTTTTTTCCGTCGACATACAGATCCAGAAGCCTGCCGTCATTAAGTCTTGCTCTGTATTTCTTGTCATCATCGGAAAATTTAAGAGTTCTCTTTCCCTTTTTTATTGATGTTGTATCCGATGGAGCGATGCCTGTATTAAGTTCAACGGGCGATTCGTCGCCGGAATAGACGGAGAACGGATTGACAGATGCTGCCGGGGCATATTCGCGGGCGTTCTCTTTTGCTGACGATGTTGAGTATAAAGACGCCGCGGCTATCAGCAGCAGAAGAGCGGCAAACGAGGCAAACTTTATACCGTACGAAGTATTTTTATTGTTGGAATTCATTCTGTTTATCCTCCTGAATAATTGATTTTTCTTTCCCGTTACCGCAAGGGCTAATCCGTTCTCGTCAAGACTCATCTGCTGAAGATTATAGAGAGCTTTGAAATAGATCAGTGAGCCGCCGCATAATTTAAGAGTCATATCGTCGCAGCAGTTTTCCCGCTCGCTTTTAATTGCAGATGAAATCCACCAGACGACCGGATGATAAAAAAAGATTGTTTCGATGAATGTCTGAAATAGATTAATTAGAAAATCGTACCGCTTTATGTGGGCAAGCTCGTGAATGATTATTGCCTCAATCTGATCCTGCGGAAGCCCGGTCAGCATTCCAAGCGGAAGAAGAATAACCGGTTTTAAATAACCGATTGTCACCGGAGTTTTCACTTTGCATGATTCAAACAATCTTACCAATCTGGTCAGATCTAATTTTTGTGATAGGATGTTTAATCTATCCGCCCAAAATTTCTCCGGGGATATGAGTCCGGCATTTTTAAGCCGCCGCACATAAAATATTCCGCCGGCGAACCTGAAGGAAAAAAGAATAAATCCGGCCAGCCAGACGGTTACTATTGCGGAGATATTCTGTTCAAAATAATTTTTCAAAACGCTTGCCGGATCAAGATCCTGCGCGGTATTCGCCGGCGTGACCGCATTAACAGATTTCGAATCTGAGAAGATGCCGGAGGCGCTATTGTAGATTCCGGCCGCCTGTACGGAATCCGAGCTGTAGAGATATGCAAATGTGGAGAGAGAAATTACGAACATAACAAAGAGGGCTATGGATGAGAGCTTATAGCGCAATTGTGAATTGTTCGAACGGGTCATTAACAGCGCGGAGCCGAGGAGAATGGCTACTACAATACTCTGCCAGAGAGAATGAAAGATCGTCCAGCCGATCGTTTCTATTAATCTGTCCGGAAAAAAATCGTAGATGAAATTCATTTCCGTTCCCTTTCAATTTGATTCAACAGCTCTTTTATCTTTTTCAATTCATCTTTAGAAGGTTTTGAATTGCCCAATGCCTGCATTACAAGATTTGCCGCCGATCCGCTGAATGCCGTCTCGAGCAGTTTATCAAGCAGCACTTTTTGAATTTCATCCTGATCTATAGCCGCTCTATAAACGTGGCTTCTCTCATTCTCGTCCCGCTCAACAAGATTTTTCTCGAACATTATCTGAAGCATTTTTAAAGTTGTAGTGTACCCGCTCTCTTTTTTCTCATTCAGTTTTTCATTCACTTTCTTTACCGTTGAAGCGCCACTCTCCCAAAGTATCTGCAGTATCTCCAATTCCGAATCTGTAGGTTTTAACGTCTGTTTCCTGGTCATATCAAATCCTTTTGTTTTCTCAATTCTTAAGACGGCGGTCATTTACGAAAAGTTTCGTAGTTGAGTAAAAAAATAATGGCCAAAATAATCAGAAAACGAGGTTTTTCTTTAAAAACATGCGGTGATGGAAATATGGAGTTGAAGAAGAAGCGTTGAAGGTTGGGTTATGAGTATTGAATTACAGGATTATTAGTTTCTATCGGAGACTTTCGACTAGCGGGCTCTCTATTGTTTGATAATGTCTTTTATATCCGAACAATTTTTATCTGAATGGCCGGCGGTTTGTCTTTCTTCGGTGGATTTTTCTCTTTTTCTAAATTCTACATTCTAAACTCTACACTCTTCTCTGCCGTCTCACTCCGCAAGTCCCAGGCAATCCATTAATCTCTTGTGGGCCTCATCCGAAATTGTAACGTTGTACTTCTTATAAAAATCTATGGTTGTTTCCACGGAGTTGAAATAATGTTTGCAATTATCGCACTCCTCCAGATGGGCTTTTATTGAGATGCACCGTGACGAATTCAGCTCTTCGCCGAGATTATCGCAGATGTGAGTCATCACATCTTTACAGGTTGGATTATTTTCACTCATATTTAAATTTCTCGTTTAATTCGTCTCTTAAAAACGCGCGCGCCCTGTGCAGGCGGGATTTAACCGCGGCAACTGATAGATCGACCATCTTTGCGGTTTCCTCTGTTGATAATCCCTCCACATCTCTCAGCATAAAAACAACTCTGTAATCGGCGGGAAGCTTTTCAATAGCCTTATCCAGAATCTCTTTTAACTCATTATTCTCGGTGATTTTATCGGGTGTCACTTTCCAATCGGCGATGCTTTTCTCATCAATCACGGCGTCTTCATCCTCAAAAGAGGCAAATTCATGTTTGCCCTGAGAACGGGCGAGCATCAGACAATGATTGGAAACAACTCTATATAACCAAGTTGACAGTTTCGATTCTCCGCTGAACTGTCCTATGTTTTTAACCATGCTCAAGAATGTCTCCTGCATGGTGTGTTCGGCTTTCTCTTTATTTCTGCAGATCTTAAAGGAAAAATTATACACTGTCTGCTCGTAAAGTTTTACAAGCTCGGTCAGCGCTTTTTTCTCTCCTCTCTGTGCGGATTCAATAAGTTTCAGTTCATCCATTTGATTTGATGCTCGTCCCGGAATTAGGATTCATTTCTAGTGTCCAGACTTCTCCATAGGTAAAGACTTGCCACGGAACAGTACGGGTGCCAATTATTGATTTTTGCGATTGAAGCTATTTTTTTCTCATCAGGCATTTTTTTCAAACCGTAATTTAGCATAATTGATTTGCGAATACCAAGATCTCCGGAGGGGAGCACATTCATTCTTCCCAATGTAAAAATCAGAAACATATGGGCCGTCCATGTTCCGATTCCCTTCACTTTTGTCAGCTCTGCTATAACCTCGTCATCCGTTTTTTTAGAGAGGCTTTTGAGATTGATCTCCCCCGAGAGAATTTTATCCGAAAGGTCTTTAACATATCTGACTTTTGCGTTTGAAAGCCCCAAAGAACGGAGAACGGAATCTTCCGTCTGAAGGATCAATTCGGGATTTGGATTATTCCTGAAAAACGCCGAAAACCTCTCTTCTATTGCATCGGCGGCATATGTTGACAGTTGCTGTCCGATTATTGATCCCAGAAGCAGATTGAAGTATTTGCGGCGCGGAGTTAAATTGATAATGCCGTTGTTTTTTATTATTGTTGAGAGCAATTTATCGTGTTTAGAAAGATGTTTTACAGCACTTTTTATTTCACCGGTTGGCATTAAATTACCTCAAAATAGATCCGTTAAATGGAAAATCAATTACTGATAACATTAGGCCGGAACAAATTACTTAAAAACGCCGACATTTCGAAAGTCGATGTCCGCGGTATAAAAGGCCGATTAATAACAATTAGCGAGGGAGAAATCCTCTTTCGTGAAGGGGACAATGCGGATATAATTTATCTTGTTACGAGCGGCGAAATAAATATTCTGAAAAAACGCCTTCTCGGAAAAACCAAATCGTATATCTTTGCCGAAAATGATTTCTTCGGACACGAGGAATTTTTTGAGGAAACATCGCGGACTTCAACAGCGGTTGCATTAAGAGATTCATATCTAATAGCATTAACCAGGGACGATATCGAACTCCTGATGAAGCAGGACGATGAGATTTTAATTAATCTCAGAGAACCTGTCGCGGAGATGGATGATGAGACACTTTTCAACTCAGAGACCCAATTCACAAAACCGGATCAGGCGAAACAGCAGGAGCTGATTCCTTCAGAGGAAGTCCGATGGGCTCCGAATTTTGAAGATGAACCCGTTCACCTTGATGAGCCGGAAAAAATAGAAGAGCCCGAATCTAAAAAATTATCAGATACATTTACTGAAGCCCCGGTTAAAGAGGAAGAAAATATTTTTCAGCCGTTCGAAACAGCGGAGCCGTTCCGGAAAGAAGAGATTCAGGAGAAACCCGGCGGATTTAATTTTGATGAAAGCGCGTTTTTAAATGAAGACGGAATTCCCAAAGCCGAATTTGAATTACCTGACGACCCCGCGCCCCGGGAACCGGAAAAAACCGACAATGATTTGAATGATGCCCTTTTTAATATTCTGAGCGGAAATACCGAACCGAAATTTGAACCGAGAAAAACATTTGAAGAGCCGGTAAAGAAAGAAGAGGATGAAGCTTTTTTTGAAAGTTTCGGCATCGGATTGGAGCCTGCCGCTGTTCCTCCACCTCCGTTAAAAGCTGATACGTTTAACGCGCGCCCGCATTCAAGCGCCCCGGATCCATTTGCAATGCCTCCCCGGCAGGATGAGATACCCGCTCCGGAGAAACAGCCGGCGCCTTTGGATTTTCAATCACAGTATGTATTTGACGCAGGGAATGAAAGAATTAAGGAACCGGCAGAATTAAAAAGTCCAGCCGTTTCGGAAAAGGCGCATTCTGCTTTACCGGTCAATCCCGTCCCCGCCGCGGACTCGATGAACACGGACGAGCTGCAGATGATAATTAAAGCCGCGGAGCTTGTTAATTCAAATATACGGGTTGATGAAGTTTTAAAAAATATAGTTGATGTAGCGACGGATCTTACACATGCAGACAGGGGCACGCTGTATCTTGTAGACAAAGAGAAGTTGGAATTATGGTCTCTTATTACACTGGGCGATGAGATGCGGGAGATACGGCTTAAGATGGGAGAGGGGCTTGCCGGATACGTTGCCAAGAGCGGCAATACTCTTAACATAAAGGATGTCAAAACCGATCCCCGGTTCAATCCTGAATTCGACAGGCAGAGCGGATACACCACAAAGAATATGATCTGTTTTCCAATTAGGAATAACAAGCAGGAGATCATCGGAGTTCTTCAGCTTCTCAATAGTGCTAACGGAGAATTTACAAAACGGGACGAGGAATTTTTAACCGCGCTCTCTATTCATTCAGCCATCGCTCTTAATAATGCTGAGTTAGTCGAAAAACTTTTACAGGGTGAAAGAATCCAGTCGCTTGGCAAGATGGCTAATTTTCTGATTCAGGATATAAAGAAGCCGATTCTTGTCAGTAAAAGATATGCGGAACATCTTAAGACCAAACCACTGCCTCCCGACACACTTCAGATTTTTGATATGCTTCTGGAACAATTAAGTCAGGTTGCGGATCTTGTTCAGACTACCTCGAGCTACTCGGAAGGAAAAACCATTCTTAGAACTTTAAACGTAAGTCTGAATAATACGCTTAACGATTTTGCCTCCCGAATCGAACAATATGTTACCGGCCGGAATTGTCAGATTCTGGCGGATCTTGATAAAGACGTAACTATTAAACTTGATGTTAAGGAATTCTATCAGGCATATCATCACATAATAAAGAATGCCTGCGACGCGATGCCCGAAGGGGGAAAGATTTATTTAACTTCAAAAAGAGGCGATAAAAAAGTCGAGATTCATTTTAAAGATAACGGTCTCGGGATTCCGGACGGATTCAAAGAAAAAATATTTGAGCCATTTATGAGTCTCGGCAAGAAAGATGGAACGGGACTTGGACTTTCGATAACTCGAAAAATTATCGAAGCGCATAACGGCACAATTACAGCCGAAAGTTCGCTTGGCGCAGGCGCAGCATTTATTGTGACACTTCCAATCGCTCCGGTGTTTTAACTTTTTAAGAACAAACCGGTTCATTTCTTAATTATGCGATACAATCTAATAACCATCCTCGGACCAACGGCAGTCGGAAAAACATTTCTCGGCTCTTCTTTGGCCGACCGTTTCGGCGGAGAAATAATATCAGCCGACTCGCGCCAGGTTTACAGGGGAATGGATATTGGCACCGGGAAGGACCTTAATGATTACATCATTGACGGAAAACCTGTACCGCATCATATAATAGATATTATTGATCCGAAAGATGAATTTAACCTGTTTCTCTTTAACCGCTCATTTTATGATTCATTTAGTGATGTTTCATCCCGCGGAAAAATTCCGTTTCTTGTCGGAGGCACCGGGCTCTATCTTCATTCGGTTTTAAAGGGGTACAAACTTAATCCGGTTGAATTTGAAAAGGAGCGGTATTCCGAACTTGACGAGATGCGGATTGAAGAATTGACCGGAATATTAAAAAACCTTAATCCCCCTCTCCACAATACAACCGATCTTCTGATAAAGGAGAGAATCATCCGGGCAATAATGATTGAAGAAAAGAGTATGAGCAAATATGCGGATGAAAAAGAGAAAATCTCGGCGCTCGTTATCGGTGTCAAACTTGAAAGAGAAGAGATTAAAAAGAGGATAACCGCGCGTTTGAGGATGAGGCTGGAAAACGGGATGATCGATGAGGTTAAAAAACTTATTGAAGTCGGCATCTCAATAGAGCGGCTGGAATTATTCGGACTCGAGTATAAATTTACGGCCCGCTATCTGACCGGCGCGCTGAACTACAATGATATGTTCCAGAAACTCAACAGCGCTATCCACGCCTTTGCGAAGCGGCAAATGACCTGGTTCCGGAAGATGGAGAAAGAGGGAATTAAAATTAACTGGATAGAGGGACCGGACTTCAAACAGGCGGAAGAGATTATCAACGGAAATTACTTTTCATGAATTACCCGCGGCAGGCAGATAAATATCTGAGCAAAAACGGGTTGAATTCCTGGAAGCTCGAAACAGCGGAACAAAAATATTTCAGCAATATTATTGTAATTCCGGCAGTGGATGAGTATGAGAATATCGAGCCGCTTCTTGAATCTATTATTCTGAACGATGAAAAATATTTCAGCAAAACATTACTGGTTTTTGTTGTTAATAATCTGGCAAGTTCCGGCGAGGCCGTAAGGAGAAACAACAGAAAAAGTCTTGAGCTTCTAAGAACATTGATACACGGGCGCGGTGGAACCGATTTACATAAAAGGTTTGCGTGTTCCGGATTAACTATAGGAGTGGTCGACGCATCTGGCCCAGGATCCGAATTGCCGGAGAAGGAGGGGGGCGTTGGTCTGGCAAGAAAAATCGGAATGGATCTTGCTCTCCGGCAATTTGATTATTCCAATAATGGCGCAAAAATATTGATCTGCCTCGATGCGGACTGCACGGTAGAGAGGAATTATCTTTCGTCGATAGTGGAGGAATTTCAAAAACCCGGGACTTGCGCTGCGTATGTTCAATATGAACATCTTCTGCCGAATGCCGAACCCGGCAGATCCGCGATCATCTGCTATGAAATATTTCTCCGCTATTATCTGCTGGGCTTAAAATATGCAGATTCACCATTCGCGTTTCCGACTGTAGGTTCAACCATGATCTGCGACTATGAAAGTTATATTAAAATAGGCGGGATGAATAAGAAAAAGGCGGCCGAGGATTTTTATTTCATGGAGAAATTGGCAAAGATTGTCCCGATCAAAAAAATCGGCTCAACAAAAGTTTACCCTTCCAGCCGCGGCTCATGGCGTGTTCCGTTCGGCACCGGTCAGCGCGTGAACCGTTATTTTGCAGGCACGCACGAGGAATATCTTTTATACAATCCGGCATCATTCGAAATTCTGAAAAGGTGGCTGAAATATTTTAATTCGGACGGAGCGCGCAGTGCGGATGAATATCTGAATGGAGCCGAAACTATCGATAAATCGCTTCGCGGTTTTCTGATTCAGAATGAATTCGGATTAAGCTGGGAGAAGATTGCGCGGAGTTCTAAATCCGGAACTCAGATAGAAAAGCAGAAGATGCTTTGGTTCGACGGATTCAGGACGCTTCGGCTTATTCATCATTTGAGAGACAAAGGATATCCGGCTTCCGGAATGTTCGATGCGCTGGATAAATTATTTAATATGATGAATTTTGACCAGGTTAAATCGGGGATAGAAAGGAATGTGAAAATTCCGCCGGTTGAAGTTCAGATTAAGTATTTGAATTTACTGCGTGAGCTTACCTAGCCCGCTTTATTGCCCCCTATTCACGGTTTAGAATCTCAACCCAAACTTGAGTATATTTTGCCCGCGATTTTTTCCGTGTATGCGGAATTTCAAAGAGGATAAATGGAAATCTACGATAAGCTAAAAGCCATAAAAGAGAAATACGACAAGATAAACGAACAGTTGTCGGATCCCGGGTATTTATCCGATCAGTCGAAGCTTATATCTCTAAGCAAGGAGAGAAGCGGGCTTATAGATATTGTTGAAGCGTTTAACGAATACGATAATCTTCTCAAAAACATAAAAGGCAATCAGGAAATCATTGATAGCGGTGAAGATAAGGAGCTTTCCGAAATTGCGGAGAGCGAATTAAGCGGATTAAAGAGCAAGCGGGATCTGATGGAGGAGAAGATAAAATTCCTTCTCGTTCCCAAAGACCCCGATGACGATAAAAACGTAATTATGGAGATACGCGCGGGAACCGGCGGCGACGAAGCCGGATTATTTGCCGCCGATCTGTTCAGAATGTATTCCCGTTATGCCGAAGTCAGGGGCTGGAAACAGGAATTGATTGATATGAGCGATACGGGAATAGGCGGCATAAAAGAAGTGGTTTTCAGTCTTATAGGCGCAAGTGTCTTTGCCGATCTGAAATTTGAGAGCGGAGTTCACAGAGTTCAGCGGGTGCCGGCCACCGAAGCCAACGGCAGAGTTCATACATCGGCGGCTTCTGTTGTTGTAATGCCGGAAGTGGAAGATGTTGAAGTGAATATCGACCAGAATGATCTGAGAATAGACGTTTACAGAAGCGGCGGCGCGGGCGGCCAGAACGTTAATAAAGTAGAAACAGCAATCCGGATAACCCATATACCCACCGGATTGGTTGTTCAATGTCAGGATGAACGTTCGCAGTTAAAAAACAAGCTGAAAGCGATGAAAGTTTTGAAAGCACGTCTGTATGATATGAAGCTGAATGAACAGAACAGTGAAATTGCGGCGACAAGGAAGACGATGGTTAAAAGCGGCGACCGGAGCGATAAAATCAGAACTTACAATTTTCCGCAGAACAGAGTTACGGATCACCGGATAGGTCTTACTCTTTACAACCTTTCGGAAATTATCGAAGGCGATCTTCACGAGCTGGTTGAAAAACTTAAGCTGGCGGACAGAGCCGAAAAATTGCACGCCAGTTAAAAATTTATTTTACTAAAAACCCGCTTTTAAAAACAATATTTTCTTTCTCTGAAGCAAGCGCGTAAGTAAAGCCGTCGTAAAGAGAAAACGCGCCGTGTTCCCCCTGTTTATTTACCGCGAGGTAACCAATCTGAATATCTTTATTGCTCTTCGCGTTTTTATAAATTCTCCTGATCGCATATTCGCAGGCTTCCTGGGGAGATAAACCCTCTCTCATCTTCTCTACTATCAAGAAACTCCCTACTGTTCTCATTACAAATTCTCCGTTTCCCGTTGCCACTGCTCCGCCAACTTCGTTATCTACAAACATTGCCGCGCCTATAATTGGAGAATCCCCGACCCGCCCGTGAATTTTCCAGGCCATCCCGCTCGTTGAAACTCCGCCGCTCAAATTATTTTCCTTGTCTATCGCGAGCATTCCTATCGTATCGTGATTATGCTCGTCAACACGGTTAACCCCGCGCGGATTTTTCAACTTCCATTCTTCCCAGGCCTTCCGTGAATTTTCGGTTAGAAGATTTTCCTCTTTGAATCCGTTTTCGAGAGCGAATTTTTTTGCTCCGTCTCCGGCAAGCATTACATGTTTTGTTCTCTGCATTACAAGCCGAGCAACTGAGATCGGATTTTTTATCCCTTCCATTGCAGCAACGGATCCGGCGTTTCCATTCCAATCCATTATCGATGCGTCCAGCGTTACAATTCCATCCTCATCCGGCAGTCCGCCATATCCGACGGAACTGTTTGCCGGGTCATCTTCCGCTACGCGTATTCCGGCTTCAATCGCATCCAGAGAGTTCTTGCCGCTCCTAAGAAATTCAATCGCTTTTCCTGAGGATTGAATAGTTCCTCCCCAGGTGGAAATTGCTATTAGACCCCCTTTGCCTTCAGACCGCCCGAATATATTTGAAGGGGAGAATGGATTTGCGATTAGACTTCCTCCAACGAGGGCGCCCGTTTTAACAAAATTACGCCGTGTAATTTTCATCTTATTCTCCGAGGTTTTTCTGCTTGATGTTTTGATTAATTTCAATCAGACCGGGTTTTTTTTCAAACAATCCGAGTATGTCTTCAAAAAGGAAGATTCTTTTTTCATCATAAAGAGCTGAATAAATTTCTTCCATCAGACGAAAATCCTCTGGAGTGTCGACAGTCCAGCGGTGAAATGAGAGATCTTTTTCGTTTTCAAAATTTTCCGTGAAAAATTTATCCGGATGATTGTAAATGTATGGTGTAACGTGTTCTCTTTCATATTGAAGGCGCGCGGTTTCATGCGCCTTTGCGAGAGTTTCAAAAGAGAATATTTCGGTATCAAGCCCTCTGGGAAAGGTTCTCTTCATAACGTTGCTTAAATAATCGATCTTTCCGGATTTATTTTCAGAAAAGTATTTGTTCATCATCGAGTCAATAATATCAGGATCAATGACGGGGCAGTCGGAGGTTATCCGTATTACAGTCCCGGCTTCAAATAATTTTGCGGATTCATAATAGCGGGAAAGGACATCTTCGGAACTTCCCCGGTAAAACGAGAAATTATTTTTTTTGCAAAATTCTTCAACTCTATCGTCTTCGGATAGAGTTGTTGTTGCGATCACTATCCGGTCTATCATTTTGCATCGTGAAAGACGGTCAACCATGTGCCAGAGAATCGGTTTGCCGGATAGTTCCTTCAAAATTTTTCCGGGAAGCCGCGTAGACCCGAATCGTGCCTGAATAATAGCAACGGTTTTCAAAACACCATCCTCATTTATCAACCATTTCCCAATTTAACGGAGTTCCCCTCTCAATATCTTTCGCGGCTCTTTTGCCGAGAAGATCATTCAGATATTTAGGAGCCAGTCCGTATGACGGTCTTATAGAGCGTATATTTTCTTCCGTAAATAATTCGCCGGAAGAGATATCCTTCACCGCGAATAATGATCTGGCGAAAGTTCTGCTCCTTTCAATTTTTTCATCTGCTTCAAATTTTGCTCTCCCCAAAGCCGATTCAACACGCCGGATCTCCTCAACCATCAATTTAAATTCTGCCGGCTCAAGGGAGAAGGATGAATCCGGACCGCCCTGATTCCTGTCGAGTATAAAATGCTTTTCTATTATCGAAGCCCCGAGCGCGGCGGCGGCTATCGGAGCGGTGATTCCGAGAGAATGATCGGATAATCCGACCACGGTATTAAATTTTTCCATCAGAGCGGGAATTGTCCTCAGGTTCATCTCTTCAATGGGAGCGGGGTATTCGGACGTGCATTTCAGGAGCGCGATTTGATTGTTGCCGGAACGTCTGCACGCATCGATTGCCTCTTCAATTTCTTTTTCTGTCGCTATCCCCGTTGAAATGATTACGGGTTTTCCTTTTGAGGCGGCATATTCGATCAGCGGAATATCAACAATTTCAAAAGAGGCGATCTTGTATGCCGGCACGTTCATCTTCTCCAGAAAATCAACCGCCGATTTATCGAACGGAGAGGAGAAACAGATAAGACCCAGTTCCTCTGCGTATTTTTTTAATTTCGGCTGCCATTCCCAGGGAGTATATGCTTTCTTATATAAATCGTACAGGGTCGATCCGTCCCAGACGGTCCCCTGCTGAATTTTAAAATAATCCTTATCGCTTTGAATGGTTAAAGTGTCTGCGGTGTAGGTTTGAAGTTTTACCGCATCCGCCCCGCATTCCTTGATAGCTTTAATTGACTCAACGGCCGCATCATAATTATGATTATGATTGGCGGAGAGTTCGGCTATGATGAAAATTTTACTCTCTTCGCCTATTACACTGCTGCCAATCTTTATTCTCATACCTGCCGCGCTAGTTTATAAACTGAAAATTTTTCACCGTTAACAATTTCCTCGTTGGAGAAAACATAAGCCGCTCCGGAGAATGCCTTAATTGACGCGGTATTTGCCGGTCTAATGTAAGCGAGTATCGATTGAATCTCCGGATGCTCTTTCAAATATTTGAAACTGCTTTTTATAAGAAGGGGAGAAGACAATCCTTTTCCCCTGAAATTTTTATCGATGCTGATGCTTATTGTAGCATTTACCCCCTTTATATAAAAGCGCACCTGTCCTACAAATTCATCGTTGCCGTTAAAAGCCAGCAAAAAGAGACAGTTTTTATCTTTAATTTTATCGGAGTACCAGTAAAGATGATCCTGCCACGAAATTGGATCCTGATTGATGGAATTGAGTCTGACTGTGCGGTCATTCGAAAGATTAAAGACCATCATCGCATCATTCTCGCCGGCAATTCTGAGATAACACCCGCCGTTCCTGTTTATCATCAGGTCCAGAACGGATTGGACGATTCTCCGCGCGCCGAGCCCGTCAACTTTTTTCTTTCCGATTGTGCCGAGTTTAAAGCGGAGCTCTCTTTTTTTATAATTATTTAAAACAACCAGCAGGCGGTTTTCCAGATTAACGGTTTCATTGCTGAATTCAGTTGTTAAAAATCCCTCTTTAATCCACCCCTGCAGATTATTCTTTTGGTTCTCGGCGACCGAGAGAGCAATTGTGGGAACGCCTGTGCAGGCCAGTTCATAAATTGTCTGACCGGCCGCGGAGATTGCGGCATCGCTTTCAAGCATGATCTTTACCATCTCCGAACTTGACGGAGCCCGGTATATTTCAGTTCTCTCATCTTTTGCATCGTTGATGAGGTCAAGATTTTTGAAGCCGCTTCCGACCACAACCTTCTTTATCAGTTCGGGTTGGTTTCTTACAAGCATCCGCAGCATTCGCGGAGTCATGTTCGCGGTATCCTGCCCTCCGAAAGTCAAGAGTACGGATTGAAGATCAGATTTAATCGGTTTATCTCTTACCTGCCAGAAATCTTTGCGGAGAGGAATATATTTAGGGCCCAATAAGTATGTGGTATCCAATTTTTCGGGATAATTTAATTTTTCCGCGTTGACCGATCCATTAATTACGGTTCCCGGAGGATAGTCCATTCTCAAATAATCATCAATAAAAATCGGATAGACGGCCGCGGCGGCTATCCTGTCGTACAATTCCTTCGGCGCGAGATATGAATCTACTATAACAACATCGCTTCCGGCGATTTTTGAAAGGAGCTCTTCCGGATTCTTAAGCCAATCGAAAATATCATGCCTGGTCTCGGGAATCATTGTTCTGCAATCAGCGTCGCCGTTTATGAAAAAGACCGGAAATATAGTTCTCTCCTCAAAAGCCTGATATATGGAGAGACACCGTGTAAGGTGACCGTAGCCTGTATTATAAAAACCCTCTGTTACAATTGATACTTTCATCTCATCTTATCTAATGTTTCGGTAATTGATTTGGAGATATAATTCAGATCGTCTTCCGACAGGGCCGGATAGATGGGAATGGAAAATTCGCGCTGATAAAATTTTTCGGCAATCGGAAAATCGCCCTGCTTGAATCCGAAATTATTTTTATAGTATGGCTGAAGGTGGACCGGGACATAATGAACCTGCAGGTGAATATTTTTTTTCTTCATCGCCTCAAAAAATTTTTTCTTTGAAAAATTCAGTTCGTCAAATTTGATCTGGAGTGGATAAAGATGATAAGCGTGTCTGCAGTTATCGGCAACCCCGGGTGTAATAAACCTCCCGTCGTTCTGGAAATAACCGTCGTAATATTTTGCTATCTCTCTTCTTCTTTTAATGAATCTTCCGAGCTTGCTCAGCTGGCTGATTCCGAGCGCGCATTGAAAATCCGTAATTCTGTAGTTAAAACCGGGCTCGTGCATTTCGTAATACCAGGGTCCGTCGTTCCTCTCGAGTATCGCCTCGTCTTTTGTTATTCCATGCGTGCGAAGGGTTTTAATTTTAACGTCGAACGATTTATTGTTGGACAATACGGCTCCTCCTTCGCCCGTGGTAATCTGTTTAACGGGGTGAAAGCTCATATTAACAGCATCGGCAAACTTCGGCGCGTAATGGGTGTCTCCGTCATATTCGGCGCCGGGGGCGTGGCAATAATCGTTTACCAGCTGAAATCCGTATTTATCCTGCAGCAATCTGAGAGCATCCCAATCGCACGGATGACCGGCGTAATCAACGGCAACAACAGCTTTTATTTTTTTATTATGGATAGCGTACTGCTTTAATTTCCATTCGAGCTCGCCCGGATCGATAGTGTAAGAGGATTCATTTATATCTACAAAATCAGGGGTGGCTC
>Ga0172380_10004493_pt1 | contig 17881 bp, 13 predicted proteins | sample Leawe162metaG_FD_119747 | JGI IMG/M metagenome (GOLD analysis project Ga0172380, IMG submission 119747) | Leachate microbial communities from a municipal landfill in Southern Ontario, Canada - Leachate well 162 metaG | ecosystem: Engineered > Solid waste > Landfill > Unclassified | place... | reverse complement strand
TTAACCACTCGAAACCGCTATAAAAAACAAGAAAAGCGCGAATATCCAATATCCAACAAGGAATATCCAATCATGAAGGAAAGAGAAGCGTTAGGAACATTACCTTAACGATATCCGCACTGGAACATTGGATATTGAGTGTTGGTTATTGGACATTTATCGACTTCAGGACCTGACCAAGAACCCTGCCTGGACCCGCCCGCGCCTGCGAGGACATCCCATCAAACGACGGCCATGAAGTCAAGAGCGGAGGGTGTCCCGCAATCGCCTAAGGATGCGCCGGCTTGCCAAGAACCCGGCGCGAGCCGCGCGCCCGTACGGCGACGGGGCCCGTCGCCCTCCATGAACGATTATCACTGGCGTCCCACAAGGACGCCAGGACTGCAGCCGTTTAGGCCGCAGGCTGTAGGTCGGAATCAATAAAACACATCGTCAAAAACCCGGAATTGAAGTTTGCAAAACATCAGTAAAGTTTTCGCTTTTCCCGTGGTTTTACCTACAGCCTTCAGTCTGAGCATCCTATGGGATGCTAATGAACCATTATCGAGATTTACGCGACGATTCTTCTGGAGATTACTCGTAAACACGCTGACCGTTAATAATACGATAACGACGGCTTCCAATTGTATCCCTAAACCATGTCCCCCCCGGTGCAGGCCGCGGCCCGCGTAACCCTTCTTTTTTTACGGGCGTTACCTGCCGGGGTTGTGCGGGCGCCGGTTGCGCAATCGCAGATGGAGCCGACACGGTCGGCGGCGCGTAGACAACCGGAGCGGCATTATTCTTTGTGGACGGCTCAAGTCGTGGCGACACATAGACGGTTTCAACCATGTTTGTGAGTTTGGCCCGGGCCGTTGCCAAGTCCGCGCGTGTTTTTAACAATTCCTTGTTTAAGTTTTCAACCCGATCCTCTGCGGCTTTGAGTTGAACTTCGTAATCCGCCCGAATTTTCACCTTTTCTGCCGCCAGAATTTCCGCATCGGCCTTCCTGTCCGCCTCCAATGTGGCCGATGCTTTCACCATTTCTTTAGAGCCGCCACCCATATAATACACCCAAAAAATCAAACCGGCTCCGATCAATAATCCGAGAATGAATTTCATGGCACTCCTCTTATTTATTGTTTGTCCGCCAATCGGCGGACATCAATCATTATTTTTCTCCGTTGCGTTGATATTTATCCTCTATGCGAAGTTTATATTACCCGCAATTCCGATCTCGCCGGCCGCATTGAGTAAACGCACATGAATCTCACGCTTCGGTCTCCGCCATTTGCCGGGCCGCGGCATAGTCAATCTCGGCTTTATTATCCTCGTAGTAGGCTAAACATTCATACACCTGTGCCCGCGTCAACGATGGGAAACCATGCGCCACGTCATCTACGGCGGCCCCGTTGAGGATTAAACCGATTACATCGTGAACGGCGATCCGTGTTCCGGCCACAACCGCGCGACCGGACCGCACTCCATCAACCGAAACGATGTATCGGCAAGCTTGTTCAATCGTGTCCATGCTTGGTATACTTTCACTGCCGTCCCATAGGGACGCCAAGACTGTAGGCGTTTAGGCCGCAGGCTGTAGGTCGGAATCAATAAAACACATCGTCAAAAAACCGGAACTGAAGTTTGCAAAACATCAGTAAAGTTTTCGTTTTTTTCGTGATTTTACTACAGCCTACCTGCCCGCAGTGCTTCGCTCAGCGATGCAGGCGGGCAGCCCTCAGCCTACAGCCTGCGCATCCTATGGGATGCTATTGGCATACTTTTTTTATAAGAATGGCAGAATACCATAAATTGTCCACTATTTAAAGCTCGTTTTCCCCGTCGGCCTTTGCCACAATATCCTGCAATGAACACTCCCCTGGAACAAACCCCCTCGCCCGGACAGCACCGGCTGGCCTTCTGCGGCGATACGATCGAATTCACGCTCCGCTTGCCGCGCCCGGAGCGGGGCGAGGCCCGCCTGCGCACCAACATCGGCCATGCCGAAACCGCCCGCCGCGAAATCGTGCGCGAGGCCGCCGAACACCAGAAACGCCTGGCCGAAGACTGGTTCGATATTCCCATGACGCGGGTTGACGACTCGCTTTATCGCCTGACCCTGCCTTTGCTGGAGCCCGGCCATTTCGAGGCCAAGGCGCTGTTCTTGCCGGAGAGCGCCAATCAACCCCGCTGGCCGGAAGGCACAAACACCGTGATCAATGTGCACCCGGCGGAATATTGCTGTGCCAACAGTCTTTACAATGCGTTTGTCCGCCAGTTCGGCCGGGAGCGCCACACGCCGCCGGCTTTCACGCCTTCACAAACCAAAGGCATCCAGGCCTTGCAAGCCAACGGCTACGCCGTGATTCCGCCATCGGGCACGTTCCGCGACGTCATCCGTCAGTTGGATTTCATTATCGGCCGCCTGCGCTGCCGCTCGCTCATGCTCCTTCCCATTCACCCCACCCCGACCGTTTACGGACGCATGGGCGCGTTCGGCAGTCCCTATGCGGCGCTCGATTTCATGGACGTTGACCCGGCCCTGGCCGAGTTCGACCCCAAGGCCACGCCGTTGGAGCAGTTCGGCGAACTGGTGGACGCCGTTCACGCGCGCGGCGCGCGCCTCTTTCTGGATATTGCCATCAACCATACCGGCTGGGCCGCCAAAATCCACGCCGAACATCCCGATTGGCTTATGCGCGAACCCGACGGCACGATCCGCTCGCCCGGCGCGTGGGGCGTGGTATGGAGCGATTTGACCGAGATCGATCATCAGCAGGTGGCGTTGTGGCATTATCTGGCGGAGGTGTTCCTGACCTGGCGCCGGCGCGGCGTGGACGGGTTCCGGTGCGACGCCGGCTATATGATCCCCGTGTCCGCCTGGGAATTCATCGTCGCCACGGTGCGCCGCGAATTCCCCGACACGCTCTTTTTGCTCGAAGGGCTGGGCGGCAAGCTGGAAACCACCACGACACTCCTTAACGCCGCCAACCTGAATTGGGCCTACTCCGAGCTGTTCCAGAACTACGACCGCCGGCAGATCGAGGGCTATTTGCCAGGCGCCATCCGCGTTTCCGAGGCCGACGGACTCCTGGTGAACTTCGCCGAAACGCACGATAACAACCGCCTGGCATCGCGCTCGATTCCCTACGCCCGCATGCGCACGGCGCTGGCGGCGCTATGCTCCAGCAACGGCGCGTTCGCTTTTGCCAACGGCGTGGAATGGCATGCCACCGAAAAGATAGACGTGCACGGCCGCACCGCGCTTGCCTGGGGCGCCGACGAAAACCAGGTGGACCGGATTACGCGGCTGAACTGCATCCTGCAAACCCATCCGGCCTTCTTCGCCGGGGCGCGCCAGCGCCTGATCCAACAGGGCAACGGCAATAGCATCGCGCTCCTCCGCCATGCTCCCGCTGCCGACCGGCGCCTCCTGGTTCTGGTCAACCTGGACGACAGCGCCATCCAGCCGGTCGCGTGGAATTCCGGCGATGCGGGCCTGCCCAATCGCGAACTAACCGATTTGCTGACCGGCCGCGCGGTGGCCGTTTCCTCATCGGACGGTTCAAATCGTTTGGATCTGGCCCCGGCCGAGGTTTTGTGCCTTACTCCGGATCGCCGCGATTTGGATCCGATTTTGGCGGCCGAGTCCCGGCCTATAAAGAGCCGGGATTTGACGCTGGACGTTATCCGGCGCCAGGGCTTGCGCGCCAAGGCGCTGGAGATTGTCAAGACCTGCCGCGGTCTGGGCGATTTTTCCGCGCTGGATCCCGACCGGTTGGCGGCGGAACTGGCGGAAAATCCGGCCGCTTTTTGCCGGCGCCAGGATGCGCCGGGCGCGGCGCCGCGGGTCATCGCCTGGGAATGGCCGCGCGATTTGAAACGCGAGGTCATGATCCCGCCCGATCATTTCCTTTATTTGCGCGCGGCGACGCCGTTTTGCGCGCGGATCGAAGCGGGCCGTCCCGCCTTCGCCGAGGCCGCGGCGGGCAGGCAGGAGAATTCGCTCCCCGCCGCGGATGGCCGCCATTTTATCCTGTTCTGTCCCAATGACGCGCCGCCGGCGCCGCATGCAGTCTGCTTAAAACTTTCCGTTTATGAACCGGAAGGCGCCCGGCACGCAACCGCGCGCCTGCTGTTTCTGCCGCCGGGCGCCGCGCCGCGCGCGCCGCTGGCGTTCACCCACAAAGACCTGCTCGATACGCACCCCGTGTTCCTCAGCGCCAACGGGCGCGGCGGCATGTTGCGCGCGCCGGTGCGATGGGCGGAAGTGCGCAGCCGCTACGACGCCCTGCTGGCCGGCAACCTTAATCCGGATTACCCCGAGGACCGGCGCATCATGCTGACGCGCTGCCGCGCGTGGCTGGTGTTTCAAGGCTATTCCCAGGACATCACGAGCGACCGCCTGCGGACGTTCCACCTCGGCGAGAATTCCGGTCGGTGGCGCTTCCGCGTGCCGTTCGGTTTCGGCCAATCCGTGTTTCTCGATATTCACGCCGAAATGATTCCGGAACGGAACGCTGTGCGCCTGATGTTTTGCCGGTTGCCCTGCGCATCCGCCGAAAACTGCCTGGCCGACGACCGGGTCGCGCAATTGATCGTCCGGCCGGACATCGAAGACCGTTCGTTCCACGAGGACACCAAGGCGTTCCTGGGCCCGGAGCGGGCCTGGCCCGCCGCCGTGCATCCCGAACCCGATGGGTTCACGTTCGCGCCAGACCCCGCCCGGCGGTTATACGCGGCCGTCTCCGCCGGCGGTTTTCAGCCGGAGCCCGAATGGCAATACATGGTGCATCATCCCGTGGAGGCGGAGCGCGGCCTGAACGCCGATTCCGATTTGTTCAGTCCCGGGTACTTCCGCTGTCCCTTGGCCGGCGGCGCCAAAATCGAACTGCTGGCGCAGATCCTGACACCGGCGGAAAACGAGCGAATAAAGCCACAATCGAATCGAAACATGATTATGGAGGGTGGCAGGCCCCTGCCGCCGTTGGCGGCGGCGACGGAGGCCCGTCGCCCTCCAATAATGTTCTCCGCAAAAAGCGCGCCTGTTGCGAATAGAGACACTGCGCGCGACTTTCCTCCGCCGGACGCGCCGCTCCTTGAAATCCTGGAGCGCGCCATGCGGCAGTTTATCGTCCGGCGCGGCGAAAACAAAACCGTGATCGCCGGGTATCCCTGGTTCCTCGACTGGGGCCGCGACACGTTTATCTGCGCGCGCGGTTTGATCGCCGCCGGCCGGGTGGAGGAGGTCACGGCGATCCTCAAGCAGTTCGCGGCCTTCGAGCAGGACGGCACGTTGCCGAACATGATTAACGGCGCCGATGCCCGCAACCGGGACACATCCGATGCGCCCCTGTGGTTTATTGTCGTCTGCGCGGACCTCTGCCGCGCGGCTGGCCATCCCGACTCTCCGAGAGGTCGGAACCTGCTGGCGGAACAGTGCGGGGAACGCACTCTGCGCCAGGTTCTGGAATCCATCGCCGCAGGGTATCGGCGCGGCACGCCCAATGGCATTCGCATGGATCCCGGGAGCGGTTTGATTTTCAGTCCGGCCCATTTCACGTGGATGGATACGAACCACCCCGCCGGCTCGCCCCGCGAAGGCTACCCCATCGAAATCCAGGCGCTCTGGTTTGCGACATGCTCATTCCTGGCCGGCTTGGATAAGCCCGCCGCGCCCTGGCGGGAGCTGGCCGACCGCGTGCGCGCATCGATTTTCCGGTATTTCTGGAATGAGTCCCGCGGTTATTTTGCCGATTGCCTGCACGCGCCGGCCGGCATAAGCGCGGCGCAAGCCGTGCCGGACGACGCCCTGCGGCCCAATCAACTCCTGGCGCTGACCCTGGGCGCGGCGACCGAACAAGCCATCGGCGAGCGCGTCCTGGAAGCCTGCGCGGAATTGCTCGTGCCCGGCGCCATTCGCACGCTCGCCAACCGGCCCGTGGAATATCCGTTGCCCATTGTGCGCGACGGCCGGCGGCTCAACGATCCCCTGCGGCCTTATTGGGGGCTTTACGAGGGCGATGAAGATACGCGCCGCAAACCGGCCTATCACAACGGCACGGCGTGGACCTGGGTTTTTCCGTCGTTTTGCGAAGCCTGGGTTAAAGTGTACGGCAATGCCGGGCGCGCCGCGGCGCTGGCGTGGCTGGGCAGCAGCATCCGGCTCATGAAGAGCGGCTGCCTGGGCCAGATTCCAGAAATCGTGGATGGCGATTACCCGCATACCCAACGCGGCTGCGATGCCCAGGCCTGGGGCGTGACCGAACTGTACCGCGTGTTGAAACAGATCGACAAGGCATGAAACGTTCGCAACTACTCGGGTATTCAGGAGTCAGGAGCCAGAATTCAGAATGGCATGCGCATTCGCCTCCCGCAACTGTTTCCAACCGCGGGAACGTTCGCGCCAAACGATAAACAGCAATCGCGAACTGGTGGGACTTCCGTCAAACCGCCAAATCTTAGAATGTCTTTGCTGGGGGATCTCATTCTGACTCCTGAATTCTGAATTCCGACTACCTCCCCGGCAACTTCAAGCTTGCATTCAACGCGCCGATTTCCTACCGTATCGCCTTCGTTGGAGGCTTAGCTCAGTTGGTAGAGCAGCTGACTCTTAATCAGCGGGTCGCCGGTTCGAGCCCGGCAGCCTCTACCATCCCGATGCAGGCGCATGCCACCGGGATGCCACGGCGTGGCCCATCGGCAAACGGGCCAAGCCGGGTGTTTTAACTCCCTTATCCCAAGGACAACCGTTTTGTTCCCGTTTCAAGTCCGCAATAATCCCGCCCTTTTGCCCGCCAACGCATGATGTTGGCCGCTTCTTTCAGGCTGCCGCCGGCCGCGATGAAGCCGCTTGCGAAAACCGGGGCGTCACTCATGTGCCCATGCATCGGACGATACTCGCGGTCAGGCCGGAGATAAAATCAGCTTCGCCGAACCGCTCGGCATTGGTCCGGATCGCGAGGGGGTCCCACTTGGTTGCCGCAGCCTGCTCAACGGCCTCCAGCAGGGCGCCTTCGGTTTGAGCGTGGAAAAAAACCCCGGTTTGGCCGGCCACGACCGTTTCCAGCGCGCCGCCGGCGCCGTAGGCCACCACCGGCCGGCCGCAGGCCTGGGCCTCCACCGGCACGATGCCGAAATCCTCCACGCCCGGAAAAACCAGCAGGCGGCAATGGCGGTAAAGATCGCGGATGCGCCCGTCATCCACTCGCCCCAGAAATTCGATGCGCGCACCCGCCAAGCGTTGCAGACGCTTTAATTCCGTGCCCGCGCCCGCAATTTTTAACGGATATCCCAGACGATTATAGGCCCGCACGGCCAACTCGATTTTTTTATACGGCACCAGCGCCGAAACAATCAGGTCATAGGCGCCGGAAACACGGATGCATTGCTGATCTCCGATTGTTGATTGCCGATTGCCGATCTCTGATCTCTGGTCCGGGCTCGGCGTCCAAAATTCCGTATTGACCGGCGGATAGACCACGTCGGACTCGCGTCCGTAAAATTCCAGGATTCGTTTCCGCACGTGGCGGCTCAAAGCCACAAACCGATCCACGCGGTCGCAGGTCGCGCGGTCCCAGGCACGCAAGCGGTCCAGGCACGGAGTGAGCGCCATTTTTTTAAGCGGGTTTCTCCCGAAATATTCCTCGTAAAACAGCCAGGCATAGCGCATGGGAGTGAAGCAGTAACACAGGTGTTTGGCGCCTTTGGGCGGACGCAGGCCCTTGGCCACACAATGGCTCGTGCTGATCAGCAGATCCGCGGCCTTCGGATGCAAGCGCTCGATGGCGCCGGGAAAGAGCGGCAAAAAATAGCGGTAGTGCCGTGAAATGCCCGGCACACGCTGAAGCCACGAGGCCGTCACCGGATGCGCCGCGATGACTTCCGAAACCGCCGCCGGATTGTGGAGCAGCGTGTAAATCGGCGCGTTTGGGAAAATGCGGCACAAGACTTCCAGCACGCGCTCTCCGCCGCGCATGCCGGTCAGCCAGTCGTGGGAAAGGAGAACCCGATCAGGCAATTTTCGATTTTCAATTGCCGGTTTTTGATTGGATTGTTCAGGCGGTGCTGTCATAAATTACCATCGGGTTGCCGCCATAAGGGATTGCCTGTTTCTGATATTGGAAATGGAAGTTGTGCTTGTCTGTGCAATCGGCAATTTAAAATCGGAAATCGAAAATATTGTTGCATCTCAATTCTTCATAGGGAAGCCGCTTTTCGATAGGCTTCCAAGGTCATGCGCGCGGTGGTTTCCCAGGTGAATTTATGCGCTCGCCGGAGGCCGCGCGCGCGCATATCGCGCGCCAGACGCGCATCGGTCAACACGCGCCGCATGGCTTCGGTCAAGCCGATCGTGTCCTGCGGTTGAACGATCAGCGCGGCGCCCCCGGACACTTCCGGAAGCGACCCCTTGTTGCTGCAGACGACCGGCGTGCCGCAGGCAAAGGCTTCCAGCACAGGCAGTCCAAATCCTTCATACCACGAGGGCTGGACGAATACATCGGCGTTTTGGTACTCGCGCACCAGGCGGTCATCGGGCAAGTAACCTAACCACGTTATCGCGTCGGTGACGCCCAATTTTTCGGCGCGCCGCGATGCTTCCGGATACCGCCGGTCCTTGGGGCCAACGATGCGCAACTCCACCGGCGATTGGTATTGCTTGCGCAGCTCGGCGAAGGCTTCGATTAAGCCCGCCAGATTTTTATACGGGTCCGCCCGGCCCACCCAAAGAATTGTTTGTGCGGCTCCGGCGTCGCCCGGCGTCCAGCCCGTGACGCCGGAAACACATGAAGCGTCAAGCGTTGAGCGTTGGGCGCCAAAACTCATGGATGCGGGCTGAAAAGCAGGCAAGACGCCCAACGGAATCGCCAGCACGCGCTCGGGCGGCAGACGCAAATGACGGACAACGTCGTCCCGTGCAGACCGGCTGTCGGTAAGGACCAGATCCGAGCGCGCGGCCACCTCGCGCATCAGCCGGCGGTACAGCAGGAAAAACCGCCGCTTCCAGGCGCGCGGCGCATAGTCGGGAAACATCAGCGGGATCAGGTCGTGAATGGTCGTCACACACCGAATGCGTCCCGCCTTTCCGCGGGGAAAGGCGCGCAAGGGAATCATATAGTTAGGGGAATGAAAAACATCCAGGGCGGCTTCCGCCAGCAGGCCGGGGAGGCGGAGCTGGTTGCGGATGGAAAACAGGCCGAAGGGCAAAAGACACGCGCTGAAATTGGGCGCGCGGAGCAAGTCCGTCTCCGCCACGGTCCGGTCGCGCAGGGCCGGGTCACTGAAATAAATCGCGAACTCATGCGCGTGTTCCAGGCGGGCCAAATGCCGGATAAGTTCGCGGGTATAGGAGCCGATCCCCGACAGTTCCTTGAAAATCCAACGCGCATCGATGCCGATCTTCACGCGGCCGCCTTTCGATAAACAGCCCAGGTTTGGCGGGCCGTTTCGCGCCAGGTATAGCGTTGGGCCCAGGCGCGGCCTTTTTCGATCGCGGCGCGCCGCATGGCGCTGTCGGACAGCAGGCGCAGGGCTTCCCCCGCCCAGCGTTCGGCGTCGAACTCCGCAATCAGGCGGGCGCCCGCACCCAGCGTTTCAGGAAGCGCGCCGGCCGTCGAGGCGAGCACCGGCGCGCCGCACAACATGGCCTCCAGCGGCGGGAACCCGAATCCCTCGTGTAGGGACGGGAACAGAAACAATTCGGCGCCCGCATATAACGCGGGGAGTTCATTGTCGCCAACGTATTCCAGGTAGCGGATGGCGTGTTTGCGCGGGGAGGCGCGCAGGCGCGCCAGGATCGGCTCGTATTTCCAGCCGCGCATGCCGGCAATCACCAGATCGCCGTCAAAAGCGGTCATGGCTTCAAAAACGCTTGCCAGAAAAGCCGTGTTCTTGCGCGGCTCCAGCGTGCCGACCGTCAGCAGATAAGGACGCGCAAGGCCGCGCTCCCGTCGCAGGCGCGCCACCGTTTCCGGATCCGGAGGACGCAGGTGGTCCGCCACACCCAGCGGGATGGAAAACACCTTGGCCGGGTCCGCGCGCAATAGTTCGGTAATTTCCCCCGCGCTGAAGCGCGAATCCGTAATAATGGCATCGGCGCGCCGGACAGTATCGGCGATGCGGGCCTTTAAGTAAGCCAGGTTTTTGGCCTCGGCCATCCCGGGGAAACGCAGAAAACTGACATCGTGCACCGTGACCACAGTCCGGCCGGCCGCGAGCGGCGGAATGATGAAATTAGGGAAATGATAGACGTCAGCCTGTCCCGCCAGCCAGTCGAAGGGCGGCCAACACAGGGTTTTCCAGCTTTTCTGGACAAGCCGGCCGGGGCACCAGCGGATGGCTTGCTGATCCAGGCCGGGGGTGGGAAACGTCAGCCCGCGCCGCCGGAAATCGAAATAGAACAGCCGGAGCCGGTCCGTGCCGCAACTTTCGCCGAGGTGCTCGACCAGCGCGCGGGTATAGCGGCCCACCCCGGCGCGCTGGGCGACCGCCGGTTGAATATCAAGGCAAACGTTCATAGCTCCTTTTTTTGAGTTGACAAATACCGGCATCATTCTAATAAAGATACCCGATCATACAAGCAACTATAGTATTTATGATTGTTGATTTCCGATTGAAGAAGAACTCGAAAACAAATTTTGCTTATGAAGTTGTTCTTTCCGAACCATGAACACCTCCAACCTGACCATGTCCATGCGCAAAAAAGCTCAATTCGAAAAATTGCGGGCCTCGGAACTGTATTGCCCGGTCTGCCGTAAGCTCCAACCCGTGCGCGAACGTCTCTTACTGGTACTGCCGAATGCCGAATTGTATGATTACCGATGCATAACCTGCGGCCTTTCGTTGGGGTCCCGCGAGGTCAAGGCGTCCGCTCCGGGACTGGTTTCCGCCTCGTCCCTGCCCGCCCGCCATCGGCCGAGCCCGGGGAAGCATGGATAATGGTTGATGGTCAATGGCTAATGTTGAGTCGGTAATTATTCGTTCTGACAGAAGCCCCCGATTTGCGGCCGTGAACGGTGTTTTACCGTATATTCACCCTGATTCGGAGGGCTCCGTTTTCATAAACCACAATCCATTTGCCATTTTCACTGAGGCGCACGATGATTGCATGGAAACGTAATCTGGTCATGGTGGGACTGTCCCAGTTCTTCTCGATGATGGGCTTTTCGTTCGCCATGCCGTTTGCCCCTTATTACATTCAGCAATTGGGCATTATTGAGCCGAACGAACTGAAAATGTGGTTGGCGCTGTTCACAGCGGCGGCGCCGCTGGCATTGGCCGTGGCGTCGCCTATCTGGGGCGTGCTAAGCGACCGTTATGGACGGCGGCTCATGCTGTTGCGGGCCAATTTCGGCGGCATGCTCGTGCTGGCCCTGATGGGCGTGGTGACCAACGTGCAGATGCTGGTCTTCTTGCGCCTGTTGCAGGGCGTACTGACCGGAACAGTGAATGCCGCCCAGACATTTGTCTCCGTGCAAAGCCCGCCGCACCGCAGCGGCATGGTGCTGGGCTCGCTCAGCGCCGCCATCTTTTCCGGCAGTATGCTGGGCGCATTCGCGGGCGGCCTGTTTGCCGAATCGTTCGGATATCGGACAGCTTTTCTGGCTTCAGGCGCATTTTTATTGTTGGCCGGACTGCTGATCGCATTCGGCACACGCGAGGAATTTGTGCGGCCGGTGGAAGAAGAGGCCGATTCAATGGAAGTTCGGGCGCGGATGTTCTGGGGAAAAATCGGCCCGGCCCTGCCAATCCTGGCCTTGATGGCGGTCATGGGATTTGTATTATCGTTCGACGGCGCCTGGTTGCCGCTGTTGGTCCAGGAAATTCATGGTTCGCTAAAAGGCGCCGCATTCTGGACCGGATCGCTTGCGGCCGTCGGCGGCATTGCCGGGTTCCTGGCCGGACCGATCATCGGACGCTTTGCCGACCGGGTTGCGCCGCCACGCATTGCAAAGATTTCGGCCTTCGGCGCGGGGCTGATGATGCTCTTAGTCGGGTTGGCCCATGGATTTGGAATGCTGTTTGGAGCCCGGTTTGGGGCAATCTTCTGCGCCGGCGGGTTGGATCCGGTATTCCAAATCTGGCTGGCTAAAATTACGCCGCCGTCCTCACGGGGCTTTTTTTTCGGGTGGGCCGTGACGACTCGTTCTTTGGGTTGGATGATGGCGCCACTGGCCAGTGGCGCAGTGGCCTGGATATTCGGACTGCGTGCGGTTTTTTTTGCGGCCGCGGCGTTTTTCTTTCTGCTGATCCCATTGATTGCGTTGATTGGCCGCTATCTCCCCCCGCCTCCGGCGAACTGCTCTGTTCCCAAACTCTAATTCAGGACGGCGGGACCAAGCCCCTGGCGTGGCAAACAGCACCGCGGGGTCCTGCCTTGCGGAAGTCCGCAGAACGCGGTTTTACGCGCCTGCGTTAAGCGCATGCACAGGAATTCCAAGATTGCAGCCGCGAGGCGACCCCCGCCGCCGGGGTTTCGCCCCCCTCCTTGGTTTGTCTTGAACCGGTTTTCCTTCCTCGCCGAACGCCACAGCCCATCTGCCGAGCGTAGCAAGACGGACTGAAACGGAAGGCAGGCGGTCGCCGGGGACAAAGCCGGCCGAAGACGATGGCTTTTTTGACGGCATAGCCCAGTTCGTAAATGGGAATACCGGCTTTCCCCTCGTTTCATTTGCGAATCGCCGGTATTATATGTCATAATACACGTCAAGTATTATTTTCAATAGCATCCCACAGGATGCTCAGGCTGTAGGCTGAGGGCTGTAGTAAAATCACGGAAAAAACGAAAACTTTACTGATGTTTTGCAAACTTCAGTTCCGGTTTTTTACCAATGTGTTTTATTGATTCCGACCTACGGCCTAAACGCCTACAGTCTTGGCGTTCCTATGGGACGGCAGTGTATTATTTTAAAATATGTAACTCTCGGTTGCATGGGTGAGGGTGGACGGCTGAAAACGTAAGGGGTGTATGGGCGTATCGGTGTATGGGGGTACGGATGCATGGAACGTGCGTTTTACGCCCATACCCCCAGACTCCGTTACTCCCTTACTTCCCTGCTGTCCCGGGGAACCCTTTGCGCCGCAGGCGCGCGGGGACGCCTGCGTTATAGGCGTCGAAGAAGGCGGCCACGTCGGGCGCGCTTGCCCCGCCTTCCGCGGCCAGCGACAAGCCCACGCGTCGCAGGTCCCGGGCCGCCCGCCGGCGGGTAATCCAGCCGCGCCGGCGCACGCCATCCAGATCCACGACCCATAACTGTCGGGGATCCGCAATGGCGCACAACACGTTTTCATGCTTCAAGTCGCGATTGAAAAAACCGTTGCGGTGAAAGGCGGCGGCCAGTCGGCCATAGGCGCGCATGACCTCCGCGCGCATTACGGGGTCGCTTACTCGGCGCTGGAGCCAGGCGGTCAAGGGCTCGGTGTGTTCCAGCTCGGCCGTGAGGACTTGTTCGGACCGCCGCAAACCGAAACGGCGCTCGACGAACCAGGCGATCGGCGTCGGCGTGGGGATGCCGCAATCCGCCAGGCGGCGGCCCATCAGAAAAGCGCGGCGCGTGCGCGAGGGGCGCAGTCCGAAGCGCCAGCCGCGCCAGCCGGCCAATGGCCGATATTCTTTCAAGACCATTCCAGCCCGCGCAGTCACGCGACAGCCCGCATAGGCCTTCAGCACACGACTGCCAGGCGCTTCCGTCCGGGCTTGGGAATTCATGGACGGCGATGGGCCTCCATCGCCGTCCGTTGTCAGCGTGGTTTCCGCCTGCGCCTGGGAATCCCTGGCCGGCGGGCAGGCGAGCCAGTCGCCTAACCGGGTTTCCTCGCCCGGCCGGACGTGCCACAACCGCCCGTGTAGGCGCAAGGGTCGGCCGCAATTTGCCGCGCGCGCCAACGTCCAGATCAGCAGACCGGCAAGCATGACCGTCGCCAGGATCGAATCCATGAAATCGTTGCGTTTTCCCAGCCAGGGCACCAGGGGCGCGGGCGGATAGAACATTGTGATCATGCTGTGCAATTTAATCATCCAGACCCAGCCCACGTGCGCGCCAACGCTCAGCCAGATGGTTTGGGTGCGGATCACGAACGCGCATAAAACGATACCCAGCAGGCTCAAGTTGACGAATTGGAGCGCCAGGTGGGGAATCTTCCAAAACGTTGTGAACGTGGAAGCGAACACGGCATTGGTCACGGACAGGAACGATGGGCCGACAAACGCTTCCCGGGAAGGTTCGATAAAATGGGCCACGGCAAAGACGATGCTGGATAACACCGCCGCCGGCCAGGCGCGCCAGATGCGGGCCAGCACGCGAAACAGGATGCCGCGCACCACGGTTTCCTCAAAGAAGCCCACCGCCAGCGCCGAGAGCAGCAAAGCCCCGGCCTTGATTAGAACGGATGTGGGACTGATGTCGATATACAGGCGATGAATTCCGGTCAGAGTGGTCAGCGTGCCGATCGCACCCATGGTGAGGATGCCCAGGATCATACCGGTCCGCAGACCGGTGTGCCACAGACGCCATGACCGGTTGGGGTCGGTCGTCGTGAATCCGCAATCCTTCCATCCCCGCCATCCGGCGCGCCACAGGAAAATCGCCAGAAAGGCGATGGAAAATCCCAGCAAACAGCGGCGCATGACTTTGGCGCCGCCTTCCTCGATCAGGTAGGCGCCGGCAACTCCACCCCAGGCGTGGGCGCCATTCATGATCAAGACACTCAATGCCGATGCCAGCCACATCCCCGCGGTCAGGAACAGCGCCGCCAGGGCCAGCGCCTGCCAGAAGGAAATGACGGGTTGGGAGGGGCTGTGCATAACTGCTCGCAAGTAGTCAGAAGACAGAAGCCAGTAGTCAGATTCAGAACATCCGGAAGACAGGGTTTTTAATTCTGACTTCTGAATCCTGACTTCTGAATTCTGGCTCTCAGATTGCCCGGAAAGCCAGCGCGGCGTTGTGGCCGCCGAAGCCCATGGAATTGCTCAGGGCCAGCCGGATTTTCTTCTCGCGCGCCGTATTGGGCACGTAGTCCAGGTCGCATTCCGGGTCGGGGGTTGTGTAATTGATGGTCGGCGGCACGATGCCGTGCTTGATCGCCAAGGCGCAGATGGCGGCCTCCACGGCGCCGGCGGCGCCCAACATATGACCGGTCATGGACTTGGTCGAGCTGACCATGACCCGGCGGGATTGATTTTCGCCCAGGGCCCGTTTGATGCCCCGCGTTTCGCAGCGGTCGTTGAGCGTTGTGCTGGTGCCGTGGGCGTTGATATAATCCACATCTTCGACGGTGGCGCGCGAATCCTGGATGGCCCGCCGCATGGCGCGCGCGGCGCCATCGCCATCCTCGTCCGGCGCGGTTTCGTGGAAGGCGTCGCAGGTGGCGCCATAACCGGAAAGTTCGCAATAGATCGGCGCGCCCCGCTTGCGGGCGTGTTCCAATTCTTCGAGCACCAAAATGCCGGCGCCCTCGCCGATGACGAAGCCGTTGCGTTCCTTATCGAAGGGGCGGCTGGCCTTGGCGGGGTCTTCGTTGCGCGTGCTCAACGCGCGCAGGGCGCAGAAGCCGGCGAAGGCCAACTCGCAGATGCTGGCGTCGGAGCCGCCGGAAATCATCACATCCGCGTCGCCGTATTGAATGAGGCGCAGGGCATCGCCCAGCGCGTGGCTGGCCGAGGCGCAGGCGGAGACCACCGCATAATTAGGCCCCTTGAACTGATGTTCGATGGCAATCAGGCCGGAAGCCATGTTGCAAATCATTTGCGGAATCATGAACGGACTGCAGCGCTCCGGTCCTTTTTCCATCAGGATCCGGTGCTGAACCTGGAGCGATTGCAGGCCGCCGATGCCGGAGGCCACAATAATGCCCACGCGGTCGGGATCTTCCTTGGCCGCTTCCAAGCCGGCATCCGTGATCGCCATTTTGGCGGCGCCCAAGGCATAATGACAATACAGGTCGGCGCGGCGCTGGTCTTTCTTGCTTAAAAAGTCGTTCGGATTGAATTCGACGACTTCGCCGGCGATCCGGGAGGGATAGGGCGATACATCGAACGCCTGCACGCGCCGAACCCCGGAAACACCCGCCAGATTGCGTTCCCAGAAGCGCTTGACGTCGCAACCCAGGGGTGTAACGACGCCGATCCCGGTGATAACTACTTTTCGCATACTCGTCGCACCTTAAACGTTGAGAACCACCATAAAAAAAAGGGAAACATCAGCAAAGATTTTTTACCACGAAACACACGGAACACACGAAATGGATGAGGATTAGATTCTGTTTGCCTGCCCGAAGTGCTACGCCCAGCGTTGCAGGCGTGTCATTGCCAAAAATAAAATATACAGTATTTTTTCGCTAAATTTTCGTGTATTTAGTGTGTTTCGTGGTTAAAAAACTTCGCTGGGTTGCGGATATCCTGCATTATAGGCGGGTGATAAAAAGGCCGAGGCGGTCTTCCCGGTTCCTCGGCCTTTAAATCCATGCCCCCTTATTCGCCGAACCCTTTTTCCTTAAGATAATTCACGACGGCGCCAACGGTGGTCAGTTTTTCGGCTTCTTCATCCGGAATTTCAGCGCCGAATTCCTCTTCGAAGGCCATGACCAATTCGACGGTGTCCAGGGAATCCGCGCCAAGGTCTTCGATAAAGGACGCTTCCGGCGTCACCTGTTCCGGGTTCACGCCCAATTGTTCCACGATAATATCGCGTACTTTTTCCTCAAGTGCCATTGTTTTAACCTCCTACCTTGTTGTTACATCACCATGCCGCCACTGATGCTTAAAACCTGACCGGTCATGTAGGCGGACGCAGGACCGGCCAGGAACAAAACCACGTTGGCCACATCGTCAGGCAAACCGAACCGCCCCATCGGAATGGCCTCCAACATTTTTCCCCGCACCGCCTCCGGCAACGCCGCGGTCATCTTGGTCTCGATGAAGCCCGGCGCCACGGCATTGACGCGAATATTGCGCGACGCCAACTCGCGGGCCGCCGACTTGGTCAACGCAATTACTCCCGCCTTGGAAGCGGCATAATTACACTGGCCGGCATTTCCGATCAAGCCTATAATGGAAGCCAAATTAACGATGACCCCGGACTTCTGTTTGATCATGCCCCGGGAGACTGCCTTTGTAAATAAAAAAGCGCCCTTCAGATTGACGGCGAGGACCTGGTCCCAATCCTCCTCCGACATCCGCACCAGGAACCCGTCGCGCGTGATTCCGGCGTTGTTGACCAGGATATCCAGCCGTCCGAAGGCTTTCAGCGCCTCATCCACGGTTTGTTGGACACTCTTGGCCTGGCTGACATCCGTGGCCAGCGTCAAGGCCTTGCGCCCCAAGACCGTGATGGCCTGCTCGGTTTCCGCCAGCCAGTCCCGGTTCAAGTCGCATGCAACCACATCGGCGCCTTCCGCGGCCAGTTTTTCGGCGATCGCCCGGCCGATGCCGCGCGCCGCACCCGTCACCAAAGCTTTTTTCCCGTCCAATTGTCCCATGACAGTTCCTTTTACCGTTGTCCGACTTGTCCACCATAGCCTTGGCGACGGTGGATTACCAAACTGATTCAATGAAGCGGGTCGTTTTGTAACAAAAAACCGCGTGGGTGTCTATAGTTTGTTTTGACATAGTTTGTTTTGTGCAGTTGTTGCGCAGGATCGACTGGTGGGGGCGCAACCTGGATGAGTCTTACCGCAAAAAACATTTTATTCTATAGCATCATTGACTGAGGAGCAGGAAGAGAGCTTGGGCGTGTGGCTTGCAAAGGGCGGGACGCGGAAAGCGGTAAGCGTGCATGCGGTTCAATGCCGAAGTCCAAGCAGTAGCCGGCAGACGCTGACATGGTCGGGGCTGGTCTCGCTCTGGACGGCAGCCGGCGGGGGCAGTCCATTGTCCAGCGGAGCCCAGTTGGCGGCGGATCAGGGC
>Ga0172380_10004492_pt1 | contig 17890 bp, 16 predicted proteins | sample Leawe162metaG_FD_119747 | JGI IMG/M metagenome (GOLD analysis project Ga0172380, IMG submission 119747) | Leachate microbial communities from a municipal landfill in Southern Ontario, Canada - Leachate well 162 metaG | ecosystem: Engineered > Solid waste > Landfill > Unclassified | place... | reverse complement strand
TTCTGCAATATCAGGTTTTGGGCCGATATAAAAAAGTTTTAGATTGTTGTTTGTTATTGTTTTTAAAAATGGGTCTAAGTAGTCTACCCAAGTGACTCTTTGTTCTTTGTTGAGTGAGTATCCTATTAATTTTCCGAGTATGATTAATGGCATACCATCTACTCGTTTGAATGCGTTTTCATGTAGTGCTCTCATTTTTGCGTCTTTATGGTAAATGTAAATAGAATGCAGGTTTTGAGATGCAATGATACGAGTAGAATTAGTTAATTTTACTGATTCTAGTAAATAAGTATTAAGTTCTTCAATAGTTGCTGGATTGATATTAGCACCAAGAATTTTGTAAGAATTAATCGTCATAATTTCTTTCTTATAAATATTAATTTTAAATTATTTTTTTTATTTCTTCTAAGTAAGAATTTGCCATATTTGAGAAATCATATTTTTTAGCAATATTTGATGACGCTCTTTTTAGATCTTCTGCGTATTGGGCGTTTGATAAAATTTTATTTGTTATTCGAGCTATTTCTTTAGGGTCGTTTTTTACTATAGATGGAAAGTTTGAACCAAACATATCAATAGACCAAGGGGCTTCAATTAATATAGCAGGTAATGGGATAGACATAGCTTCCATAACAGCTAAGCCAAAGGATTCTGATAATGAAGGAAACATAAATACTGACAATGTTTTTAAGAAACTATAAATTTGGTCATGTGAAATATTTTCTATAATAGTGACTCTATTATCAACTTGCTGTTTTTTAGATTCTTTTAATATATTTTCTTTTTCTGGTCCTTGACCTACAATAATATAATGTACATCATATATATATTTTAAAGATTTAATAATACTGATATGATTTTTGATAATAGAAAGACGACCAATAGATCCTATTAGTTTTTTATTTTTTAAATATTCAAAATTATTATTAGTTGTTTTTTCGTTTAACGAGATTCCGTTAAAAATAAGTTTACATTTTTTGAGATAAGATTTTGGGTATAAAGAATAGCTTTTTAAATTATGTTCTGATACTATGATATTAAGATTATATATGTTTGTCATACCTAATATTTTGTCTAAAATAACGCCCAGCGTACCAGTTAGTCTTAATCTACCTTTTAGAAATTTATATTGGTATGCAGTAGATGTTTGCATAACAATTCTTTTGCATTTAGGATAGAATAATGAAGCAAGAATACCGAAACTATTAGATGTCCATCCCCAAGTCATAATAAGGTCTGGTTTATACTCTCTAATGCATTTAATTAATTTAAAAAATATAACAAATGTTTTAAATAAAGAAGGTTTTTTATGGAACAAACAAACGCCTTCTTTATCAGCTTGATTATTAATTTTTTTATATAAAAAAACTGTTTTTATTTTATATGATTTTTTACTATATGAACGGAACATAAACTCACGTTGTTGAACGCCACCAGGTTCCATTAATGTCAAGATATTAAGAATTTTTTTCATAAGGGATTTTTTTTGTAATCTGATATTAATTGTTTATAAATATCTTCTAAAAGTAATGTTTGTTTTTTAATATCAAAATTTAAATTGATATGCTTTTTACAATTAATACTAAATTCTTTCCAAAGAATATTGTTTGTTAATAAAGTAATTATTCCGGTGTACAGACCTATAATATCTTTTTCAGAATATAAAAACCCAGTTTTATTATTAAGTACAGCTTCAGGTATACCTCCACTTAAAAAACTAACTACAGGAACTCCCATTGCTTGGGCTTCTAAAAAAACAATACCCAAACCTTCAGCACCACCAGAATCCATAGTTATACTTGGACAACAAAAAACAGAAGCTTTTTGTAAGTATTCTTTAATTATTTCTTTTTTTTGAACTCCTAAAAATTCAGCATTTACATTGTTTTTATTTGAAAGTTCTTTTAGAGATGAAGCTTCTTGGCCATCTCCTATTATTACAAGTTTCGAATCAGGAACAACTTTTTTGACATGTGACATAGCTTGTATTAGATATTCACAACCTTTTATTTTTACAAGTCTACCAACAAATACTACGATTTTTTCTCTTTTTACTTGAATATTACTCTTAGAAAAAAAATCAATGTCTATACCCATATAATTAACTGTTATTTTTTTTTCTGGGTATCCTTGTTTAATCATTGCTTTTTTAACATATTCAGAAACAGCTATAAAATGATCAATATCTTTAATTATATTTTGTCTTTTTCCGGGATACTGTCTATGGTATATAAGATTTGATTTTTTTTTCCAATAATCTGACGTTGTCGCATCAGTTCCATGAAAAGTTGCTATAACAGGGATATTAAATTTGTTTCTTATAGCTGTGAATCTTGCCGCATCACCGCCCATATGAATATGTAAAATATCAGGATTTTCGTTTTTTATTAAAGATACTAATTTTGGCGAAAAACCCAATAATTTATAAAGTATAATTTGCAACTTAGAAAAAGCATCTAAACAAACAACTTTCATATCATCAAAAGGAATATATTTAAGTTTATTTAACCCCATAAGTGTCACATCAAAATTCTTTATGTTTTGAGCTTGATCTAAGACAAATCGTTCAGAAGTATGGAGCATATATTCTTTAAATACAATAACTTTATTTTTCATTTTTGACTTTCGATTTATTAAGCTTTTTATATATAACATTAGTTGTGTTCACTACAGCCAAACTATAGAAAAATTTTAATTCTTTTTTTATTTTGCACGTAAAATATTCTTTGTTTAAGACTATATATTTAAAAACAACAAACTTTAAACCGTGTTTTAGATAATCTTTCCAAAACTGTTCTCTTTTGTGATTATGTTCTGGTGGAGATTTTAATTGTTTTTGAATACAATTTTTTTTATTTGATTTTATGTATTGAATATCTTTTTTTATACTTTCAAAGATTTGTTTTCCTTTTTCAGTATTTACAAAGACTAATGACACACCTTTATTATCAGAATTAAAATTATGAGGTAAACTCTTTTCCCACCCCCAAAAATCACCTAATGTTATATCAGAACATCTATCGAAATTGCAATATTTACAATTATAACAAGATGGTCTTAGGATAAAGTTTCTTAAAAACAATTCTCTAAAATACTCTGTTTTTACTTTTCTTTTTTTCTTACTAAGAACAAACGATTCGTAATGTGTATTCCATCCATATTCTTTATCTCTAAAATTAGCTTTAATTACTGTATCATTATGTTTTTTTTCTATATATTTGATATAATCTTCCCAAATTTTCTGACTTGGTACGCCATGACATACTAAGTCACATAAGATCAACTTTTTAGTATTTTCTTTTTGAAGATAAACAGACAAACTGTGAACTTGGCAAGGTGTTCCACTAAAAAGAACCCATTTATTATTTTTTAAATCTTTTTTTATAAGGTCGTAAATACCCTTTGTGTCGCTTTGAACATATTTAGAGTCTTTCAGTTCTTGACAATCTGATTTATTATCAAACCTTTTGTGAGCAACTTTAAAACCAGCATATCCTGCACCATATATTATTCCTTGTTTTGATAGAGTGTAATCTACTAATGTCGTAAACATTCCTCCAGACCTACTGCTTGTTACTTCTTGGATTTTCTTATGTCTGACACCATAAATATCCTGATTTATAGGAATAATATCATTTTTTTTAAAAGAACAAATATCAAGACATTTGTTGCAATTAATACATAAATTCTTTTTTACAAAAGGATATATAAAACCTTCAATATCTTTTTCCATAGAAATAGCGTTTACTGGGCAAATTAATGAACAAATACTACAGCCACAACAGAGTTCTTTGTTTTTAAGTAGTCTCATAATTACCTTTGATAGAATCAAAAAGAAATTTAAGAGATTCATCTTTTTTTTCTTGAATAATTGTTTTTGTTTTTTCGTAGTCAATAGGAGAAGATATTTTTTTAATTGCTTCATTTTCATTTTTAACTATTCTATCCTCTAAACATAGATTTTTTAGTAAGTCGGTTACTCGACTTCCAGTATCTGAATGTGGGATTGTTATAAATTTCTTTTTGAATATTATAGAAAATATAGTTCCATGAAATGAATTAGTAATAACCATGGAAGACGAATATATTAGTGAAATAAATTTTACAGGACTCACAAAATTTATAGTTTTATACCCTTTTTTCTTTAATGGTGCTATAAGATAAACGTCAATTTTATATTTATTTTTAATAGCATCTACTATAGAAAACAGATTATTTATAGGTCCTACAGAATAAACTAATAAATAGTTTTTGTTCTTCTTTGATATAATAAATTTATCCCATATAGATGAGTAAACTAACATTGTTGGATCTAGTACGTGCCAGATCTTATTGTTAGTGAACTTTGACAATAATTCTTTCGATACAGTCTCTCTAACTGATATTCTATCAATATTACCTATATTCTTTTTAAAAAAACTTTCTTCGTCTTTTGTTAAGAAATCTACACCAATACTTGCAGCATAAGCAATCTTTTTTCTGTTACAGAAACATAAGAAAAAATCGCTATTAAAATTTGTCATCCGTAAATTCCATATTTGATCACTTCCGACTATGTATATATCATAAGGCATTTTTGATTTATTTTGATACTTTTTTGAAAGACATAAATATTTTTTTCTAAAGTTAGAATATAAAAAGTTATTACAAATTCTTTTTGGTAGAAAAAATATAGTACTTAAAAGAGATTTGAAAAATCTAGATAGAGATTCATTTTGTATTCTTATTAGTTTAGAGCGAGATTCTAAAAAAACATGTGGTATATTAATAATCTCAATAGAATATCCGAAGTTTTTCAAAGTCTCTTGAAGAGCATAAGCTTGTAAAAGTGCTCCATAATTATTAGCATTATGAAAAGTTAAGATTCCGATTTTCATATACCACCATGAATTTTCTTATATTGAAAATTTAAAATTGTTAAAAGTTTAGTTTTTTCATTTTTACTAAGTACAAAAAATACAGTGCACATAAAAGATAGAAGAGGAACGATTATACTATAGTTTATATAAGTCATAAAATTATTTATTTTAAAAAAGTAATTAAAGACAAAAATATAAGTGCCTATGATAATGATTAAAAGAAAGATTTTTAAATATACTTGACTTAAAAAATAAGGTAAAGATAATCTTGCTGTTTTTTTCAGTATTAATAGTCTACTTATAGTTGCAAAAATAGAATTAGCAATAAAAACGAAATATATGCTTTCAGGAATTTTTGTTATAAGAAGAACAAAATATGATATTGGAATATTAAGAAGTAAGATACCACCAACTATAGTTTGGTATAGTTTAATTTTGCCCGTTGCTTTAGATAATACCATTAATGGAATAGAACAAACTTCTATTAAAGATGTTATTATAGAAAGTTGAGTAAATTGAATTGAATGTTCAGGAACTTTTTTTAACCAAAGTATAAGAATCTCATTTGTCATAAGTAAAAAAGGTAAAGATATAGTAAATAATAATGAAAATGTTATTTTCGATAATTGAGCTACAAGCTTATATGCTTTTTCTTTATTTTTTGAATTATAGAACATTATTATCTGAGGATTTGCTGCTTTTGTCACCATATTTGAAACGTTATTAAGATTACCACAAACTTGATTAGCGATCCCAAAAGCGGCATTTATTGGAGCTCCAAAAAATAGATTTAAAATAACAGCTGATCCCTGACTTTTAGCTACTGATGAAAGATCGCCGAACAAACTCCAAGTGGCAAATTTTGCTAACTCTTTAAATTTTTTAAAATCTAATGAATAAGATGTTTTATGAATAATTCCTGATATTATATAAAACGTTATAATTTGAATACATGAAAATAGTAAACAGAACAAACAAAAAAGAACTAAACTGTTTTCTGGTTTTATTTTCGTAATTATAAGAATAGAGATTAATTTGCCTAAACAAGTTATAGAGTTTATAATAGACGTAAAACCCATTTTTTCTTGTGCAGTTAATAAAGCTTGTGCTGGAGTAGATAAAATTTGAAGAAAAAAACTAAGCAAAGCAATTTGATAAACCCAATAACCAACATTTTTTTTGTCTATAGAGATAACTATTTTGTTTGTTAAAAACCACTCTCCAATTGTTTTACCAATAAGTAAAACAAAAATAGCTATAATAAAGTGAATTAAAATAGCGCTACATATATATTCGGATAATTCTTTATTGTCTTTTTTACCGATAGAAACAGAAAGAAATCTTTGTACAGTTCCACTCATACTACTGTTCATAAATGAAAACAATAAAACGATTCCATATATTAAAGAATATATTCCGAAATCTTCTATACCTAACGTAGACAATATTATTCTTGAGTTATATATACCAATAAGAGCAGTGCCTATTATTACCAGATACATAACCAATGAATTTTTTATTATTCTATTTGTTGACACTTAAATCCTTTATTACTTTTCTTAAAATGTTACTATTAACATCTTTTGAAAAATTTTTTTCTGCAAAAGATCGTGCATTTTTGCTAAATTGATTTAATTTTTGTCGATCAATAAAAAGGCTTTGTATACACTGAGCCCAATCTAATTCAGAAGATTTATATGGTAAAACTATTCCAGATTGACTATCTTTAACTAATTCTACACCTCCTCCAATATTTCTCATTATAATAGGTACGCCACAGGCCATTGCTTCTGTTATTACAATACCAAATTGATCAAAAAATGTAGGGAAAAGAAATAAATCAGCTTGTTGATATTCTTTTATAATGTCTTGTCTTGATAATCCTATTAACACTTTAATATTGCTACGTTTTTTTATATTATCAGATGTAATAATCGTGAGACTATTTTTTTGAAGATATTTTTCGAAAACTTCTATTATAAAGTATCCACCTTTTCTTTCTAAATTATTTCCAACAAGAAGACATTTGCCGGAAATTTCTTTTTTAACAGGATGCCAGACTTTAATGTCTAAATATATTGGAATAATTTTTATTTTAAATTGAGGTATTGAAAACTTTTCATATAAAATTTGTCTACATAGGTTAGTCAATGGAAGAAAAACATCCACTCTTGAAAAGCTTCTTTTATATAGAGTTTTAAAAATAAAGAAATTAAATTTTGTTTTAATGCTTCTATCTTTATACAATACGCTCTTTGGTGTTTTGATAGAAAATTTAGGTGCATCTAAACTCATAATTTTTTTAGATTTAATTTTGCTAAAGAAAAAAATAAGTTCAGAACCATGGAAAAATATTAAACCAAATGTCTTATTTAATTTTAGATATTTTCTATATACTAAAAAAGAACAATAAAAACATTCTATTATGCTACAAAAAGGCAACTTAATAATTCCCTCGTTTCTTTCTAAAACAATAATTTCGTAAGCAATATCAAGTTTATTAAAAACTGAAATCATCATATCATTGTAGTTTTTATTTCCAAGATGGTTTGTTGTTATAAATAGAATTTTTTTCATTTTTTAATAGCATCTTTCTTGAACAAAGTACTAAAACACATGTTCTTCTTTATGTTGATCAAGTAGAGGATGAAAACAAGTTATGGATATTAAAATCATAAAATCTAATCTAAAAGTAAAAAAAGAGTTAGAAACTATATTATAAAAAGTAGAATATAGAACAAAAGCTGATAAATAATATTTGTTTTTATAATTTTTTAAAGATAAAATTGAATGTAGTAAAGATATTATATAAAGCGTCCATAATAATAACCCTATAATTCCACCCTCTAAGAAAATTTTTAGATAACCACTGTGCGCTTCTGGAGCGTCCCACTCTAAAAACTTTAAAATCCAAGCACTTTTTTCTCCAATGAAAAAAGAGTCGAATCCAAAACCTAAAAATGGATGCATACGTGCTCCTATATTTATAAGAGCTAACCAGATGCTTGTTCTACCTGTTAATGTGGGCTCTTTACCAATTAGAGATAAAAGATACTCTATAGAAATATCATAGTGATAGCAATGATATATTATAAGAAATAAAAGTATATTACATAAAATAAAAGTAAAAGCAAAAATTTTATTTTTTATAACACGCATAAAATAAGTATAAGATATAGCAAGAATTAAATTTAAAAGCGGATTTTTTCCCTGCGTTAAAAGCAAAATCAATGTAGATAGAATTATTATTAGAAGAAAGGATTTTGTGTTTTTATAAAAGAAAGAAAACAATATAGATATAGCGCAAAAACCAGCAATATTACTTTTATGCGTCATTATTCCACATGCTATTGTTTTTTCACCTATTGTCATCCACCCGAATGGAGTAAAAACAAGAATAAAAGACGATACAATAACTATAATAATAAGTCTTTTAAAAAAAGTTAAGTACAACTCTTTTTCTAATGAAACACTTAGAATGCCAACTAACAAAATAAAAAATTTAAAAGATCTTTTTATAGTGATAAAGGGAACTTCAGACCATAAAAAACTAATACAAAAAAACCCAAATAAAATATAAAACATTTTGATTTTTTTGGAGACATATATGAATTGAGTGAAATTATCTTTTATTAATAAAAGATTAAAAAATAATGATATTAATCCTATCAGGCCTATTATAGTGTTTCCTGTTCCTCCAACATCGACATCAAACGCAGATGTTGTTTCTTTCCAAAAAGAAAAAATTTTAGTTGCTTGAGTAAGAAAAAATAGAATAAGAGACCATATTGCTATTTCTTTTTTAAATGTTTTTGAGATCATATTTTAAACATTCTTAATTAGTTATCTGAAAACTTATGTAAATAAAGTAATATGATAATTTTCTATATTCAATATTTTTTATCATAGTACTTGTAAGACTTCACTCTGTGATACTTATTGACAATAATACTTGGTTCTATTTTTCTACTTTCAAAGCGTGTCTTTACGCTTTGTAAATTTCGTAAAGATACGCTTGAAATATCGACTACAACTATAACATCATCAGCTAATCTCAATAATTCTGATGTTTCAGCAACTAAATTTATCGGTGCTGTGTCAATAATTATCAATTCGTAATATATTTTCAAAGTATTCATAAAGTCTGTCATTTTATTTGAACGAGCAATATCTAAAGGATTACACACCACTTTACCTGTATCAATTACATGCAATTTGTCAATAGAATTAATAGAATTGTTCAATTTTTCACTATCCAACAAAACATCGATCACTCCTATAGCTTTTAAATCAACACCCAACATTTTGCCAAGCGATGGTCGTCTAAAATCCATATTTAACAAAATCACCTTCTTATAAGACGAACAACTATATGCTAAATTAGTAGCTATAGTAGATTTTCCCTCACCAGGCTGTGTGCTAGTAATAAGCACAACTGCTGAACCATCTGCCAATTTAAAATTCAAACTCGTTTGTACAAGCCGCATAGCTTCAGCCTGCATTGAATTCGCATCATTCTTAGCAAAAAACATGTGCTTTATACTTTCATGATACGGTATAGTACCCAATACGTTATATCCAAGCGTCTTTTTAATTTCATCTATTGAATGCGGGAGACCCTTTAAGAACTCTATACCAAATAATAATGATAACCCTAATGAAATACCAAACATAAAGGCGAGCACCACTAAGACTTTCTTTCGCGGTACTATAGGCTTAATGTTTGGTACAGCAGGTTCTATGATTTTAGCGCTCCCAATCTTAGCAGCTTCTTGTATTTTATATTCTTCGAATTTAGAAAGTAACCCAGTATAAATTTCATTAGAAATCTGTTGTTCTCTTAATAAACTTACAAGTTGTGCTTCAATGATCGGAGCATTCTTCATCAAACCTTTTTGTACTAAAAGTTGTTGTTCAAGTGCAATCTTTTTTGCATTCAAACCTGCTATAACATTGTCAATCTGCTCCAAAGATGCAATACGCATAGAATATTGGGGATCGTTTGATGAATTTTTCTCGCCCAACTTTCCATTGTAAAACTTCTGTTGATTTAAAGCTGCATTCAGTTCGCTGATAGTTCTGATAAATTCAAGATTCAAACTTGAATATGCAGTAATATTTACTTCAGTCTCTTTATCGAGAGACATAATCTTTGTTTTTTCTTTGAATGCTACAAGATTTTGTTCTGCTTCTTCGACTTTTAACTTCTGTTCTACTAATTGATTTTTTATGAACTCTTTTGCAGTACTAATCATTTCTTGATTCATTTGTTGATTCTTCTCAACAAACACAGTCATCAATGTATTAACAAATAAAGCAGCAGTATCTGCATTTTGACTCTTACACTTTGCTTCTATAAGATTAGTGTTCCTGACTAAATTGAAGCTGAACCTTTTTAAGAGGTCTTCAGGTTGCATTATTCCTTCTTCACTTGTCAAGCCCAAGATACTGATTACTCTGTTTAGAATAGGACGTGTCTTAAGTATTTCCATTTGAGTAGTCAATGGGTCAGATTTTCCCAGTGAACTTAGCATGATGTCTTCCAATGGTGAACCATTGTTCATAAGACTCATATTGTCTTGTGATATAAGCAGTTTTCCGTTTGACTCATAAACTTTAGGAATGAGAAAACAAGCAGCTATACCAATAAGCGTACATATTACAGTAGAAAGGATAAGCTTCCATTTGTGTTTTAATACAATATTGAGATAATCAATAAATGTCATTTCCTGTTCCTTTACTTTGAAAGATTGATTAATGCAGCTATTATAGATGCAGTGCTACCGACTACATTTATAAGAGGAGACCATGTTTTTATCCATTTTGATTCAGAAGATTCAGGTACCATTATCATATCACCGGGTTGTATTTCTTTTATATCTCTGATTTGATAATTAGTGCCACATGAAGTTAAGATTCTTATATTTGATTTATCAGCAGATTTTGCAAAACCACCTGCTTTCTTTATATAGCCTTTTAATGTCAAGTTTTTCTGGAACTTTACACTTGTAGGGTTGACTACATATCCATTTATATATACAAATGAATCTGTTTTAGGAATTTCTATAATATCAGAATCATTTAGTACTTGGTTTGTATCAGCATAAAATGTTTTATATGTAGATGATAAGTTTTTTAGGCCTGCTGAAACTTCAGTTCTGGGTGATTGGGTTTGTTCGATTTTTATTTTTCTATGTATACATATTTTTGACATATTTGCAGCAGGAAGTAATTTAATAGATGATAAGACATCTTTTAAAATAGTTTCACCATGTTTTATAGAATAAAAACCGGGATTTTCTGTTTCTCCTTTAATTTGGACCATATAGGGTATACGTTTTGATTTAAGTTCAGGAACAATAATAAAATCATTATTTTCGATCATAGTTGAATCATATTTTGAAGATGAAACTTTTTTAGTAATACCATTTCTTATGAGATTTATATGTGTAGTGTCTGCTGTAGGACTTAAAGTAAAGAGACTTAATAGATCTTTTAAAGTTTCATTTTCTTTAATTGAGAGTTTATTTGTATTATTAAGAACATCTCCAATAACAGTTGCATATTTTAAAGGATAGTCCATGAAAATTTGCGTTCCGGGTTTTACTAATGGGTTTTGAGTCAGATCATTCTTAAAAATGTATTTTAGAATGTCAATGTTTTGATCATCGACAAGTATATTTCTATTTAAATCTTCAATTTTAAATGTATCTACAGCTAATTTAATACAATCAAGAACTCTGTAAGCTGGAGGTACGTAATATACACCTGGTTTCAAATTGCTTCCATTTAACGAAACTGGGAAGTCGCCAGTATATGTTCTGGTAGTTATTTGATTGGGCATTTGAGAAAACAGAATCGAGTATGAAATTATAATAAAAAGCGATAAAAATTTCATATTAGTCCTTAATGTTAGTGTAAATATTTAATAAAAATGTTATGTTCTTTTAATTTTGTTTTTATTTTGTCAATAAGATCTTGAGCGATTGTTGCTTCTGTGTCTAAAAACAATATTTTAATTGTGTTTGTCTTTTGAGAATAAGCAACAATATCAAAAGATTTGATGATTTTTTCGATATCAATGCGTATCTGTTTTAGTTTTTTTAATTTTGTTTTTAAAACAATACAACAACAAATAGAACAACAATCAGGTTGTTTCTTTTTAAAGAGTGATCGTTTTTCTTCTATACTTTTAATTTCGAAAAACGCATCTTCAGTATAAAATCCAAACCTGTCTTTAGTTTTAGTGTTTGATTTTAACATAAGACATTTTCCTTTTTAGAAATTGTTTTTATGTTTTCTAAATTAATATCGAGAAAAAATAAAGAACTACCAAGCCTTATTTTGATTATAAATAAATTGTTTTTTAGTTTTTTTTATAGAATCATAATTTAAATGGTTTTAATAATTAATATGAAGCGTCAATTTGTTTCTGATTTTTGCAGACGTTTTTAGTTTGTATAAAAAATTAATGTATAAGTTGACCCTTTAAATTCATTTTTCCATTACGCATCCATCGAGATATTGTACAAGTTGAAACATTATGTTTTTTAGCTAATGGAATAAGATCGCCGGCATGTACAAGGCGTTCAGAATATTTATTAGGTCCTGGTTTTCGGGCACCTTTTTTATTTAATAAACGTTCTATATAAAATCCATTTGGAATAGCGTGTACAATTCCATTTCTGTCAATAATATTACCAGGTACCCATCTATAAAACACCCCATGAACTATATTAAGAATTGTAGATTGAGAAACATTAAACTCTTTTGAGATCTTTGGTGCTGAAACTTTGTTTTTTATAAAGAGAAATCGTATTTTTTGTACTTGTTTTTTTGTAAGTTTTGAATTTCCTCTAATCATAGTGATACAAGGGATTGTTAAATCATAAATGTGATGTGTTATTGTATTTGTTTGACATTTAAATTTACGCGCTATTGCTTCAATACAATAACCTTGTTTATAAAGTTCACGTATTTTTTCTCTGCTTAATCCTCTTGGAGCGTTACTTTTCATAATTTTATTCCCGCAAAATTTCGAATATTTTTGAGTAAATGTTCCTGATATTTATACTAAAAAAATATTTTTGGAAATCGTTTTTTATGTTTTCCAAATTAATATCGAGAAAAAATAAAGAACTACCAAATAATTAATTATTTTAATGTTTTCCTTATAAGTATAAAAAGTTTTGAATAATGTATGAATTTACTTCTTCGTCTAAACCTTTAATTGTTTTAGTTTGAGATTTTAAAGCGTTTCTAATTTGAGTTGAAGATATTTCTATAAGAGGATTTTCAGGTTCAAGGAATATATGAGGAGAATTTAAATACCATTTAATATTTTTTTGAAGTTTTTCTCCAGTTCTTGGTACTACTACAAATCTTACTAAACGTTCTAATTCTTGATAATTAACCCATTTGTCAAAAGTGTTTGCATTATCTAAACCTATAATGAAAGAGAACGAATGCGTGTCTTTGTATTTTTTGTCTTCTAAAAGTCTTTTAGCTAAATTGTATGTTTCGCCACTGAATTTGTTGTTTATTTCATAATCAAACACTTTAATTCTTCCATCTAGACGTGATGCTATTCTACACATTTCTAAACGGTGTTCTGGTGACTCCATTTGTTTATTATAAATGTGTTTGAAACACGGCATAATATAAACTTCATCGAATATTTTACTGTGATCTAAGACTAGTTTAGCTACTTGAATATGTCCAATAGAAATTGGATCAAATACACCTCCTAAGATTGCTACTTGAATTTTTCTTCCAAGACTTTTGTATTGTTTTTTTCTTTTATTTATTTTTTTTAGATTTTCTTTAATTAAATCTTCAATTGACCATTCATTTTCATTACATAATTGTATGATTGAAGACAATAAGTCTCCTGATTCTTCTTTAAGACTTTTTATATCAAGATATCTGATTAATTCAAAAGATTCTTTTTGTATGTCATTTAGTCTTTGTTGTAGTGGTGTTCTTCCAAAGATTTCTAAATATGTCGTATTAATAGTTTTTTGCAATTTTTTAATGCTATCATTCATTATTTAACCCTTTTTATAGTTTATGTTTGTTTAATGTTAGAGTGTTAAAAGCCTTATTAGAATAGTATTATTATTTTTTCTGATTAAAATGTTGTGTTTCACACTATAAAAATTCTATGAGTGTTTGTTTTCTGATTTCTTGTATTTCTTCAATAGATATAAGCTCGTTCTTTGACATAAGCACTTTAATCTAACGCCCGGCCTTTAATGTGGCAGCCGAGCTATTGCCGATAGCGATTGATGCACGTATGCTGTGTGGGGCAACCTGGTAGTGCGCCGCTGAAGCATAGACTGGGTAACCTTGCCAGGTGTAAGATATTGCTTCACTGTTCTTGCCTCACATTGTATACTAAATTTGTTGTAGGTTGTTGACGAGCGCACTCCTTAGTGTCCGCCCGCCGATCCCAAACTTTCGCTAACTCATCCAATGTCCAAAAATCCCAAAAAGAATTATCCAAATCAAGAAAGCAACATCTTGCTCCGTAACTGTACTTTTGATGCTGCGTATACCATCTTTTACTTACCTTGGGTTGTCTACCGCATATAGGACAAGGAAGCAGCTTTGTATTTTCGGCAGGCATACAATATCCTTTCTTTGCGCTCGGCAATTGACTACAACGTCTACACAAAGGCTGATGCACCGCTTTGGCATTTTGGCCTTGCGTTGTTTAATAAAAAATAAACTTAATAATTGCATAAGAAACAGTATATCAAATGATTTATAAATTTTTGCCACTTTTTATTTAAAAAAATTTTCAATATTTATTTTATGAAAATATTTATATTTTAATAGTTTTGACATACATAATAAATATTTTGAGTCATAATATTTAGAAGTCGAAAAAATATGATTTTGCAATAAATTTTAAATTTTAAATTTAAAAATAAATTAAATTTGTTTAAAAATGTAGGAAAAGCTATTGACGCAAAAGCTGACGAAAAAGCTTCTAAAATTGCTGAAGAAAATATGGTTGAGTTCGGCAAACAAGACATTCAACAAATGGAATCTGATCTTCGTACTATAAAAAACAATATTGGTTCAATAAAGGGTGAAATTGTTGTATTAGAAGATAATTTAAAAGATATCAAAAATAAAATCGAAAAACATGACTCTGATGCTTTAGCATTATCGGAAGCAGGAAAAAATGATTTAGCAGAACAACATGTATCTATGTCTATTTCACTAGAAAAACAAGCTGAAAGTCTTTCTCAAGCATTAGAAAGTCAGAAGTCTGTATTGAACGAACAGATAAAAAACAAAAATGATTTAGCATCAAGCTTACAACAAGCTCAAGCTGATTTAGTTACTATTAAAGCAATGACTGATGCTGCAAAAGCAAACGAAAAACTCGCTCAAGTATCTACTGCATCAGGAACAAATGCATTAGCATCTTTTCGTGAACGGCAAGAAGCTGCAAAAAAACGGCTTATCAAAAGTCAATCTCTTAAAGAAGAAAATTCTTGTGATTCTGATTTAGAAAAAGCAACAAATGATGCTCTTGGAAGTTCTGTCGTAAAAGATCGTCTTGCTATGTTGAAATCAAAAACAAAATAATAACTCAATCTGTTTAAAAGAGAGAATTTGTACGCAAATTGAAAAAAATGCAACAATAAATCTAGTATGTTGTTTATTTAAGATATCAAAACCACTTGTACAAAAAAAGTTGTATGTATTAGTGCGTAATGATTTAGCTGAAACATACAGAATTGTACAGGGCAGTCACGCTCTTGCACAATTTGCTTTAGAATTTAATGTAAAATTTAGATTATGGAACAATTCTACTATAATTTTTCTTGCTACAAGAAATCTAATCGAATTGAAAGAATTTGAAATAATTTTAAATAGGTTAAGAAAAGATTTTACAAGTTTTAGAGAACCTGATCTTAATGGACAGTTGACAGCAATTGCTTGTTATGACAATGGACAAATATTTAAAAATTTGAGAACAGCTTAAACTAAACAATTAACATTAATGAAATAAGTTATCAAATGAAAGAGATTATAATTTGCGACGCGTGTAAAGGTGAAGGAAAAATAGAAAAAAACGAACTAACAAACTATCATCATAGAGAACGTGATTATTGGGACGAACTCTGTGGAAAGTGCGGTGGCACAGGGAGAATGGTAGTTGAAACTAAAACAAGAAAATTAACTAAAGAAGAAATTGAATTAAGAAGCAGACATTAAATTTGCTTTTCTTTATAATTAATGAAAGATAAATTATGAAAAACTTTAATATATTGTCTGGTTTGTTATATACAAAAAAGATCTCTATTGTGCACAAAGTCTAGACTCATACAAAGATTATTTATACTCTTATAAAAAACGCATTTTCTGACTATCACGATACTGAGCTGTTAATAGAATCTTGGTATGTTGAAGATATCAAATAGAAAAAATAATATTCTAAGTTTTCGGCAATTGTCAGATGGCCATATTAAAGGCTGGGCTAATAAACAAAAGGTAATTTATCTTGGAAAAATTTGTTTTAACTCAAAAGAGACTTGAAACTAACATTCAACATCTTGACGACACTTCTGGATTCTTAATCAAAGAGTCTACGCTTAAATGGCTTATCGAGAAAATTGTCAACGAAGATAGGTCATGCCGGCAGGATCAGGTAAATGCTGAGCAACAGGCTAAATAACAGCAAAAATATGCAATGCTTGTGCTTTTTTGGACATTATTTTTTAAGTAAGTAGCGGCACTGCATACGTTTTGTGAACTATTATATGATTTAAAAAATAACAAACTACCTTCTGTTTCACAAACTTATTGCTACCAATAATAACCTATATAAATTTTATTCTATAATGCTAGTCATGGTCTCTACCATGCTAGTGCAAACAACAAAATGTCTTAATAACTTATAAAAATTTTACCTTGTTTTTATATTTTTTAGTTAATAGTAATTGTCTAAGGGAGATAAAACTATGTTAGCTTCAAAAATACAAGAACATGAAGATGATTTTGAAAATAATTTGATAGACTCAAATAAAACAAAATATGATAGAAATCAAGAAATCATAATTAATACTAATAGTAGTTTTGTTTTAAATAGAATAACTCCTCAAAAAATAGATAATTATTATTTTAAAGAAGAAACTAAAAAAACAGCAATTGTTCTTCATTTGACGTGTGGATTTCTTAAAGGGGATATTGCAACATTAGTAAAACAAGACAATCATGTAAGTGTTCATTTTGTTTTAGGTAGAAATGGTATAGTATATCAATTATTTGATACTAAATATTGGGCTTATCATTTAGGTCAAGGTACTATAGGTGGTAATCAAATAAACTCAAAACGAACTATTAGTATAGAAATATCTAATATAGGTCCGTTAATTAAAAAAGAACAAGAATTCAATAATATTTATAATAGTAAGTACTGTTCTATTAATGAAGAAACTTATTATAAAAGTCTTGTTTCTCACTTTAGAAATTATAATGTTTTTTCTACTTGTACGCCAGAACAATATACTTCACTTAGAAGTTTATTAGATTATTTATGCAAACAACATGATATTCCAAAAGTATTTATTAATGAAAAAGCTCGTTATAACACTTTTAAGAACTCTACTGAAGCACAATTTAAAGGTATTTGTTCGCATCTTAATTTTAGGTCTAGTGGAAAAATAGATATAGGTCCTTGTTTTGATTGGGATTTAATTAGTTAGATTCTTCACTTAACCATTTTCTATATAGTTCCCGATAATCATCAGTTCTCATAAATCAAAGACATTTATCATAAAATTATAAAACGTGATTTTTCAGAATAATATTCCTTCATAAATGCATGGGCTAAAACTAATCATTACCGGTTCATCTCCTCAGGTGCAGTGAGCATACTAATCATTACCTTTAATTACAGCTCTTGGATATAGTTTAAATGATACTTTTGCAAGATTTGAACCTTCAACTGTTTCTAATACTTGATCAATATTTTTGTAGCAATGAAATGATTCATCTTTAGGAGCGTTTCT
>Ga0172380_10004491_pt1 | contig 17890 bp, 32 predicted proteins | sample Leawe162metaG_FD_119747 | JGI IMG/M metagenome (GOLD analysis project Ga0172380, IMG submission 119747) | Leachate microbial communities from a municipal landfill in Southern Ontario, Canada - Leachate well 162 metaG | ecosystem: Engineered > Solid waste > Landfill > Unclassified | place... | reverse complement strand
CTAATTTCATCTTCAGTCATTTTAATTTTATCCTTTACTGTATGTCAAGGGATAGTTACCAATATATTTGGATATCTCCTATCAAAGTTTGTTAATTCGGCGAGGTCACACATTGTAGATAATATGGATGTTATCAACATATTTATTTTTGCATCTCCTTTAATACAGATTTACCTAATGCTGTAAGTTTATATATGGTAGGATGCCCAAGATGGTCTGTAGTATTAATCAACTTTCTTTTGTCTAAGGCTCTTAAGGTGTTCATGTTGACAGCAATGGTTTCACCCCCTTTACCTAGTCCGCCTTTTTGTAAGGTTGTATGATAAGAACCCAATCCCCAATCCCTATATCGACCCAGTTCCCATCTTGCATTCATAAGTTTCAGTATATTAAATTGAGTATCATTTAATTTCATTGTTAACTCATTCGTAATATATTTTCATGAAATTTGGTTGAGAGTGAAACAAACTCATCCCATTGGGCATCATTTGTTTCATCTATAGGTATGTGATATTTTTCCCAAAGCCGTTTCGCTGGTTCCTTATATTCGCGTTTTAGCGTACAAATTGGAGTGGTGACTATTTTATCATTTTCGTCACGCATGTAGTATTCCGTATGGCATTTATTGCATCTGCATTGTGCATGAACAAGTCCCCATTCTAACCCTTCATTGACTCCGCATGTTTCACATTTCCAGCCTTTGTCTAAAGGCCAATCCATTTGCCCCTTCCAATAATCCATTTTTCATTCTCCTTTTTTAATTTTCCGTAAATATCCTTCAATAACAAGTATTCACAAGGCTACACTGCACTCGTCTGTTAATCTTGGGGCTGGCCCATCTCCAAGATAATACCATCCGTCTAGTGGGAACCAGTTTGGTATTTCACCGTCGTACATTCTCCGAATATCGCTTACAGTCCATCCCCACACTCCTCCTGCGAAATCATTAACGATATCCATAGCGGCTCTGCATGTAGCAGAAAGCATGCTAAAATATTTTGGCTCTATACCTAAGTCACATACTTTGTGTTCCCATCGGCTAGATGGATATGCATCTTTTTCAAAGCGTTCACGTATCCAGTCGCACATTGCGAATGTTTCTTCTGGACTACCAGTTTCCCATCCCCAATGGCCCTCTTCTAAAGCATCAGTGAGGAACCATTCAACATCAGACCAAAGTTTTTCTCTTCTTTTCTGAGTAAGATTGTCGTAGCCTTTAAATACCATTCGTTTAGCAAAATCAAGGCATCGGTCTTTTTCTTCTTGTGTCAAGACTTTTATTTCCTCGTTATTAGTTCTTTTCATTGTTGTCTCTCATTTGTTGTAAGGGGGTTACTCACCTTATTTTTTAGTCCCATGTAGGTTCTATGGTAGCTTTTATATTAGCATCTGCCATGCGTTTGGCTACAGCCTGTGATTTCTTAGATATTTGTTTAAAAGAGCCCTTACTTATAGGTGATTTAGGTTCTTCTGTAAGCAGTTGAGTAAGCCTAGAAATAGGCACTACATGAACTGGAGTTACTTTATCAGGTAATATCATTGTAGGATATTTTAATGCTTCCTTACAAGTCATTGAATACTCATAAGGAAAAACCTTATTTCCATCCTTGTCTTCCAAGAGGATACGAATGATTATCCAATCATTATAGACAAGTTTACGATGTGCGATTCCAGCACACGGATTTGAGGGAGATGAGCCTCCAAAGCCATCCATAATTGGTTTGCGAAGCTCTAGGATTATTACCCTTTCACCATTTTCGTTTAGATAATGTGCCATTTTATTTAATCTCCTATATTTAGTTTATTTAAACATCCATTGCCATCCCAAATGGAAGTTGGTCTTATTTAATTTTTCTTGCATCCCCAGAACTAGGCGTTGTGCATTGCGAACCAATATCTGCTTTGAGAGATAAGGGAGTAGTGGGTGATTGGTAAGAATAGCATCAAAGATAGTGTTTTCATCGAACACTGGCGTTAATTCATAAAATTGGTATCCTTCTTTCATATTCATTTCTCCAAAGGGCAAGCCTCGTGGTCATGCCAAATCTGCCAGTGTTTACCTTTGAACTCACATTTAGTAGGCAATATTTTGGTGAGCATAGAACCAAATTTAGCACAACTCCCATTTCCTTTTCCATCATCCGATAATTCCATCTGGATTAAAATTTCCTCTTCATCTTTAGGTAAAGTAAGGATATGGGATGCTATCAATGAATCGTAGTTATCGCTCAGTTCTTCAATTTGCTTTAACTTCTCAATATCTCCCCTGTCATAGAGAATTACTGTTTGCATCTGACCGATGCCCTGTCTTGCCCAAATTAGAGGGTATACGGAAGCATCCAATATAGGGAAAGGCACTGCAAATTCAGGATTCAGGACTGTCATATAATGTGGCATATTATTTCTCCTTACTATTAGTAGGCTTGTTATTTTGGAAGAAAAGGTATATAAGTAAAAATACAGATACCAAAACCAAAATAATTTTTATAACTAACCCAACCTGATCCACTAGAGGGGCATTTAAGAAAGAAATACAAAATCTATCCCATTCGCTCATTGTTTTTTCTCACTTATCTCAATAACAGCTTCTATTCGCCCTGCACAGCCCGCCAGTTGCATAACTTCATGGTAATATTTTACAACATCGCCGTTGTCAATGAGTTTTTTTCTGAAATTATCCATTTCTTTTGCGGATTCTTTGAGTCTACTGATTAATGGTTCGTGAATCTCCATGATTAATCTCCTTATTTGTCTTATGTGTTCTTGCTACCTTTGATATAATAGGGGCTAAATCTTTATGCGTTTTAATTAGTCTATTCCATTCGCATATGGTATAAAGTGTGCCGTTCCTAGTTTTAATCATCTTTTAATCTCCCTACTCCTTAATGGTACTCTAAGTATATCACTTCAAATTATATCTGTCAAGTCTTCGCCGTCTACTTTAGGTAGATTAGCCAGTTCAATCATTTCAACTGGTAAAGGAATAGACTCAAAGTGTTTGCCTGATATAAGCTCTCTGCCTGTCTGGGGCATTTCCTTAAATAATCTTTTTGTATCGTCACAGATATCGAGCGACCTAGGAGTATCAATAATGTCACCAATTTCATCTATCATATTGGAATTCACTGCTTTACCTAGTGATACAAATGAGCGTTGGGTCATAGTATAGAGATGTTCATCTGGATGCTTGTCTATTTCATCGTGTAGCCAATTTTCTGTTATCGCAAAAGGCAATCCTGAATCCTTCCCCGAAATAGCGCAAACTTCAGCATTTACTGCTATACAATTTGCATTTTTGTGAGCGACTTTCCATTGCCCTAATCCTGTTCCTACATCAATGATTTCGGGCATTTTTTCCAATGCAACACCATCTACTGCTATATTAATAGGAATCTGGTTGTTTGTAAGACAAAGGGAAGCCACGCGCAATCGCGCTCCGCTCTCAATAAGTGAGCCAAATGTGGGGCAGAAAAAATCTCCAAATACTCCATTGCGTACCTCAAGTGTTAATCCAAAGATTCCGTTAAGGCATCTTTTTAGAACATCACGCTCTAAACCCTCGTGAGTTTCTTTTAATTCATATAAGCGTTCTATTATTTTCTTCCAAGGCTGTACAAATTTGGAAGGATTAGACCATTCCCATCCTTCCTTGACTTCAAAGTGTCCTAACTTCCATTTCTCTACAAAGTCAATCTCTTGTGCTGTAGCATAAGCTTCCCATGTCCCGATGGGGCATACATTAGGGTTATTAGTTTGTTTTTCGGTGTTATAAGAGTCGTCAGAGGTTGCTTTGTACATTATAGGACTAAACGGTGCTGTGATAGTCCAATTGCCTTTGTAGAAGCCCATCGGGGCAGTCGTTTTCTCTTTTACATGTGTCCATGTCCCATACTTGAAATCTGGTAAGTTTGCTAGTATCGCGGGATAACAGCTACGAACATCTAAATCTACAATATCTGAAAACGCCCCCTTTTTGTAGTTTTCAAACCAGCCACCTTTACATACTCCATAGCAGAACTCACCTATCTCCTCATCAGGCAAATCGTCCACTAATGGGAGCATATTAACCATCCGTGTCATTACATGTTTTTTGAACTGGTTTATGGGCGAAATTATGGAATCTGCGGATATCTTTAAGATTGATAATGCTTTTACTACTTTTTCGCCAGTTATTTTTGCTTCGCACGCTTTCTGATAGCAATAAGATTCATCACCTTCAGCAAGTTCAGTTATCATATATTGTGAACAATCTGAGAACGCAGAATAAGGAGCATTATATTCAGAGCCATGCCGTACACTGGCATATTTGTCGTTTATATATCCAATTTGACAGTTACTCGTCCACAATTTTTGCTGTGTGTTAAGGGTCTCTAGTTGCTCTTTTTTTAGATTCAAATGTCGAAGTAGATTTGCCATATTGTAATTTAAATCATACATAACATTAATTGTTGCTGTATGCTCGCCAAGAAAACGTAGCCAATCATACGCACTATTAGATTTTGGCCTCTGCCCGTTGCTATCAATGCAATGGTGCTGATTTATATAGAATCCACATACTTCTTTAGCCATTATATTATCCTATTCTCTTGGAATCTATTTATCATTAAATTTGTGAAATAGTCTTGCCAATATGGGCGACTATAGTTTGTTTTAGTATGGCATTTCTTACACAGGGTAATTAGGTTTTGGGGAATACTATTATGTTTATCATAATCTATATGGTGTACACTTAGTTTGTGGTTGTTTGAGATGTTTCTATTATGGCATAACTGGCATACATGGCTATCTCTTTGCCTAATCTGTTCACGGATGGTATCTTCCCATTCTTCTGTGTAAGGTTCTACTGATATTCCTCCATGCCAATTACTATTATTTTGTCCTACATTTGTTCCCCTTTCTTTCATTGTTTGCGATATCTTTGCTTTCCATGTAGGAGTGAATACCCTTCCCTTTAATTTTTTGCTGAGATTTTCTTTGTATGCATCACTTCTAGGCTTACCTTTAAAAGTTAAACTGACCATTTTTTTAAATTCTTCTGTATGCTTGCGTCCTTTATTTGCAATGCCAATTTTATCTTTTGTTTTCTGACTTAATTTTCTGCCAATACGAGGCTTATGTATCTTTTCAATATTTTTATTTGGATTTTTATCTGTCCTTGTCTTTATAGCTCTTTCCCTCGCTTCTGGAGATAATAAATCTCTTCCTTTTAAAAGTTGACTCATTTGTTGTTTATGTTCAGGAGTACGTATATAACTTGGTTGACCTTGACGAGCCAAACTTATTTTTAGCTTAGTTTCTTCACTACGAGGGCTATATTCATAGCATCCTCTTTTATGTGCCTCGCGTATTTTATCTTTGAATTCTTCAGTATGTTTATAATCAGGTGGATTTTCTAAACGTTTACGGGATATTTCCGCTAAAATAGGATTTGTTTCTTTTGTTAAACCTTTGTTCCATGAGGGTTTACCCATATGAGCTAAAGATAATTTGTGTTTGGTTTCTTCACTTTTAGGGCCATATGTATAGCATCCTCTTTTGTGAGCTTCTCCTATTTTTGCTTTATGTTCTTCAGTAAGAGGCTTGCCTTTATGGGGCTTACCTATACGTGATAAGGACATTTTGTGCTTACTCTCTTCACTGTGATGAAATCCAAATTTTGGCATTCTTTAATCCTTTATTGGTCTCTGTTTATAAGCTTCACAGTTTTCCCAGTTACAATCGGATATGCATTTAAATGTAGTATCTGAGTTGTTTATCATACCTACTATTTTACAGAATAAGTGTCTGTGTTCCTTTGTGTCCCCACAGGGCATTGTGCGGAAATAAGGGCAACATACATTTATTTCATTTGATTCATTTGGCATAGTTATTCCGTCCATAGAATAAGTTGCCATATCTTATAGATAACACAGACTATCCAAAGTACAACAAAATTCCAGATACGTTGGGATAACCATATAAGCCAATCTCCATAAAGAACAGGCTCTCCAGTAAAAGCTATCATAAAACCTTCTGATATAACTATAGCTATAGCAAAAATTGATATAGTGAAGGAAATCCACCACAGAATACTCATTAATCTACTTAGCATTTAATTGTCTCTCCCCTTTAGGATAATAATTCTTAAAATATCCCTGCCCCATTTATATATTTTCCAGCATCATCATAGATATACATTTTTAGCATTTGTTGGTTTTTTACTTTAGCAGTTATATATTCCTGTGCTTCTGTGAGAGTGTCGCAATCTTTTTCTAGCCAATCCATACCATCGAACGTATCTACTCCGATGATTCGATATTTATCCTTTGGGGCTTTGCGTGAAAATAGCGTGTCTATCCCTCTGTTTCCACCGTTGTTGATTGGTCGTGGGTCGTATGGCATAATAAATTCCTCCTTATTTTGTGTCCTTGGGTAATTCAGGTAGAGTAGCCTTTAACCATTTGCCCTCAGCGTTTTCTTTTTTGTCAAGAAAGTGCCCACGAGTAATATACATTATAAAGTTTTTTTCTTTTCGCACTTCCACAAAACACAATTCAGGTTCCCTATAATCCATTTTACCGGATAAGCCCTTCCGTCCGAATCTCCAACCATAGAACCAATATGTACCTTCTTGTGTAGGCCAAATGTCAGACCAATCATCATTTGCCTTATTTTCGGTAGGAATAACTTTAGTAATATCAGGTTTTTTGTCCAAATAGTCTAATTTCAGTTGAGATGCTACCACAGGCGGAATAAGAAATACTTCATCTTTATATCGCCGCTCAGTTCCCATACCCGTATATCCCCTAACAAGTTTTTTCACCTCATCGTAACTTATGACTTTGCCAAAGTGTAAATCACCGTGACGTGTTGTTGATTCATTCCATGCATAGATATCCCCTTCTTGGGGTATCCAATCCTTTTGTGTTACAGAATCTTGTAATTTTCTTAAATCAGGCGTAAATTTCATATATTTTCTTCATCTCCAGTTTGGAAGTCATGTATCATTAAATAGCATAGAGGCATTATCATTTCTTAACTAGTTCTTTGAGACGCATTAAGAGATAGTTTGCATCGATATCATTAAATTCAGAAGTCAAATTTTTGATTTCCTCAAGTACTGTTTTATCTGGTATATTATCTTTAATCATCCCTTGGATTTTTGCTCCAAAGAGAATACAATTCATTGTCCATTGATTACTTAATAATTTACCCTTTTGCATCTGCTTTTCTCCTTATTTACTTTTTATGACATTAATACTGATTTGTAAGTTATCTGAGCCTTCAATTTTTATGAATCCCTTGGTAGAGAACATAAGTGTACTCTTCCCTGAATGACTCCGTTCTCCTTTGCCCAATGTCATCTTGACTGTAAGTATATTGCCTTCTAATTTTGCTTCCATATTATTTCTCCTCTACTAAATTAATTTGAAAATTATTTTTGATACTATTTGGGGGAATATGTAATTCCCATATAGTCCACCAATCATTATCTTTATTTCCAAATCCCCAATATATTGCCTTGTTGCCTCCGTCCTCATAGATAGAAACGTTCACAGAGTTTTCTTTTTGTAGGTTTATCTTTCCATCCTTATCCTCTGTGTAGAAGAAAAAATATGTAGTGACGTTACTATGGTAAGAAATGCTTCCTGTACCTAAAAAGAAATCTCCATTACCGCTATTGCTATTTTCTTGTCCCAATACTAACTGGCGTAGTTTGTATTCTTTGGGGATATAGGGTGATTCAGGAGTTGTAATCTCATTTGTGTGAGAAGTGCAAGCAATTAGTACCAGTGAAATAAGTATAAGGCAAAGAACTAGTACTACTTTAAGAATAGCTTTCATTATCGTTCCCTCTCCTTTTCCATATATGATTCGGTCTTACAAAATTTATATCCCAATGCAATGGGACAAATAAACTCATTATGTTGTGAGCAAGGACTATTGCCTTGAATCCCCCAACCTTCAGAGCAGTGCCATATTTTATCTTTGTCATCAAATGCACAATATCTGCATATGCTTTTGTAGATATTAAGATAACTTTGATAGGGTGTTGTTTGTTCCATCCTTACTTTTTCTCCTCACTATCAATTAATTTACTTAATGCATAGCAAAATGATTCTGATATTGAAGCCCCAGATGCATTTGTGTAGATTGGTGCTGGATAAATAGCAGATTTTATTTCTACCCATGTATCCCTATTGAAATCGCTCAGTGTTATCCTATGGTTTAACAACTTGGGGAATACCCATTTAGTTATAGCATCCATAGAATCACAAAAGTTGGGAATTTGTCCTATATCCCCATTTGGGGCTTTCCAATATTCATTATTACCGTCATCATGGTATTTAAACCCACACCATTTAGCTATTTTCTCATTAAGGGTTTGTTTTTCTTTATCTATCATTTTTTATTTCCTTGTCAATTAGTTTTTCAAGTGCTAAACAAAAAGCCATTGATAATGATTTATTTTCAGCCTTGCTAGTAAATCATTCAGAAAAATTCTTACCATCTGGTAATAAATATTCATATTCTAACCACACTCTGGGCATAGGATATGTGCCTACATTTGGTTCTCTCCTAGCCATTTTCCAGTCCAATATCCCCTTTGGGTGGTCATTTAGGAATCCTTGATTTGGTTCTATAACCCACTTTATTAAAGCATCCATAGAATCGCAGAAGTTGATGTCACAGACCTTTTCTCCAGTGGGAGATTCCCAACTATAGAATCTACCTTTTACATAATCTAAATGTATGAATTCACACCATTTAGCTATCTTTTTATTAAGAGCCTGTTTTTCTTTATTTGTCATCATTTCTCCTATAAACTATTCATCATATTTAACTAAGAAATCAGGATTCAGTACTTTAAAACTTAATCTTCCCAATTCATAGTCAGTTTTTTCAACGCAGGGGCGGATAACGATTCCTTCCCTGTGTATATCGGCTAATGTGGATTTACCCCTTGCCATTTTCCTTCCTGATGGTTCTTAGTATCTTCCCAATGCGTTCTAATGAATCGCCAAATTTCTTTGCCATATGGCTTAAGCCACATTTACACTTAAAACAGATATATTCGTTTTTTGCGTTGACGGATTGTATTTTGATAATATTAATATCCATCCAAAAGAAGTTTTCTTCCGGTAAAGTAGGAGGTATATGTTCAAGAGCGTATTCTTGTATCCAACAAGCCCAATCTATATTAGAATTAAATCCCAATTCATGTAGTGCTTTGAAAATAATATAATTTTTGTCACTAGGGTATTCGTAAAATGTGTAAATAGTTTCCCTTTCAGATAATATATAATTTTTAAGTACAAAGATATTTACGATGAGATTTTCATCATCCAAATTGCCCTTGACTATTTCAAAATAAATAGTACGTGGAGAAAGTTTTGTAGTATCGTTCATTATGTTTCCTATACTTCAACCAATCCAGAGTTATCAGAGCATTTTACATTATAAGTTGTATAACTATGAGTCTCCGGTATGAGTTTGCAATTACGTCCTATAGGGCATCCTGATAGCAGTACTGAAAAATTCCAGTCTTTATATTTAAATTCTCCACTATAAGTCATAGTCCTCTTTTTCTCATTGGCACAAAGAGGTTTTTCATCCCAAACTGTGTCTAGTAAATTCTTAAATAGGAGCATTGTCTGTTTTATCCATTGCAAGGTAAGGGCTTTGCCCTCTTTTGTATTAGGTTGATCGGGAGCATAGAGAAAAAGGTCAGCACCTGAGCCAGCATAATAGTATATTGAACTGTCTTGTAACTCTAATTCAAGTATCTCTTTGGGCAAATCCCCTAACACTGATTGTATACTTTGCAGGGCTTCAAGTTTTTTCTTACATTCGTCCAATTCTTTTATTTGGCGTTCAATATTCCATTTAGTAGCTTCTGTTATCAGCATGTTAGTTTATCTCCTATTTTTATAGTCTATAAGGTAATTTTATATCAGGGAAAAAATACATAGCATCTTCTTTGGATAATTTGTCTCCCATTTTTGCTATCCATTCAATTGCCTCTTCTTCGGAGAGCATATAATCTGCTCCACCTATATATGCTCCCCAATCTATTCCCTCGTTAACTACTGCGACAATAGCACATGCGTAACCATTTGAATTGTAGTATCTGCCTGTGATGATTTCTTTATCCCCTAGCATTGTTTGTACCTCCTTTGGTATTTACAATCATAATTGGCTTGTTGGGTGCTATTCTATGCAATGAGGTTATTGGGCCTTCAAAAACTCGTTTGCCTTCTTTCTCTGCAATTAAAGCATTGGGATCAGCAAACTCATGTGTCCATACTGGTCTGCCGAGCCATTTCTCGACTGATTCATGAAACACATCAAAGGGAACGCATAGTTTTTCCTCATGGATTTGGAATTCAGCTATTTCCTCTGGCGTTTTCGTTTTCCACCATCCTGAGTTGTACATTTTAATTGCCTCTTCTTTAGTCAACTTTTCACCTCTTTATAATCCCTTTATAATCTTTATTCCCTTTATGTCATGTTTACAATATACATGCCAAACTAAATTTCCATCATTACATACAACAGAGTCAATGTAATGTAGATTCTGTGTATTCTCAAGAGGATGCCCTGTCCCAAAGATATAGAACACATAATAATAGCTCAAAGTTTCATTTGTATTAACTTCCCAATAAGTTGCAGGTACATCATTCTGTGTTTTTAAACAGAGGAAAATTGAATTCTTCGGGACTTTGATAGTCTGAATATCAGCTATTTCTAGTGGGAATTTCCAAATACTTTTCAACTTATCACCTCTTTTAAGTCATCCAATCTCAATTCTAGTAGATTCTTATTACATGCTTCATAACCATCAAAGGTTTCAGGTAAAGATGATAGAGATGCTTCTTTATCAAGTTCTATACAAAGTCCATCCCATTCTGCATAAAATTGTTTCCAACCTTCGTCCGTTATCTCCATGCTGGGATTAGCTAAATATTTACTAAGTAAGTCTCCTCTATACCATCCATATCGTACTGCCGCTTTCCATAGAATTCCGAAATTATGCTCTACAAATCCAAAGTGCATAACATGAAGTCCGCAGAACATTTCGCGATATGTATAAATCAGGGCTTTGCCTCCCCTACAGGACATCGCTCGCTTTCTTTGGGACTCAGCATAGCCCCTGTAGTATTTTCTTAAGGATTTGGTCAGGAAGCACTGTCTAAGCGAACCCCAAGGGACAGTATCTACTGTCTTGAAGCATGTTGGAAGCCAAAGTAAGTTGACCATGTTTCCGTTATGCCCACAAAGCATAGTAAAGAACTTCTCAACCTCATAAAGTTGCACATCATAAAGCCCCTCTGTGAATTCAATTGTATCCCTTCCCTGATGGATGCTTAGGATTTGTTTGGTAGGTTTTTGATACACTCCACGAAAATCCACATCCGAATCAGGGCGTTCAAGCCCCCATACATGAGAACCTGATACTGCCATATAGAGTAACTTGTACCCTTCTGGCATTTTTGATTTGACTGTTTCAATTCCCTTATTAAGGACGTTGGTTTCTAACATAAATCTTTCGTTCCTTCAATTCATTTGATAGCTCTTCCATACTCCGTACTCTTAAGTGTGGTTTTCTTTTTAATGGTCTAAAGTAGCGTACTTCAAAATGCACATGATGTTTATGTTTAAAATAATGAGTATGATCTTTGTGCGTTACTTTGTGCCAGTGTTCTCCATACCACTGAAAGAGATTGATATTTGACACTCCCATGCTTAAAAGCAATGGGATTCTCAGGTTTTGAATCTGAGCAACACAGATGAGAATTAAATCTTACACCTGTGGCGTGTGCCATAGACGCAACTACAGGGACGTGTCCCTGATACTTGGAGAAAATGTTCATCGCTCCCGCAATGTCCCGATGGGCTTCAAATCCACAAACCCTGCACCTGAAAATCCTGCCATTGGGGTTGACATGTGCTCCGCATCTCGGACAGGTATGACTTGTGCCACGTTCATCTTGAAGGACGAAATTGATGCCATACTCTGCACATTTGTATTGTATTTGTGTACGAATGCGGTTGAAGTTCCATTGGTGAAGCTTCTGGTTTGCTTTATTGCCCCAATCAGTGTCTTGCCGGATATTTGTGGTATCTCCATAAACCACAGTCGAAACATTGTCTTTATTGCATGTTTCGACAAAATGCCTCGTTATCTTGTGCTCTATATCTCTGATTCTCCTGTCAAGATACGCAAGTTTCTCCCGTTTCTTTTTAATAAGCTTCCTTTTGCGATTGCTCCGTGTCTTTTTAAGGTCTATTTTGGAAGTATACGATGCCTTGACCTTCTCGCGATACTGCTTCTCAGAACGCAGCAGCCTACCGTTGTAAATAGTACCCTTCTTTCCATCCCAAGTAGCAAGAGGATGTATCTCACCAGGGTCTACCGCGACAATTTTGCCCTCTTTCCTAGGTTCAGGAGCAATAACTTTGGTAGTGATCTTAAGATAATATCCATCATTCCAAATAATCTCGGCATATTGCACGTTGTCAAGTGTCTTGCCAGTTGGGATAGAGACAATTACAGGAGTTCTGTCCTTGCCACAAGAAAGCCAGATAGAGTTGCTGTTTACCTTAATGGCAGATTGTTTAAAGGGGATACAATAATATTTATGAGTCTTATGAGGCGGTTTTGCATCAGGGTTGGTCTTAACGCATTGAAAATAAGCCTTAAGCGAAGCAAAGTACTTTTGTATAACTGCCTGCGTAGTTTGCGAATGCAGTTTATCAGACTTAATGATCTTTTGTATTTGCATAGCATCAAGCCAAAATCCCTTCCTGCCATGTATCTTGTGAATATAGGAAACTGCTTTGGAATAAACTCTGCCACACTCTTTGCTCAACTCCTGAAGCTGCAAAGAGTTATCCAATTTCAGGGTTATTGTCCTATAATTAATATCTGCTTTGTTCATCTATATACCTAAAGTACCATGCCAAATATTACAATTCATCCCATGTTTAAAAGTATGGGCTTTCTTGTACTTATTATGTAATCTTCCCCAAATAAGGCGGTGGGTAAACTTCAAACTAAACATTAGAGTGATGCTTATATACTACCACATTGGGCTAGGGTTGTCAATAGGGTGAAAAGAGAAATTAAGAGGAATATTAGAATAAAGGGAAGCGTTCTTGTGGCTTCACCACTAGAGTAGACCTTGTGGGTCGAGGTAAGCGTTTGCCATATGGGAATCCAGTAACTTTACCTAGTTTGCCAACCATTGCTCTAGCCCTAGCGCGCACTGCCATCTTATAGTGTGGGGCTTCGGAAACTTTGACCGCGTATTCTCTTCTAAGAAAACTCCAAGTAGTCGCATCAGATGCTCGCCCACGATACCATGCGCTCAGGGTTCCCACGATTTGACGGTCGTTCCAGCCGAGTTTTCGGAGATTATTTACAAAGATATTTCTTGATTTGATTGCTTTCTGTACTAAGCCTGATTGCCAAATTACATCAACATCCTGAAGCTCCGCGCTGTATTGATTTACTGTGCTGTAAGCTATTCTGCGAGCCTCTGATTTCAAAAAGTTATTTGCACGAAGTATATTGAAGAGTGTTTCTCTTTCCACGTTTTTATTTTACCTTGAATCAATTATCTCTGTAAAGAAAAAAGTCAGCCCTCTTTTATCTGACAGAGAGGGCGGAACTGCCCCGTCCCTAGGCGGTTTAGTTAATTGTCTATTTCGGCTGACTATTAATAAGGTCTATTAGTGAATTTAGTTCTGCTTTTAGTGTATTTAGTTTGTCTTGGACTTGTCCCAATATATCAGGTTGAGCAGGACTTGCAGGGGCTGGCAGGGGCTGTATAGACGGTTTTGCAGTCCCTCCCAGCACTTTGTTTAAGGCATCGTCAAAAGTTGTTCCCCATTCCAATTTAAGGTCTACATTATCGTTGTCATTTACCATTGCCCCTGCTATAACTCGTACAATCTGAGGCATTTTAGCCTCTTGAGACTTTAAGTATACGGGCTGAGTATAAAGGATGGAATTACCTATGGGCATTACGAGTGTATTACCCCTGATAACGGTAGAGGATTTGCTCCAGAGAGTGAATTGTGAAGCCATCTCATCTTTTTGATTAATCTTAGCCTCTACCTGTAATGTTCCGTAAATCAACTGCTGTTTAGAGAATTTATAGACGAGTGTTTCTCCATAATTATCTCCATCGCATCTAGCACCTATCCAAGCAATCATATTGTTGCGTCCAAGTGGTGTAAGTGGGAGCATCAATATGAACTCATCCTTAGCTTGGCTGTTAGGCAAGGTTGCTATTACAAAGTAGGGTAGTACTACCTGTTCCCCCGCATCGAAGACCTCTGTAGCGGATGTCCACACATCCTCTTTATTATAGAAAACTTTGGTATCAGTCATATGATAAGTGGAGTATATTGCCATCTGTGTTGTAAATAAACCTTCTGGATAGCGTATATGCTTTACAAGGTCACTGGGCATATCTTGACGTGATTTGAATAGTGTGGGGAAGGCTTTTTGGTATGCTTTGACAACTGGGTCGGTTGTATCAAAGATGTAGTAATTTACTGTTCCGTTATAGGCATCTACTGATACCTTGACTGAATTGCGGACATAGTTTATGCCTTGTCCTAGTGGTGAAAAGGCTGAATATGGGTATTTGGCTGATACTGTGTAAGCATCTTGTATCCACGATAAGCTCCCATTATCTCTAACAACTACATAATCATCAGTATCTAAGTGAAGGAAGGGAGTGATTTGTGCAATGCGTTCTTTGATGTTCCTATTCCAGAGCATTTTGGATTCATCACTTATTTGTCCTGAGATGAGAATATTGATATCGTTGAAGTCAACAGCAAAAGCTAATCGTTTGGCGAAAGTATCTAATTTTACTCCGTCAAGTCCAGTGTAGCGGTTCTGATTGTTAGTATCACCTTCTGGGTAGTTGAACTCGTTCATCTGTGCGTTTATAATGGCAAAGTTATTTGTCATCTTGCCAAAATAAATCTCAGGCTGTTTGACACTGATATCTTTTGTTGTACTCTTAGGTGGTATATCACTGATAATGAAGCTAGGTTCACTTTTGCTGGTGAAGTCATTGACGGCGTTCATAACTACACCATAGCCATGAGTATACACGAAATGATTGTTTATCCAAGTTTTTTCATTTAATTTGTCTTGATCGACTTCTCTTGTTGCCAAAAATACTTCACGATATTGACCGTCAACAACATATCTGTCTACATCTATATCTGAAAAAACATAATATGTTCGGAATAATTGTAATTGGTTGTAAGTATCGGCAATTGCCCTCCAATCCCAAACCCGTATATTATTTAAGGTAGGTTGATTGGCATCTGCGATTTCTTTGGTAAGAGGAACTACGTTTATTTCTTTACTGGCAAATGCATTGAGGTTGTAGGCGTTGCGTGTAGCTTCGATATTATAGTCGATGTATTTTTGCTCCACCTGGAATTCATTAGGTTTAACGACGAAAGCTTGAATACAGGCTGGTACAATCCCCATGAGAATAATCCACATAACTAGTATTGTACTCACAGATGTAATTGCTAATCCTTTATGTTTGGTTAATGAAGCAATTAGCATAATTAGTGCTGCAATTACACAGAATCCTATAAACCACCAGTTAAGTCCTATTTTAGCGATGTCTGTATAACCTGCGGATGCAACTACTCCACTGTGGTCAAAGATATATCCATAAGCCCCAAGGAAACGAAGCCATATGAATAAACCTATTAGTATCACTCCCAACCCGCATACATGGCCCATCATATAATCTGAGCGACTCCCATGCCTCTTTTTTAAGCGACCAATAGCACTATCGTCATCGTCAGGGATATATTCATATAGAAGTATGAGATGTCCAACCCATGAGATAACTGTAGCGATGAATGCTGTAAATAAAGCTGTGGTTGCAATCATCCGCAGGAACTCAAGATTGAATATATAGAAACTGATGTCATTATTGAATATGGGGTCTTTTAGTCCGAAAGGAACGGCGTTGTTGTTTAAGAGTATTATATTCCACTGTTGATAGACAACAATAGCCTGAAATATGGCGATAATTCCCCCAACTACAAGGAAGAGAGGCGTAAATAATGACGATTTATCTTTTACCGCTTTTGACATGATAATTATATTGATTACATAGAAAAGAAAACAGCCCAAAAATGTGAGCGAAAATGCTCCCCATTTAGTGCCTAAGATAGTGCCGAACACCTGTCCATACCCTAAGCTATCAAACCATAAGATATTGATGTATTGCCCTATCCAGTAGTATCCGAAGTAAAGAAGGAACAAGAGAATAGGGGTAGAGATTATTGCCCCCTTCCACGAAAGCTTACCAGCTATGGCAACAAAGATTGGGATGAGACATAGGATTGTTAGAATGAACATGATTAATCCAGTCATTTTAAATAGTTTCTCCTTAATTTAATATTTAATAATTATTTTTGTTGTAACAAAATAGCCTGAATTATCAGGAGTTATTGTAACAACTTCAAGGTGTTGTTCTCTAATAAAATTAGATAAAATCACTCCAAATGTGGCTCTGTTCACCGGGAAATAATAAATGCCATTACCATATGATGTAATATTGCCAATGTTTTTGTAGTTTACTGTTGAAGGGACTATCAATTGGGAAGGGACGATAGGATCACCCCAACCTGATATTAGATCAGAAGCAGTATCACTAACAAAGTCTGTTCCTACAACTTTGGGGAACGTAGAGGTAAATGGCATTTGTTTATATCGTCTATTTCCTCCACCAACTTTAGTTTCTGTAATAGATTTATCTGAGTTAGAAGCTAACCAATATTTCTCGCCAAGTATTACTAAAGTTGGTGGAAATATAATAGTATTCCAGCCATTAATAACGGGCTGGCTAATGTTAATTGCATTAAGTAATAAATCAGGTTGTCCAAAGCTATCGGTGTAAATGCCTATTTTAACATTACCTGATGCTGAACAATAGAGTTTGAATTGTGTAATGAAGCCATTTTTTGAAGCGGTAAAACTGGATAAAACCAAGTAATCATTTGCGTTACTTCCACTCGCTACATATCCATTGTATTCAGTGATACCTATTAACGGTATAGTAGGTGTAGTTGCTAAAAATGATGATGGTTCTGTCCATGCTTCTCCCGCTGTGTTGTAAGCATGGCATCGGTAATAATATATTGTTCCGTCAGTTAGATTATTAACAAGAGATGAGAAAACTCCCTTGCCTGTTTCTTTTAGAGGGATATAATAATCCCAAAGCTTAATATCAGTTCCTCGATCTGAAATGCCCCAATAGATAGTAATATTAGTAGATGCGCCCCCATCTGAGATAAGATTGCCGTTAAGCACAGCAGAGGTAGGTGTGATATCTGTGGCATCAGCAATAGTTATGGTTGGTACTACTATTTTGGTTGTTGGTGTTATCGTAGACTGTGTAACAGCTTGTGGTGCAGAGTTAGGTTCCCTGATGATTGCTTCTCTAGCGCATCCACTGAAAAAGACCAGCCCCAATATAAGGATTAATATTAAGATAGTTGACGATTTATATGGCATGGTTTATTAACCTATTTGTCTTTGATTTTCTCTATATAATAATAAGTGTAGTTACTGCCTTGTTCTTTAAATAATATAGTTCCTTATTATATAGACAAACATGTGTTGAGTGCCTTTAGTTTGCTATCTGATAAGGTATTTAGTAAACGGAGACTATAAACTCCCGCCAATCCTAACAGCTTCAAATTCAGTGAACCTACCCTATCGGCATGACATTCAAATCCGCAGTAGATGCACTTGAACTTCTCGCCATTACGATTTCGTTTATCCCATTTGCCACAAACGGGGCAACGTTGCGAGGTCTTGTAGGGGGACTTGAACTCCAGCCGAACCCCT
>Ga0172380_10004490_pt1 | contig 17891 bp, 14 predicted proteins | sample Leawe162metaG_FD_119747 | JGI IMG/M metagenome (GOLD analysis project Ga0172380, IMG submission 119747) | Leachate microbial communities from a municipal landfill in Southern Ontario, Canada - Leachate well 162 metaG | ecosystem: Engineered > Solid waste > Landfill > Unclassified | place... | reverse complement strand
TGGCTTCATACACTTTGAGGTCGGCGGCGACCATGCCGGTGCGGCCGTCCTCGAACTTGACCTGGGTCTCGATGTACTGCGATGCCTTGCCGGAATACAGCGCGTCGATCAGGACCGCGTATTTTTCGGAAACGAATCCGCGCCGGACTTTGCGCGTGCGCGTGAGTTCGTCGTCGTCGGGATCGAGTTCCTTGTGCAGCACCAGGAAACGATGCACCTGGGAATCGGCCAGCATGCCGTCATGCACCAGTTCGGCATTGACCTGCTCGACACATTCGAGCACCAGTTGTCCGACTTCTGCCTTGGCCGCCAGGTCGGTATAGCCGGAATAGGCGATGTTGCGCCGCTCGGCCCAGTTGCCCACCGCACCCATGTCGATGTTGATGAAGGCGCAGACCATGTTGCGGTCATGACCGAAGGCCACCGCCTCCTTGATGAACTGGAAGAACTTGAGCTTGTTCTCGATGTAGTTGGGGGCAAACATCGCGCCATTCGCCAGCTTGCCGACGTCCTTGGCGCGGTCGATGATCTTGAGGTGGCCGTCCTCGTCAAAAAAGCCGGCATCGCCGGTGTGGAAGTAGCCTTCTCCGTCGATCGATTCGGCGGTGGCGTCAGGCCGCTTGTAATAACCTTTCAGCATCGCCTTGCTGCGCACCAGCACCTCACCGCTGGCAGCGATCTTCACTTCGACGCCGGGCACCGGCTTGCCGACACTGTCGAACTTGATCTCGCCATCGGGCTGCAGGCAGACGGCAGCGCAGGTCTCGGTCGAGCCGTAGAGCTGCTTGAGGTTGATGCCGATCGAGCGATAGAAGCGGAAGAGATCCGGGCCAATCGCTGCGCCGGCGGTGTAGGCTACCCTGATCCGGCTCATGCCCAGCACGTTGCGCAGCGGGCCATACACCAGCAGATTGCCTAAGGCGTAACTGAGCCGGTCGGAAAATGGCACACCGGGCTTGCCGTCGAGGATCTCGGCGCCGCAGCGCTTGGCGACGCGCATGAAATAGTCGAAGAGCTTGCGCTTGATGTTGCTGGCATCTTCCATGCGGATCATCACCTGCGTCAGCAGGTTTTCGAAGACTCGCGGCGGGGCGAAATAATAGGTCGGGCCGATTTCGCGCAGGTCGGTCATGACCGTGTCGCCCGATTCGGGACAGTTGATGGTGAACCCTGCCACCAGCGCCTGGCCGTACGAAAACAAATGGTCGCCGACCCAGGCCATCGGCAGATAAGACAGCACTTCCTCGGCGTCGCTGAGATGATCGAACTCGCACCCGGTGCGGGCAGCCGCGATAAAGGCGGCGTGCGTGACGCAGACCCCCTTGGGTTTGCCGGTTGTCCCCGAAGTGTAGAGCATCACGCTGATGTCTTCGGAACCGCCCTGGTGAATTTCCGTGTCGAGAAGGTCCGGCTGTTTCTGGTCATGGATGCGTCCCATTTCCATGACTTCGTCCAGACTCTGGATGAAGGTCTGGGTGTAGTGGCGCATGCCGCGCGGGTCGTCGTAGAGGATGTGGGCCAACTGCGGGCAGCTGTCCTTGATCTCGAGCAGCTTGTCGACCTGTTCCTGATCTTCGACGATGGCAAAACGGATCTCGGCATTTTCCAGCACGAAGGACATTTCCTGTGCTACCGCATCCTGATACATCGGCACCGGCACACCGCCCAGCATCTGCGCGGCGCACATTGCCCAATACAGACGCGGACGATTGTCGCCGATGATGGCCAGATTGTCGCCACGCTTGAAGCCGAGCAGGGACAGCCCGCAGGCCATGGCGCGCGTTTCCGCGGCAACCTGGTGCCAGGTCCAGGTCTGCCAGATGCCCATGTCTTTCTCGCGTGTTGCGGGATGTGCTCCGCGTACACGGGCATGGTGCAGCATCAAATGCGGAAAAGTATCGAGGCGCTCCCGATCAGACCGGGCCGCTTCATTTACTGCAGACATCCCTGCTCCTCCCAATACAGCTCGTACGTGACTGCTGACCACGGAATCCCAGCCCACCGGCTTCGGCGAGGGTGCAATCTCTGCTGACCCCGCCGGTCGCGGCCTTCATTTTTAATGGGTCTGGATGGTTCCGATTCTATCTGGAAATCCCGGGTACGCAAATCCGATGGGGCGCATCATACCGGCCTCGCAATCCTATAATTGTCGCGTGGCAGACAATTCATCCCATTCTTCGCCAACTCCGGCAGACACCCCATCGGGAAGGTTTGTGCCGATTCGGCGGCTGTGGCATGCAGCTCCATTGCTTCCGGCAACACTCGAAATACCACGATAATTGATAGTCTGTCTCTCAATTATCGTGGTATAAATTCGCCATGATCGAACGTCTCCAGCACCTGGCCGAAGCATCCCGCCTGCTCGACGAGTTCCCGGTCGTGGCCCTGATCGGGGCTCGCCAGGTCGGTAAAACCACGCTTGCGCGCGCCATCGCCGCTAGCCAAACCCGTCCGGTCCACCATTTCGACCTCGAAGATCCGCGCACCGAAGCCCGCTTCGCTTCGCCCATGCTGGCACTGGAAAATCTGACCGGCCTGGTCGTGCTCGACGAGATTCAGCGCCACCCCGAACTGTTCCCCGTCCTGCGGGTGCTGGCGGATCGTCCAGGAACACCCGCGCGTTTCCTTATCCTCGGTTCCGCCTCGCCCGACCTGATGCAGCACTCGGCCGAGAGCTTGGCGGGACGCATCGTTTACCACGAACTGCCGGGGCTCGACCTTGCCGAGACAGGCGCCGCAAGCATGGATTCTCTTTGGCAGCGCGGCGGCTTCCCGAAATCCTTCCTCGCCGCCAGCGACCCGGCCAGCCTGCGCTGGCGCAAAGAGTTCATCCGCAGTTACCTGGAGCGGGACATCCCGGCCCTCGGCTTCCGGCTGCCGCCGGCGACCCTGCGCCGCTTCTGGAGCATGCTCGCCCATTACCACGGCCAGACCTGGAACGGTTCCGAACTCGCACGCGTCTTCGGCGTCACCGAGCGCACGGTGCGTCACTACCTGGACATACTCGCCGCCACATTCATGGTACGCATCCTTCCTCCCTGGCACGAGAATTTAGGCAAGCGCCAGGTGAAGGCCCCCAAGATCTACCTGGCCGACAGCGGCATCCTCCACAGCCTGCTCGAGATCGCCAATCCGCAAGAACTCGGAAATCACCCGAAAATCGGTGCCTCCTGGGAGTGCTTTGCCTTGCATCAGGTAGTGCGACGCATGAATGTCGGATGGGACGCCTGTCACTACTGGAAGCTCCATTCCGGGGCCGAGCTCGATCTGTTCGTGCACAGCGGCGGACGCCGGCTCGGCTTCGAGTTCAAGTTCACCGACACGCCGCGCGCGACGCCCTCCATGCATTCGGCATTGGAGCACCTGCATCTCGACGGACTCTATGTGGTTCATGCCGGCCTCGACCGCTTCGTGCTTGACCGGCGCATCGCCGCTTTGCCTTTGGCCGACGTGGGGAATGAGGCGGGCACGGCAGAAGCAACCGCCGCCAGATGAATCACCGTATCACCATTCCATGTGAGTGATTAGCGCCGTTTCGACAGAAATTGAACGGCAGGTATTCGGCAGTGAATGTGAGATGCTCGCTGGCTATCGCCATTGAGCCGTCATTGAGCTTGGGATTTTGAGGGGCAGCATTACCTCCAGCTGCGGTCACCGATTAACACGCATGGTGGGCATCACGCGCATCTTCTCCAGTGGCCACTGGGTAGCAACTCGGAGTTGGGATCGCTGCCAGAGACAAACTATCCGAGCGGCGTCATCTTCCTAAGTTCATCCGAAATAGGCATGCGTTGAAAGACGCGTCGAATTTCTTCTACCGGTACTGCAAAGACGGCAGCGTTGGATGGCACAGCTTCGCTGCGCAGCCATTCGGGAAGATCGTAGTCCTCCAACTTAAAGCCGGCTCGGCGGTTGAACTCCCACTCGTCAACCAGACATTGCCAACCTATGTTCGCCATGTCTTCGAAGCTCAGTGATTCCCCATAGGCCGCGTTGTAAAAAGTACGCGTGATGTCGATGCTTGGTCCTTGGAACATGCAGAAGCCGCTGGAGTCGCAGAGCGCATTGACAATTTGCATCTCTTGCGAATGTCTGGCCGGATCGGCATTGGGTTGCAGGATTAGGCCAGCCGTGTGATCGCCGCCCATTGCGGTGGTGGCGTAGGTGATGCCGGTTGCGTTAAGCGTGCGCGGCTCCCAAGCGGGGATGCCCTGGCCTCGTATGGCCGGAATCCGCTGAGTATTGAAGTGCCTCGCCACCGCCATGACGCCATTGCCTATCGTAGTGGCCAAGTTGTTGCCATGGTCAACACTATCGAGCAGAGCGATCACAGCGTCGGCATCGCCGAATGGCAAAGCGCCGCATTCCATGGCCAGGCCAATGGCGCCGCCGGTTTCAATGGTGTCCAAACCCAGTTCGTCACATAGACGGTCGATGCGGGCCACCTTGTCAAGGTCGCTGATGGCGCAATTAGCGCCACATAAGGCGATGGTTTCGAACTCCAGTGCCGAGGTGACATACTTGCCGTCGGTGTCGTTGACGGTGCACGAGCACTTGACAATACAGCCTGTCATGCAGTGATGATGGCTGCCGCCGCGGCTGGCGTAATTCGCCAGGATATTCTTCCCGTCAAGCGTTTCGGCACCATCGAATTGCATCTGCCGGCGATTGCGCGTTGGCAGGGTGTTCAACTCGTTGGCCACTAAGGTGAAGACTGCAGTGCCATACTGCATCTGCTGGGGGCCGGCCAGGTAGTCCTTAGTAAAATGGCCGATGAGTTCCTTGAAGGCGGCCGCATCCTTGGCCGGACGCGCTTGCTTGCCCTCGTCGTCGACCACTACAGCCTTCAAGCCCTTGGCGCCCATAACTGCACCCAAGCCGCCGCGTGCGGCGTGCCGGGACGGATGGCGTTGTTCTTGATCTGTGAAGGCGACGCTAGCACCGCTGAGTTGCAGTTCACCAGCCGGACCGCAGATGATGAAAGCAGCGCGTCCCGAGTATTGCTGTGCGAGCTGCTCGGATGCGGCGTAGGTGCGAAGACCCTTAAGTTCTGGGCATTCGCGCAGTTCGACACTATCTTTGTTGATATTGAGGAGGTAGCGTTTGGTTGCATCCTGTGCCTTACCCTGAACAATGAGGACGCGGAAGCCCAGACGCATAAGCTTCTGGCCTGCTTGTCCGCCGCTGTTAGCCTCCTTGATACCTCCGGTAAGCGGACTCTTGCCGCCCACACTCATACGGCCGGAGGTCGGTACGACCGATCCCGAGAGGACGCCAGGCGCGAAGATCAGTTTGTTATCTGGGCCGAGCGGGTCGCACTTTGCGTCAACCTCCTGCAATAATATCTTGGCCGACAGAGCGCGGCCACCGAGAAATGTCCATTCTTCCGGAAACGGCTCTTCGGCAATGGTAAGGGTTGTCAAATCGACACGCAGGATTTTGTCCAAGATGTTTTCTCCTAAATTTAGGGTTAAGTTTACCCCTGATTGATCCGAATCACCCACAACTTTGCCAGCTCCGCGGTACCATCCGTCCCGGTAATCGACTTGAATGCCTGCACCGACTTGTCCTTCTGCCCCGCATAGAAGTATGCCATGGCCAGCTTTAACTTGGCGTCCTCGGGAAACTGAAGATGTCGCTGTCGCCCGCCTTGAAGGCATCAACGCGAAACTGACTCCATTCCTGGTTTCGACTTTCTATCTGCAGAACAGTTAGGAGCAACTCCTTGAAAGACTGGAGCATGCCAACTGTGGAGAGGCAGACACTAGTGCCCGAATCTGGTTCTGGAGTACTAGAGAGTCAGCGGTGAATTGTTAGCGGCCACAATGCCCCCATCGACCACCAATCGTGCTCCATTAATGAAGTTGGCCTTGTCTGAACAGAGAATCGATCGTGTTTACCTTCCTGCCTGGTAGGCGCCACAGCGCAGCGCTTGCCGAGAACTATGCCATCCTCCCGCCAGCGGGCGCCGCTACTATAATTGTCGCGTGGCAGACAATTCATCCCATCCCACCCAGACCCTGGCCGGCATGCTGCGGGCATCGCAATGGACTGCCAGTCTCAGCGCAGCAGAGCTTGCGCGCGTCGAGGCAGGCGTCTTCGAGCGTCAGGTTGCAGAAGGACACTCGGTTTGTCGCAAGGGCGAACCTTGCGATTACTGGTTCGGGATTATCGAGGGCCTGGTCAAGATGTCGAGCGACCGGGTGACTGGCAAAACAGCGACGCTGACCGGCATTCCCAGCGGCGGCTGGTTCGGCGAAGGCTCGATGCTGAAATCCGAGCCACGCCGCTATGATGTCATCGCCTTGCGCGACTCACGCGTAGCCTGCATGCGGCGCGAGACTTTCCAGTGGCTGCTGGATCACAGCCTGGTATTCAACCGTTTCCTGCTGGTGCAGTTGAACGAACGCCTCGGCCTGTTCATCGGCATGCTTGAGTCGGAACGGCTGCACGATCCCGATACGCGCGTCGCCCATTGCCTGACCTCATTGTTCCACCCAGTGCTGTACCCCAATCTGGGCGATCGTCTGGCGATTTCCCAGGCGGAGGTCGGTTACCTGGCCGGGATTTCGCGGCAGCGCGTGAACCGCTCGCTGAAACTGCTCGAGGATTCCGGTTTTCTGCGCGTCGAGTATGGCGGCGTCACCATACTCGACCTTCAAGGTTTAAGGCGCTTCGGCAGCTAATACCCGCCTTTGGGTCCAGGGTGCTGACTGCTACGAATAGTTGTAGAAGCCCCGTCCGCTTTTACCTTTGCGGCTTGTTTTCGCTGACCCAGGCTGAGGGGCTGATACCCAGTTCGCGCATGAAAGCCCGCGAGAAAGCCGGCTGGCTACCGTAACCAACATCTTCTGCAACCAGTGCGACTGGCTTCCCTTTACGCAACAGGCGTTGCGCCAGCGTAATTCGCATCTGGGTTAAGAAGGCGGTAGGGGTATTGCCAATCACATCACGAAACTGCCGCGCGAACGCGTTGCGCGACTGGTGCATGCGTGAAGCCATGGAATCGAGTGTCCAAGGTTGCCCGGGGGCCTCCAGCAACTCGACCAGGACGCGGCCAAGACGCGGATGCGCCAAGCCAGCAAGTACGCCACGCACCACTAGTTTTTTTTCAATCGCATGGCGCACGATCTGGATCAGCAGAACGTCACAAAGCCGGTCGAGCATCACTTGGCGCCCAGACTGTGTCTCTGCCGCCTCGTTGAACAGCATAGATAGCGTCTGCTCGATACCGGGGTGGGCGCTGAAAGGGATAGCCATTACGCCCGGAAACGCTTGGGTGATGGCATTGTCCATACCGGAGTCGTAGTGAACGCTGGCGCAAAGAACATCTGCGTCCATCTGCTCCTCTACATCCAGCCGATGATCAATGGGTCTGGGGTAGAACAGCAGCGTGGGTTCGCGCACCGCAATCTTGGCGTGACCGGCTTGCACGGCGAGCACTTTACCGCTGCGTATGACGTGTAGATGACCAACCCCCTCTGCGGCGGCGAAACCATGCAGGCCACACAGCGGTCCGGCATAAAACGTCCTGGCGCGCAGTCCAACATGTTCGAGCAGGCGTGAGATGTTATCCGTGGAATTCAATTCGATGTGCGAATGGTTATGGAATAGGTGCGAATAGTAACCTGAACAAAGTTTCCTGCCATTAGCATCTGGTCTCCACGTTTTTGCATCGATGAAAACGCGATGCAGCCGCTTATTCGAATCACTCAAGGAGAAATAACATGACGCAACATTTTGTCGCCAAGACCCTGAACGCCATTCGCCTCGACAAGGCCAACCCTGCACAAAAAGAGGTACTGGAGACGGCGCTGAAGCAGGTTGGCTTCATTCCCAATATGTACGCCAACATGGCCAACGTACCCGGAGTACTGACGACTTACCTGCACGGCTATACCGCCTTTCGCCAACAGTCCGGCTTGTCTCCGGCCGAGCAGGAAGTTGTGTTCCTGGCGATCAGTCAGCAGAACGACTGCACCTACTGCATGGCAGCGCACAGCATGATCGCCGACAAGGTGTCTGGCGTACCCGCGCCGGTGCTGGCGGCGATCCGTTCCAACCAGCCGATCCCTGATACCAGGTTGCAAGCGCTTTACAGTTTTGCGCAGGAACTGGTCAAAACCAGCGGCAAGCCCAGCCAAGCCGTAGCCGCTGCGTTTCTGTCGGCGGGTTATACGGAAACCACGGCATTGCAGATCATTCTCGCAACGGCGGTGAAGGCGCTCTCGAATTACACCAATCATCTGTTCCAGACCGTTGTCGATGACCCGTTTGCTGCCTATAAAGTGGAGTGAATGCGTGCCCGTTAGAAATTTCCAACCATTGGCCATGCCAATATCAACTCAGGAAAGGGGAAACCTATTATGACGACGATCAGAGTGCCAGATGAAAGCCAGGTGAGCGCAGAGGTAGGAGAGGTGTTTGCGGATATTCGCAGGGCTTTCGGGATGTCTTTCGTGCCCAACCTCTTCAAGGTTATGGCGTACAACCCGGCTTACCTGAAGGCCAACTGGGAGCGGGTCAAGATCATCATGGGACCCGGATTGATCGAACGGAAAACCAAGGAAATGATCGCAGTTGCGGTGTCTGCCACCAATGGCTGCGATTACTGCGTCAATGCGCATACCGCTGCGCTGAAGGCCATGGGAGTTGGTGACGCGGAACTCGTTGAGCTCATGGCCGTGGTTGATCTGTTCAGCGGTTTCAACAAGCTGCTGGAAGGCTTGCAGGTTACATCGGACATAGGCGTTGGTTCGCGCGCAAGCTAGTCGAAGAGAAGATTGGGTAGTGTCGATCAACTGGCAAGAGACGGCATCGATCAATTTCCGGATCGTCTGATCATCCGTTGCTGCATGAGGCGATCCAAACCCACGCAAGGAGAAGCGGCATGAGTCTGCTGAAAGACATTACCCGGCTACTGGGCAGCGCTGACGAGGAGACAGAAGCGCGGTTCCGGGAAGACCTGCTGACCAGCCTGCTGATCATGGCTTGGATAGTGGAGGCGCGCGACCCGTATACTGGGGGTCACCTTTGGCGGGTTTCGCGCTTTTCGCGACTGCTGGCGCAGGATGCCGGATTGTCCGAGGCCGACGTGGCGCGCATTAGTGTAGGAGGGTTCTTGCACGATCTGGGTAAGGTAAGCGTGCCCGACCACATTCTCGGTAAGAAGGATCGCTTATCTGACGAGGAGTATGAGGTCATCAAGACTCATCCGGAAGCCGGTTGGCGAATGCTGGCCGGACATCCGCTGGCGCAACTTGCCGAGGCGGCGGTTCGTGCCCACCACGAAATGCCGGACGGCCACGGCTATCCGCGTGGACTCGCCGGCGAGGCTATTCCCCTGGATGCACGCATCGTTGGCATCTGCGACGCCTTCGACGCTATGACCAGTACGCGTCCCTATCGGCGCGGCATGCCTGTCGAGAAGGCACTGATCATCATTGAGGACAACCTCGATCGTCAGTTTAGCCGCGAATTTGGTCAGCGCCTTGTGACAATGGGGCGTGCAGGCATACTGGACCACATCGTTGGTCACAGCGACGAGGGAATTCCGTTGCACGAATGTGTGATGTGCGGGCCGACGCTGGTTTTGCGCCGTGACCTGAAGGCTGGCGAGCATGTCTATTGCCGCAGTTGCACCGGCGAGTACGCTACCGAGAGCCAGGGCGGCAAACTCATTACTGTTCCGACCGGGCGTCGCGGCGCGCCCAAAGATCTGTTGCCTGAAACCGACACCGACCTGATTGCCAGCGTGGTACGTGATTCGGCGCGCGCGCTATTGGCAGTGGCATAACAGGGAACCGCATGAGCTATTGCAGTTATGGCTGCGCACCGCCTGCAAGCAGTCCACTATGAGCGCAAGAAATCGAAAGACATGGAATAGGATCAACGATGCACCGAAGAGTGAACAGATTGAGGCCTGCTCTCCCCAAGAGAACAAACAATCTCGCACCATACCGCGAGACTGTTCGTTCGCGGACGCGCACTAGGAATAGTTGTAGAAGCCCCGTCCGCTTTTCCGTCCCAGATACCCGGCGGCAACCATTTCCTTGAGCAGCGGTGCCGGGCGGTACTTGGAATCGTTGAAGCCGTCGTAGAACACTTCCATTACGGCCAGCATCGTGTCGAGACCGATCATGTCGGCCAGGGCCAGCGGGCCGAGCGGATGGTTGCAGCCCAGCTTCATGCCGGCATCGATGTCCTCGGCCGTGGCGAGGCCTTCGGCCAGTACGAAGATGGCTTCGTTGATCATCGGACAGAGAATGCGGTTGACCACGAAGCCGGGATTGTTCTTGACCGTGATCGGGGTCTTGCCCAGTTGTTTCGCCAGGGCCTCGACCTGCGTGTGGGTGTCGTCGCTGGTCTGCAGGCCGCGGATCAGTTCGACCAGCGCCATCATCGGCACCGGATTGAAGAAATGCATGCCGATGAACTTGTCGGCGCGGCCACTGGCGGCAGCAAGCTTGGTGATGGAAATCGACGACGTGTTGGTGGCCAGGATCACGTCCGGTCCGAGCAGGGCCTCGACATCCTTGAGCAGCTTGAGTTTCAGTTCGAGGTTTTCGGTGGCGGCCTCGATAACGATGTCGCAGTTCTTCAAATCGCTCTGCTGGGTACTTCCCTGGATCAGGGCCATCGCCTTGGCCTTCTGCTCGGCCGTCATCTTTTCCTTCTTGACCAGACGGTCGAGGCTGCCGCTGACGGTGGCGATGCCACGCGCTACCGCGGCGTCATTGATGTCCACCATCACCACGGGAATGCCCGTCACCGCGCATGCCTGGGCAATGCCATTGCCCATGGTGCCTGCCCCTATGATTCCTGCCTTCTTGATTGTCATGCTTGTTTCCTTATCAGTAGTAAAAAATCGTTACGTTTGCTGAAAGCATCAAATTCTTTTTGCGACCTCCTCCAACATCACTTCCGTGGCGCCGCCGCCGATGGCCTGGATGCGCGCATCGCGCACCATGCGTTCTATCGCCGTGCCGTGCATGTAGCCGAAGCCGCCGTGGAATTGCTGGCAAGCGTACATCACTTCATTTACCAGTTCGCCGCAATAAGCCTTGACCATCGAGACTTCCTTGACGCAATCCTTGCCTTGCGCATCGAGCCAGGCCGCGTGATAGACCAACTGGCGTCCGGCTGTCACCTTGGCTGCCAGCATGGCCAGCTTCTGCCGGATCGCCTGCTTGTCCCACAGCACGCCGCCAAAAGCCTTGCGCTCGCGAACGTAAGCCAGGGCGATTTCCAGTCCGCGCTGCGCCTCGCCCATGGCCTGGGCGCCGAGCACGATACGCTCGTTCTGGAAATTGCGCATGATCGAGTAGAAGCCCTGGTTTTCCTTGCCCAGCATACTGGTTGCAGGAACGCGGCAATTGTCGAAAATGAGCTCGGCGGTATCCGATGAAAGCCAGCCCATCTTGGCCAGACTGCGGCCGACGCTGAAACCCGGCGTGCCCTTCTCGACGATGAACATCGAAATGCCGCGCGAGCCCTTGGCCCTGGAGTCGGTCTTGGCGGCAACGAAATACAGGTCGCCATGCACACCGTTGGTGATGAACATCTTGCTGCCATTGATGACGTAGCTGTCGACGTCGCGTACGGCGCTGGTGCGGATGCCGGCCACATCCGAGCCGGCATCGGCTTCGGTGACGGCCACTGCGGTGATCATTTGTCCCTTGATCACTTTTGGCAGGTAACGCGACAACTGCTCGGGGTTGCCGAAATTGGCCAGATGAGGCGAAGCCATGTCGGTATGCACCATCACCGTCACGGCAAAACCACCGAAGCTCGAGCGGCCCAGTTCCTCGGCAAGTATTGCGCTATACACCGTGTCGAGCGCGGCCCCTCCGTATTGCGCCGGATAACGGATGCCCAGATAACCCAGTTCGCCGAGCTTGGCCAGCACTGCACGCGGCACCATGCCTGCGGTCTCCCAGGCCTCCGCTTGCGGCACCACTTCAGTGTCTACGAAGCGGCGCAGGTTGTCGCGAAACAGCAGATGCTCTTCGCTGAAATAAATCGATTCGTTCATGCAGCATCCCCTGCTTCTATATCCACCAAAATATCGCCCTTGTTGACCGTGTCCCCGGCCCGGCAACGCAGTGTCCTGATCCGTCCGGTAACTGGAGCGACCAGGCTCTGCACGATCTTCATCGATTCGATCAGCACCAGAACCTCGCCGGCCTGCACCAAATCGCCCGGCGCTGCCTGCACCGCGGTCACCGTGCCGGGCATGCTGGCGATGATCTGGTTGCCTGCCGCAGCAGCCGTGCCGGCGGCCAGCGCTCGCGTCCACCGCGATGCACGGCGCCACGTCCGGCGGCGTCCGGCACTGCCGAGCGTGATCTGATCCGGGCTGACAACCACCTGGTAGCGGCATGCGGCACCGGCGATTTCCAGGAACAGGATGCCGTCATCGATGCTGGCGGCATAGACATGCATCGGGCGGCCGGAAAGCTCGACGAGATACTGGCCCGATATCCCGGACACTGAGATCGGGTGTTCCTTGCCCTTCTCGTCTATGAGCAGCAACGCAGTTTTGCCTGGGTGGCCGGCATGTCCCAGCACACGCCATGCACCCAGGGATTGCCATGGCGAGTGATGGGCTGCATCCAACCGGGCCGAGTCGAGCAGACAGGCAACTGCCGCGGCAGCGATGTCGATGTCGCTTTCATCCATGGCCATGTGCCAGCCGCCAGGGAAGACGCGTTCCAGGAAATGCGTCGACAAGGGTTCGGCAAACTCCGGCCGGCGCAGGATATCCGCCAGGAAGGCGAGGTTGGTGCCGACGCCGACAATGGCAAACTGGTCCAGCGCGCTCGCCAGGCGGCGCGCAGCGGTGGCGCGCTCGGCGGCATGGAAAATCACCTTGGCCAGCAGCGAGTCATAGTAGGGCGTGACCTTGCTGCCCGCTCCGATGCCCGAGTCGACACGGACGCCAGCCTCATCAGGTTCGCGGTAGAGCAGCACCGAGCCGGTTTCCGGGGAGAAATCCGCTGCCGGATTTTCGGCGCAGACCCGAGCTTCGATCGCCCAACCAGCGCGGACGATGTCACTTTGAGCGAACGGCAGAGAATCTCCCGCAGCGATGCGCAGTTGCCATTCCACCAGATCGAGACCGCTGATCATTTCCGTGACCGTATGCTCAACCTGCAGGCGGGTGTTCATTTCGAGAAAATAAATGGCACCGCTGTCGCGATCGAGCATGAACTCGGCCGTGCCGGTCGAGTCATAGCGGATCGCCTCAGCCACCACGAGGGCATGGCGATACAGTATCTCGCGCTGCTCATCCGTGAGGTGGGCCGCGGGCGCTTCTTCGATGACTTTCTGGTGATTGCGCTGGATCGAGCATTCACGCTCGAACAGGTGCAGCAGATGACCGTGTTGATCGCCGAGCAACTGCACCTCGATGTGGCGCGGTTCACTCAGATAGCGTTCCAGCAGCACATCGCCATTGCCAAAGGCTGATTGCGCCTCGCGCTGAACGACTTCGAGGCTTGCGGCAAACTCGGCTGCGGAGCGAACCACACGCATGCCCTTGCCACCACCGCCGGCGGAGGCCTTGATCAGCAGGGGATAACCGACGAGTTCCGCTGCAGCGCTGAGTGCAGCGAGCGACTGGTCCTCGCCCTGGTAGCCCGGCACGGTGGGCACGCCGGCCGCGTGAGCGATCTGCTTGGCTTCGATCTTCGATCCCATCAGTCGGATCGCTTCACGCGACGGTCCGACAAAAACCAGTCCCGCGCGTTCGCAGGCATCGATGAGCGCGAGGCTCTCGGAGAGGAATCCGTAACCGGGATGAACTGCATCGGCACCGCAACGGCGTGCCGCGGCAACGATGGCCTCGGCATTGAGATAGCTCTGTGCCGCTTCCGCCGGGCCGATCAGGCACGCCGAGTCCGCCTGCGCGACGTGTTGCGCGTGCCGGTCGACTTCCGAATACACCGCCACCGTGCGCACGCCCAGCCGCCGGCAGGTGCGCATGATGCGCACGGCAATTTCTCCGCGGTTGGCGATCAGTAGTGTCTTGAACATGGCGTGTCAGCTTTTCCGCCAGACCGGTGTCTTCTTGTCGAAAAAGCTGGTGACGCCCTCCTGCCCTTCGGCGGTTTCCCAGGCATCGGCCAGTCGATCTGCCGTGTACTGCATGTTCGTCGTCAGATCGTGGCTGCCAACATAAGCGATGAGTCGCTTGGTGGCTGCCACCGCGCCGGGCGCGCATTGCAGCAGGTCGGTGATTTCGCGCTCGATCGCGGCATCCAGATCAGCCGGGTCGACCACTTCATTCAACAGGCCATAGTCCTTGGCCTCGGCCGCCGTGATGCGGCGTGCCGTGAGCATGCAGCGCCGCGCATTGGTGATGCCGATGCGGGCGATCACGTAGGGGGCAATGTTGGCGGGCAGCAGACCGAGGCGTGTTTCAGTCAGGGAGAAACTCGCTGTCGCTGCACCGATGGTGATGTCGCAAACCGACATCATGCCGACCCCGCCGCCATACGCGGGACCGTTGATGCGCCCGATCAGCGGTTGCGGCAGTTCGTTCAGGGCGCGCAGCATGCGTGCCAGTTCGCTGCTTTCCGCCACGCGCTGGCCGCGGGTCTTGTCCATGTTGGCGCGCATCCAGCCCAGATCGCCGCCGGCACAGAAGGTCTTGCCGGTGCCGCTCAGCACCACGCCGCGCACTTCTGTTTGCGCTGCCAGCCACGCCGCTGCCTGCTGCAATTCGGCGATCATCTGCGCGTCCATGGCGTTATGCACTTGCGGCCGGTTCAGCGTAAGACTGGCGATGCCGCGTGGGTCGACACTGAGGCCGAGGGTTTGGTAGCTTGGGACAGTCATGGTGGGATCACATTCGATAGACGGGGGTGGACGTGGCGGGTGACGTGGCGCGTGCAGCCAGTGCCAGGCCGAGCCCGAGCATGGCCCGGGTCTGACCCGGTTCGATCAGGCCGTCGTCCCAGAGGCGTGAAGTCGCGTAATACGGGTCGCTCTGGCGGGCGTACTGGCTGCGTGTGCGCTGCTCGATCTCGGCGAGTCGCTCTGGGTCGGCTTCGCCCTTGAGGCTGGCGCGTCCGAGTTCGAGCATCACGTTGCTGGCGATGTCGGCGCTCATGGTCGCGACGCAGGCACTTGGCCAGGCGAACATCAGGCGCGGCTGGAAACCGCGTCCGCACATGCCATAGTTGCCGGCGCCGAAGGAGCCGCCGACAACCACTGTAAAACGCGGCACTCGTGCACAAGCCTGGGCGTAGACCATCTTGGCGCTGTTCTTGGCGATGCCGCCGCGTTCGGCTTCGCTGCCGACCATGTACCCGGCGATGTTCTGCAGGAACAGCAGGGGGATGCCGCGCTGGTTGGCAAGCGCAATGAAGTGCGCGCCTTTCTGCGAGGATTCCGAGAACAAAGCGCCATTGTTGGCGATGATGCCGATGGGATAACCGTGCAGATGGGCGAAGCCGCACACCAGCGTCTCGCCCCAGAGCGGCTTGAATTCCTGGAAGTCGCTGTCATCGACCAGGCGCATGATGATCTCACGCGCATCGTAGGGCTGCTTTGGATCCTGGCTGACGATGCCGGTGATTTCCTCCGGGTCGTAACGCGGTGCAATGGGTGCTCGAGGCGGTGCCATAGGGGCAGCCTGGGGGAACTTGGCGACGATCTCGCGCAGGTAGGCCAAGGCCTGCGGTTCGTTCTCGGCCAGGTAGTCGGAGACACCCGAGACGCGGCTGTGCATTTCGGCACCGCCCAGGGTTTCGCCATCCACGTCCTCGTTGATCGCCACCTTGACGATGGACGGCCCGCCCAGGTGGATGCGTGCATTGCCGCGCACCATCACCACTTCGTCGGAGAGCGCCGGGATGTAGGCGCCGCCCGCGGTGCAGCCGCCGAATACCGCGGAGATCTGCGGCAGGCCGCTTTGCGACATGCGGCACTGGCGATAGAAGGTATTGCCGAAATGGTCCTTGTCGGGAAACACGCGGTCCTGTTCGGGCAGATAGGCGCCGCCGCAGTCGACGAGATAGAGGCAGGGCAGGCGGTTTTCCTCGGCGATTTCCTGGGCGCGCACATGTTTCTTGACGGTCTCGTGAAAAAACGAACCGCCTTTCACTGTGGCGTCGTTGGCGATGATCATGCAGGGCTGGCGTGCAACCATGCCGATGCCGGTGATGATGCCCGCCGCCGGTACCTCGTTGTCGTACTGCCCCCAGGCTGCCAGCGGCGAGAGTTCGAGAAAGGCGCTCTGATCGTCAATGAGGAAGTCGATGCGCTCGCGCACCAGCAGCTTGCCGCGTTCGCGATGGCGTGCGATCTGCGGGTCGCGTCCGCCATTGACAGCCTGCGCCTGCCTTGCCCGCAGGGTGTCGAGCAGCCCCTGGTAGTGCTGCCGGTTCGCGAGAAATTGCGCCGAGCGCGTGTCGATGCGGCTTTCCATCACGGCCATGTTCGCACCTCCTCTCTTGGGTCGCTGTTCATGTCATGCCGCCTGCCGGATGAAATCGCGGTGTTGCGCCATGCTCTGCACGACTTCGACAATGCCCTGGCGCTGCAGACTGCTGACTGTCAGTACGGGAACGGGCCAGGCGGCTTTCCTGCGCAGCTTGAGACTGTCGGCAAGATCGTGGGCCAGCGTCGCGGCGGCGGGCAGGTCGCCCTTGCTGACCACCAGGATGTGCGCGATCTCGAGGATGCCGGCCTTGAGCGCCTGGATTTCGTCGCCGAGTCCGGGCGGGCAAAGCACCAGCACGGTGTGCGCGACGCGCATGATCTCGACCTCCGACTGGCCGGCACCGACGGTTTCGATCAGGATCAGATCGAAGCCGGCCGCATCAAGCACCGTCAGCGCGTCATTGATTGCCGCATTCAATCCGCCGAGCGAGGTGCGCGCCGCCATCGAGCGCACGAAGACATGGTCCGATGCGGCAGCAGGGCCGAAGCGCAACCGGTCGCCAAGCACCGCACCACCGCTCAGGGGGCTGGAAGGATCGATGGCCAGAACAGCGATTGCCTTGCCTTGCGGCACAAGTTCAGTGAGGAGGGCGCCGATGAAGCTCGATTTGCCTGCGCCCGGAGCGCCGGTGATGCCGATTCGATGAGCTGTTGTGGGTGCCGATTGCGAAGCTTGCTGCAAGGCGGCAAGGAGTTCCGTGCAACCCTGCAACTGGTTCTCGACGATGGTCAGGGCGCGCGCAATCGCAGCCGCGTCGCGTGCCTGCACCGCGTTGGCGAGCTGCCGCACGCTGGCAAAGGTCATACCGCCACCAGCGGCTGGCCGAAACCCATTTCGCGGCGCAGGCAGGTGCAAATTTCGCCGTGCGTCACGCCCGCTTCCGCAGCGTCGATGACCCGGCCGAAGAGGTTGATCGATGGGTCATGTGCGGCCCTTGCCAGATCATCCAGAGTCCGGCTGACCTCGCCTGCCGAACGCTGACTCTTGAAGCGGCGAAAATCTTCGATCAACGCGGCCATGCTCTTGGCGTCGGGACGGGGCTGCGCCGGCTGTGACGATTCGCCGCCGACCTGGTATTTGTTGACGCCGACGACAGTCTGCTCGCCGCTCTCGATAGTCTGCTGAAAGCGCAGCGCCGATTCGCCGATCATGCGTTGCACCAGCCCGGCCTCGACCGCCTGATACATCCCGCCGGCTGCGTCAATGCGGGCCATGACCGCCTCGATGCGCTCTTCCATGTCGTTGGTCAGCGTCTCGATGTAGTAAGAGCCGCCGAGCGGATCAATGACGTCCGTGAGGCGGGCCTCTTCCTTGAGGATGTTCTGGGTGGCGACGGCGATGCGCGCGCCGGCCTCAGTCGGGCAGCTGATGGCCTCGTCATACGCATCGGTATGCAGTGATTGCAGCCCGCCGAAGATTCCTGCCATGGCTTGTACGCTGA
>Ga0172380_10004489_pt1 | contig 17891 bp, 18 predicted proteins | sample Leawe162metaG_FD_119747 | JGI IMG/M metagenome (GOLD analysis project Ga0172380, IMG submission 119747) | Leachate microbial communities from a municipal landfill in Southern Ontario, Canada - Leachate well 162 metaG | ecosystem: Engineered > Solid waste > Landfill > Unclassified | place... | reverse complement strand
CCTCGTGCTTCCGTGGTATGCGAGACAGGCCAAGGATGACGCGCCCCTGACCCGCCGGTTCGATATGCCCGATTACGCCTGGCAGAAAGAATAAACGAACGGTTTTCCCGCCCGGCGCATGGACCCCCAATGAAAAAAGAAAACATCGCCATCCTTCTTGTCTCTCCCGAAAACCCCGACAATATCGGCGCCGCGGCCCGTGCCATCAAGAATATGGGCTTTTCGGATCTGCGGGTGGTAGCGCCGCCTGCGAAATGGCGCATGAGATCCAAAAAGATGGCGGTCTCCGCGGACGACGTCCTGGAGCAAGCGGGGGAGTTCTCTTCCCTGCAGGAAGCGACGCAGGACCTGGGCCTTGTGATCGGGACGACGCGGCGCGGGGGCGGACACCGGGGAGTTTTTCTTCCGTTCGATCAAGCGGTCCTCAAAGTAAGAGGAAGCGCCTCGCGTCAAAAGACGGGGATCGTTTTTGGCCGCGAGTCCAAGGGTCTCGCGAACGATGAGAGCGCTCTATGTGATCATCTCGTGACGATCCCGACGGGGACGGCCTATCCGTCGCTCAATCTCGCCCAGGCTGTGATGGTCATGCTTTTTGCCCTTTCCAGGGAACGGAAGCGGGAAGCTCCGGCGATCCACGGGCGAGCTTTGAATAAAAAGGAGATTGAGATCACGATCGCGCATTTCGAGACGGCCTTGAAGGCGTTGGGATATAAAAAAGGCGGGGCCGATCTCCTGCCGCGGATCCTTAAAACTTTACGAGGGCTTCTTAAGCGCGCCGGGCTTTTGGAGCCTGAGGCCCAGATGATCAAAGGTCTTTCACGAAAGATCTGTCAAAAGGTTTTGAGTCCCGGGGAGATCGCGGATAGAATACAGGCACTCCGTTAGCACTGTTCTCTATTTGATTTTAGGGGTTAACAGTACTGTACCGCATACCTCTAATTTCAAATGGGATGCGGTATCAGAGGCCTTGGAAAAAAGCGGACCTTATGCGGGAATTTTTTATGGAAAAAGCCATGCAACGAACAGCTTTTGATTTTTTCCGCCCCTCACGGGGCAAGGGAGTCATAAAATTATGGATGAACAAACGCTGAAGCAAGCCTTACTGAAGCTGATCCAGGAGAAGGCTGTGGTGCGCGGGGAGCGTACGCTGGCCTCCGGGAAAGTCTCGCAATACTATATCGATGGTAAGCAGGTCACCCTGGATGCTCAGGGGCTTTTCCTGACGGCGAAAGTGATCCTGCATATGGCCCAGGCAATAGGCGCCGATGCGGTCGGAGGCCCGACGCTCGGGGCGGATCCGATCGCGGCCGCGGTGTCGGTCCTGAGCTCTCAGAGCGGGAAACCTCTTAAGGCCTTCATTGTCCGCAAAGAAGCCAAAGATCACGGGATGCAAAAGATGATCGAAGGTCCTGCCTTGGCGCCAGGCGATAAGGTGATCATGCTTGAGGATGTGATCACGACCGGTGGATCGGTGCTGAAGGCCATTCAGGAAGTCGAAAAGCTGGGGGCGAAAGTCGTCAAAACGATCTGCCTTGTGGACCGCAACGAAGGGGCTGTCGAGGCCCTTGCCCGTTACTACTACGCTCCGATCTTTACGTTACGAGACCTGGGGCTATAAAAAACCGAGCAGTAAACTTTTTTAGGCATAAAAAAACCCCCGCCGTTTGGCGGGGGTTTTTTTGTATCTAAACGCGAAACTATTTTTTCACGTAATCGTAAGCGTTATGTTTCTTGGCCACTTGCTTGCGGACCGGAGCGGGTGTTTCCGCGACCGTGACAAGAGGTTCCTGTGGGGCTGATTCCGTGACCGCGGGCATCACAGACTGTTGAAAGGTCACAGGCGCCTGTTCAGGAGCAACCTCGGAAGATTCTTCCAGGCAGTTGTCATAAGAGCGATTGACGGGGAACCCGTTGAATCCGGGGACCCAGAAAAGGGCAACGTCTACAATGCCCGAGCTGGCGCGAAGCGCCGTGCAGCCGAGACCGCCTGCCATGCCTGTGAGAGTTCCGATCAAGGGAGCTTCCGTTTTTGTCTTATTGACGGTTTGAACAAAAATATCTACAGGGCTTGTGGCGACATTGATCAATCCGCGGCCGAGCATTCCGCCCGTCTTTTCCTTATAAGAATCAGATTGCGCCATTTCCCACGTGTCTTTTGCAAAGCTCGCCGGAACCAATAGAAATGCGCAGATCCCGAGAGCCAGTAACATCTTTGCTTTCTTCATGAACAACCTCCCTTTTTATGAAATTTTGAAGATAGCCACCAGGCCGGAAACATTTCCTGAAAATCAAACAGGCGTAGATACTACAATGAATAAAAATAACAAGCAATAGTATTTTTATTAAGGATTTCTGTTTTTTGTAAGCGTAGCAAATACAAGGGGTTACGGAAAACAAGGGTCATTGTAAGAACTAGCATCTATTGACAATTTATAGTATGTAAGCTAAGTTATGTTGTAGTGTATAGCTACAATGAACTCAAAGATAGCAATACTAAACAAGGAGAACTAGGATGGAACAACCGAAAGAACAAAGTCCCGAATACCAGTATCCCAGGCGGGAGCGGACCCAGATCATGACGCCCAAGGAAGCGGCGAAATATCTCGGGTTCCATCTCGTGACGATCTATCGCCTATTGAAAAAAGGGGAAGTGCCGGCGACGAAGATCGGGGGGCAGTGGCGTTTTAAAAAGGACGTCCTGGATACCTGGCTGACGGACAGAATGACTCAATAGAGGGCTTTCGGGCTTACGACGGTTATCCTTGCGATAACGTTTTCAGGTGAGTCGAGCCCGGAGTTTCCTCGCCGTACATCGTCCTACTGAAGAGAAGCTCTTTTGGGGAAAAGAGTTCTTCAGCGTTCCTTACAGGTTATCAGTGACTGAACGATTTTCCTGTGTGGGGAAGGACAAGCGATCCGGGCCAGTTCCGCGATCGGGAACCATCTGCCGCAGGGCCGCCTCAAAGGCTTTTTCTCCTTACAGAACGATCCGAAGACCTCAAGCGTGATCCTGTATTTTGTAAACGCATGCTGCACCGTCAAAAAATGTGCGGGTCTTAGTTGTAAGGGCTTGATCTCCTCAAGCATTTGTTTCTTATCCTTCCAGAAAGGGAACATCCATAGCCCGCCCCAACGTCCCTGAGCGGGCTGTTTTTCAAGCCAAACTGCGTTCTTATCATTCCTCAAAACAACGGCCGCCATTCGCAGTTTTTCATAGCGCTCTTCCCGGGAACGAACGGGATAAAAGAGTTCCTTCCCTTTTTTGTGTGCCGCGCAGGTCTTTCTGACCGGGCAGTGGGGACATTCAGGGGTTGCCGGGAAGCAGACCGTGGCGCCGAGTTCCATAAGCGCCTGATTAAGATCGCCTGGGTTTTTGTCAGGGAGGAGCGCGGCGGCTAGGGACCACAGCTTTTCGAGGGTTTGAGGCCGGGTGACGCTTTGAGGGATCGCGAAGATACGGGTGAGAATGCGGATCACGTTCCCGTCCAGGACCGGAGCTTTTTCGCCGAAGGCGATACTGGCGATCGCTCCCGCCGTATAGCGTCCAATCCCCGGCAGCGCTCTTAACCCGTCCAAGGTTTTAGGGATCTTCCCGCGAAGATCTTTTTGGATATGCCGGGCGGCCTGGTGGAACATCCGGACACGCCGGTAGTAGCCGAGACCCGCCCAGAGTTCCAGAGGCCTTGATAAAGGGGCGCGGGCCAAGGCCGAAAGCGAGGGGAAAGCCTTAAGCCATCTCTTATAATAGGGAATCACGGTTGCGACCTGGGTTTGCTGGAGCATGATCTCTGAAACCCAGATCTTATAAGGGTCCCGGGTGTGCCGCCAGGGGAGGTCCCGCTTGTGGCGCGAATACCAGTGAAGAAGCGTTTGGCGGAGTTTTATGAGCGCTGAGGACGGCTTGTTCATAGAAGTATCATAGCGGGTCACGGAGGGAGCGACAAGGGTTCTGGATAAAATTGATAAAAAGGTGTAAAGGAAACAATCTCGGAGACGATAACTCTTAGGAATATTAGAGGTTGTCCGTGGTGCCAGATTGTGGCAGAATGAAAATCAGTAAGTGGCGCCATTTAGGGCTATTAAAACCAAGGGAGGAAATGTAATGAAGAAAATCATGAGTCTCGTATTGGTTCTTTCGATGATCCTCGTCCCGGCCGTGTTCGCGGCCAGTCCGTGGGTTGATGGTAAGAACTACGGCGAAAAGGCCGGCGGTAAGCTCGGGTATGGCTTGACCAACACCGTTCTCGGTTGGACCAAGTTGCTTTCCACGCCCAATGATTACTCCGCGGCTGGCAAAAATGTTTGGTCAGGCGTTGGACAAGGTTTGGTCGATGCGACCGTCACCACAGTGCTTGGTGCCGTTCAGTTGGTCACCTTCCCGATCCCTGCGGACATTGACATTCCCAGTCCCGTTGATCTTAGCGGCGGGAAGTAAGCATTCCGTTGGTTTTACAAAAACGCCGGGTCTTCGGACCCGGCGTTTTTTGTTTCTGGGCCCATCCTTCCCAAGCAGGACCTTCCCGTAGAATTCCCGTTGTTTTGCTGAAGTGAGGTCTTAAAGAAGGGCTGTCCTTCAGGCAGGTGTGCCGCGATGCGAGCCCTGCCGTTCGTCTCGCGTGAAAGGCCGGTCTATTTTAGATCTTTGAAAGGCTCGAGCAGAGCAAGCATTTCCGCGTGGACCAGCCCGTTCGTGGCGAGGTTTTGAAGCCCCGTGAGCGTTAAAGGACTTCCTGAGAAATCCGTGAGCTTTCCGCCGGCTTCCTCGATGATCATCATGCCGGCCGCCTTATCCCAGGGAGAAAGCTTCATTTCATAGTATCCGTCGAAGCGGCCGCAGGCCACATAACAAAGATCGATCGCCGCAGAACCCCCGCGGCGTATTCCCTGGATACGGGTCAGGAAGGCGCGGAGCATGGCCAGATAATCATCGGGGTTCTTGTTGCGGTCATAAGGAAAGCCCGTGGCGAGAAGGGAATCCTCAAGCGTTTTTGCCTTGGAGACATGGATACGTTTGCCGTTCAGGGTTGCCCCTTTGCCTCGTTCCGCAAAGAAAAGTTCCCTGCGGAAGGGATCGAAGACGCCGCCCATTTCAAGCCGGCCGTCTTTTTCAAAACCGATCGAGACGGAAACGATCGGGAAGCCATGCGCGAAGTTCGTGGTGCCGTCAATGGGGTCAATGATCCAACGGCATCCGGAGCCCGTGACTTCCGGGGACTCCTCCGCGAGGATGGAATGATCCTGGAAACGTTTAGAAATGAGCCCGACGATCGCCTTCTCAGCAGCCTTGTCGATCTCGGTCACCAGGTTGAACCGGCCCTTTTTGGTGATCTTCTGCTCCTTGCCGAAGTTCGAACGGACGATCTTTCCGGCCCTGGAGAGCGCTTCCAAGAGCGTACTTTTAATTTTGCCATTCTTCATATAAAATGTGGTTCCTTTTGATGGGCCGGGTTGCGGGATGAGGTATTCTATCTGAAGGCCCTTTTCGCCGCAATGTTCTCATAGCATTATCAACCTAAAAACTATTAAGGACTCCTCATGAAATCCTATCGCGTTACTTTGATCCCCGGAGACGGTGTCGGCCCCGAACTGGCGGAAGCCACCCGGGCGTGTCTTGAAGCCACAGGCGTGAAGTTCGACTGGGACATTCAGACCGCCGGAATGGACGTGATGGCAAGCGAAGGGACGCCGCTGCCGGAGCGGGTGCTTGAATCGATCCGTAAAAACAAGATCGCCATCAAGGCGCCGCTCACGACGCCGGTGGGGACAGGGTTCCGTTCGGTGAATGTGGCGCTCCGCAAAGAGTTGGATCTTTATGCCTGCCTCCGGCCCTGTAAATCCTATGACGGCGTTCGTTCCCGTTACAAAAATATCGACCTCGTGCTTGTCCGGGAAAACACAGAAGATCTTTACGCCGGGATCGAGTTCCAGAAGGGAACGCCTGAGGCGCTCGAATTGATCGCCCAGATCGAAAAGCTTTCCAAGAGAAAGATCCGTTCCGATTCCGGCGTGAGCATCAAGCCTCTCTCCGTGATGGGGTCCGAGCGTATTGTGAGATTTGCGTTCGATTACGCGAGGCAGTACAAACGCAAAAAAGTAACGGCCGTTCACAAGGCCAACATCATGAAGTTCTCCGACGGACTTTTCCTCGAGGTGGCGCGCGAAGTCGCCAAGAAATATCCGGAGATCGAGTTTGAAGACCGTATCGTGGACAATATGTGCATGCAGCTGGTGCAAAAGCCCGAGCTTTATGACGTGCTCGTCCTGCCGAATCTCTATGGCGATATTCTCTCGGATCTTTGCGCGGGGCTTGTCGGCGGTCTGGGCGTGGCCCCGGGCGCTAATATCGGAACGAACGGAGCGCTTTTTGAAGCGACGCATGGCTCGGCGCCGAAATACAAGGGGCTCAACAAGGTCAATCCGGTCGCGATGATCCTTTCGGGCGTTCTCATGCTTCGGCATATCGGCGAAACCCAGGCGGCGGACCGTTTGGAAAAGGCCGTGGCCGATGTTATTCGTGAAGGCAAAGATGTGACCTATGATCTGAAGGCGGACCGCAACGACCCTGCCGCGGTCGGCACGAAGGAAATGGGCGAAGCGATTATCCGGAAGATGAAGGTCTGACGTGAAAAAAGCCAGGGTGACCGTTGTCGGAGCCGGCTTTGTCGGCGCAACGGCGGCGCAGAGGCTCGTAGAAAAAGAGATCGCGGACGTCGTCTTGATCGACGTGGTGGAAGGCTTGCCGCAGGGCAGGGCGCTTGACATGATGGAATCCGCGTTCTTGGAAGGTTTTTCTTCGAAGATCCTCGGTACGAACCGCTATGAAGATACGGCGGACTCGGACGTGATCGTGATCACCGCGGGTCTCGCGCGCAGGCCCGGCATGAGCCGGGATGATCTTCTCTTCAAGAACGCGGAGATCGTGGGCGGGATCGTGACCGAGTGCGCGAAATATTCGCCGGAGGCCGTTCTCGTGATGGTGACCAATCCTCTGGATGTGATGACCTGGCTGGCGTGGAAAAAGTCGGGATTTCCTCCCGAACGCGTGATCGGGATGGCGGGGGAGCTCGATGCCGCGCGGTATGCCTACTTTTTGGCGGAAGCGACGGGCGCGTCTCCGGCGGAAGTAAAGGCGATCGTGCTCGGCGGACATGGCGACCGGATGATCCCGGTGCCGCAACACGCGACCGTTCGCGGTAGACCCATTACGGAACTGTTAGACGCGGCGAAGATCGAAGCGATCAACCAGCGCGCGCGTGACGGAGGCACTGAGATCGTGAAGCTCCTTAAAACGGGCAGCGCTTTTTACGCGCCGTCCTCTTCTACCGTCAGGATGGTCCGCGCGATCCTTCAAAATACCGGCGAGGTCATTCCGGCCTGCGTTTATCTGAAGGGGCCGTACGGTTTAAATGAAGTTTATTGCGGTGTTCCCGTGAAGCTCGGGCGCGGCGGCGCGGAGCAGGTCGTGGAGCTTCCGATCACCGAAGAGCAGAGGAACGCCCTGCGGGCTTCCGCCGAAGACGTTCGCCTGAATTTTTTAAAACTCAGGGTCTGAGCGGGCGCGCCATGCTCGATATGCTTTTTGAGGCCATCGAAACGGGACGGGCGAAGATCCTGGGATTTCAGAGGAACTTCGCGGAAGGAAAAGAGTCGTTTACCGGCGACGCGGTGAAGTTCATGACGCATTGGATCGCCGAATATGTGACTCGTGCGAATAAAAAATACGCCCCGTTTTTAAATGCGCGCGGGGTTTTCTAAGGACAGGAGTTTTTTATGTCGCATATCGTCTGGGAAGAAAAATACAGCGTGCATATCGAGGTGATCGACGAGCAGCACAAGCATCTCTTCGAGGTTTTGGGGAATCTTTTTGATGGAATGGGAAAAGGCGGTACCCGGGAAATTCTCAACATTACCCTTGGAGAACTCGTTCAGTATGCGGCGGAGCACTTTGCGACAGAAGAAATATTCATGACGCAGTATGATTTCCCGGGGTATAAGGAACATAAACAGGAGCACGAAACCTTTAAGTCCAAAGTAGCAGCTTTTCAGAAAGATTTTACGGCGGGGAAGGCGATGCTTTCGGCGGAGGTCGTTAATTTCCTTGTAAGTTGGCTCGACCACCATATTTTGCATATTGATAAAAAATACAGTCCGTTTCTGAACGAAAAAGGGATTTACTGATGAGTCTTTTGAACAGCTTTGGGAGCAAGGTGACTTTAAGGATCGCGGAAAAGGACTACACGATCTACCGCCTGCGCGCGCTTCAGGAATGCGGCATCGCGAAGGTCCAGCGCCTGCCCTTTTCCATCCGCGTGCTGCTCGAGAACCTGCTCCGGAACGAAGACGGCAAGAACGTGACGCGCAAGGACATCGAACGGTTGGCGACATGGGACCCGGCCCGGAAAAGCGAGCACGAGATCGCATTCACGCCGGCCCGTGTTCTCCTCCAGGATTTTACCGGTGTTCCGGCAGTCGTCGACCTCGCGGCCATGCGCGAAGCGATGGTGAAGATGGGGGGCGACCCCAAAAAGATCAACCCGCTGCAGCCCGTGGACCTTGTCATCGACCACTCGGTGCAGACGGATTTTTCAGGCACCTCCGAAGCCTTTGCCCAGAACAGCGCCAAAGAATTCGAGCGCAATCAGGAGCGCTATCAGTTCCTGAAATGGGGCCAACAGGCGTTCCGTAATTTCCGGGTCGTGCCTCCCGCGACCGGCATTATCCATCAGGTGAACCTCGAATATCTTTCGCCGGTGATCTTCAGCCGGAAGGAAAGCGGGAAGACCTTTCTTTATCCGGACACGCTGGTCGGAACGGATTCGCACACCACGATGATCAACGGGCTTGGCGTGTTGGGCTGGGGCGTCGGCGGGATCGAAGCCGAGGCAGCGATGTTGGGACAGCCGATCTCCATGCTGATCCCCGAGGTGGTGGGGGTCAAGTTCTCCGGGAAGCTCCGGGAAGGTGTGACCGCAACCGACCTTGTGCTGACCGTCACCCAGATGCTCCGCAAAAAAGGCGTGGTCGGGAAATTCGTGGAATTCTTTGGCCCCGGCGTGAGCGAACTGCCGCTTGCGGACCGGGCCGTGGTCGCCAATATGGCCCCGGAGTATGGCGCCACAGCCGGATTTTTTCCGGTGGACCAGGAAACGCTCGATTTCCTCCGGTTGACCGGACGCAGTGAAGAGCAGATCAATCTCGCCGAAACCTATCTCAGGGAACAGGCCCTTTTCCGCGAAGGCGGGGACGAACGCATTGTTTATTCCGATACGCTCGAGCTTGATCTCGCGCAGGTGGAGATGAGTCTGGCGGGGCCGAAACGTCCGCAGGACCGCGTCACGCTGAGCGGCGTTAAAAGTTCTTTTAAGAAGACGTTGGACGAGACGGTGAAAAGCAAGGCCGATCTCAAGAAAAAGGCCGTGCTCTCGATCGGCGGCGAAAAATGCGAGTTGGCGCAGGGCGCCGTGGTCATCGCTTCTATCACAAGCTGTACCAATACCTCCAGCCCTTCCGTGATGCTCGCGGCCGGGATCCTCGCCAAAAAAGCGCTTCAAAAAGGGCTCACCGTGAAGCCGTGGGTGAAGACCAGTCTTGCTCCCGGTTCCCAGGTCGTGACGGATTATCTCGCGGCCAGCGGGCTCCTCTCCTGCCTTGAGGTGTTGAAATTCAATCTGGTGGGTTACGGCTGTATGACCTGCATCGGAAATTCGGGGCCTTTGCCGGAGCCGGTGGCCCAAGCCGTCAAAGAAAAAGATCTGGTCGTGGCCTCGGTGCTCTCCGGGAACAGGAATTTTGAGGGACGCGTGCATGCCCAGGTCCGGGCGAACTATCTTGCCTCGCCGCCGCTTGTGGTGGCGTATGCCCTCGCGGGGACCGTGTTGATCGACCTTGCCAAGGATCCTCTGGGGACCGGAAAGAACGGTAAACCGGTCTATTTGCGGGACATCTGGCCAAGTTCGGCCGAGATCCGGGAAGCCCTGAAAAGCGTGGATGCGGGGATGTTCCGGAACCGTTACAAAAATGTTTTTGAAGGGAATGAACGGTGGCGCGCGCTTGAAGCTCCCGCGGGCGATACGTTTACCTGGGACAAAAAATCCGTTTATGTGAAGTCGCCGCCTTATTTCAAGAAGATGCCGGATCAGCCGTCCGAAATGAGGGACCTTAAGGGCGCGCGCGTGCTCGCCGTGCTCGGCGATTCGATCACGACCGACCACATTTCTCCTGCGGGGTCGATCAAAGCCGATAGCCCCGCCGGAAAATATTTGATCGAGTTGGGGATCGAACCCTGGGAATTCAATTCCTACGGCGCCCGCCGCGGCAATCATGAAGTGATGATGCGCGGCACGTTCGCGAATATCCGCTTAAAGAACCAACTCGTTCCCGGCGTGGAAGGCGGGATGACGCGATATTTTCCGGAAAAAGGAAAAGGCGTGACGACAACGATCTTCGAAGCGGCGATGAAATATCAGGAATCGAAAACGCCGCTGGTGGTCCTTGCGGGCAAAGAATACGGTTCCGGGTCCTCGCGCGACTGGGCGGCCAAAGGCCCCGCGCTTTTGGGGGTCCGTGCCGTGATCGCGGAAAGCTATGAAAGGATCCATCGCAGCAATTTGATCGGAATGGGCATCCTGCCGCTCCAGTTCTTTCAGGGGCAGAACGCCGCTTCGTTTAAATTGACCGGGGAAGAAATGTTTACGGTCGAGGGGATCGCCAAAGGGCTGAAGCCCGGCAAGATCCTTACCGTGAAAGCTTCGATCGCCGGCAAGGTAAAAACCTTTGAAGCTGTGTGCCGTATCGATACGCCGATCGAACTTGAATATTATCGCCACGGCGGCATTCTGCCGTTCGTGCTTCGGCAGCTTTTAAAATGAGGGGAGGGGACTTCCTGTGAAAAAGGTGAAGCCTGCGGAGGAAAGACGGCAAAGTGTGCGTTTCCGTATCCTCTCGATCATTAAACATGCGAACGGGTCCAATGTTGCGACTTTCGAAGTGACGAATATCAGGAACGTCAGCCGAGGGGGGCTCGCTTTCTTTACAGGCCAGGAGCTCAGGGACGGGGCGGTCCTGGAGCTTATTTTTTTGCCGCCGAACCGCAAAAAGCCGGTCGAAGCGCGTGGAAAAGTTGTGCGGTGCCCGCGCGTCATAAAGGATAAAGAGGTCTTTGACGTGGGGGTCCAGTTCCTCGATATTTCGGAGGATGCCAAACTTGCGATCCTTGAGCTCGAAGGTTTTTTTCTGGAGGCTCAAAAAAAGGCCCGGTCCTGAAAATTTTTTGAGTATAATACCGTCGTTCCGCGGGATTTTTAAAAGGAGATGAACAAAAAATGCCGACTGCCAAAAAAGAGCCCTCAAGCGCATCCAAACTGATCAAAGGTCTGGAAGGGGTTGTGGCCGCCCAGACATCGTTAAGCGATGTGGACGGCGAGAATGGCCGGCTCCTGTACCGGGGGATCCCGATCGGCGAACTCGTCGACAAATCCCATTTTGAAGAAGTTACGTACCATCTTTGGTACGCTAAACTTCCTAATGCGGCGGAGTTGGAAACCTTCAAAGAAACGCTCAAGGCCCAGAGGCCTCTTTCCGAGCGCGCACTGAAGATCTTGAGGCTTATTCCCACCGAGACACATCCGATGAGCGCGCTTCGCACGATGTGCTCGCTTATGGGAAGTCTGGATCCCCGGGCGCATATTGTGAATCCCGAAGAGTCCTTGCGAAAGGCCTATCATCTTACAGGGATCTTTCCGACTATCATTGCGGCTTTTTACAGATTGCGCGAAGGGAAGGAGCCCCTCCAGCCGGACATGAGCCTTTCCCACGCCGCGAATTTCCTTTATATGATGAGCGGCAAAAAACCGACGCCTGTCATGGAAAAGGCGCTTGATGCGTACCTGATCCTTTTAGCGGATCATGGCCTCAACGCTTCGACCTTTGCGGCGCGCGTGACGACGGGGACCCTTTCGAACCTGTATTCGGCGGTCACTTCCGCGGTCGGAACGCTGGCCGGCGAACTGCACGGCGCGGCGAACCAGTACGCGATGGAAATGATCCTTGAGATCGGGGCGCCCGCGAATGCGACCGCGTATGTGAACAAACTTCTGGATGAGAAAAAGAAGGTGATGGGTTTTGGGCATCGGATCTACAAAACCCGTGATCCGCGCGCCGAAGCGTTCCGCCAGATCGCAAACGATCTGTGCGTTAAAGCCGGGAAAATGGACTGGCTTGAGATCGCCGCGCAGGTCGAGAAGGTGATGATGGAGCGGAAAAAGATCCCGTGCAACGTGGACTTTTTTTCGGCGCCCGTGCTTTATGTGCTCGGGTTCCCTTCCGATTTTTTTACGACCGTTTTTGCGGCCAGCCGTGTGGCCGGGTGGAGCGGGCATATTATTGAGCAGCAGTTGGACAACCGTCTCATCCGCCCGCTCGCGCAATACATCGGCCCGCAGGAGCAGTACTATATTCCGCACGAAGATCGCAAATAAAAATCGGGACACGGGACACGATCAACGCACCACGTGGCCCGTGGCCCTTGGGACGAGCGCAGCGCCGATACAGGTTGCGTTTCCTAAAGCACCTCATTATCATGATAAATTATGACCGCGAATCTTGATTACGCGTATGATCAGTACCTGAAGACCCAAGAATCCCGCGCTGTCTCCGCCCTCCTCCAGTTCAAAGAAAAGCTCAAGAGCCCCGCCTTCGCGTACGGACGGTTCACCGTGCCCGCTTTTTATAAAGCTTATTTTGTAACCCCCAAACAGCAGCATCTCCTGAAGCGCGCGGCGTCGACCTTCTCTCAGATCCTCAACAAAACCGCGCGGCTCTATTTCGAAGAAACCCAAATGAAGTCCCATTTCCGTCTTTCTCCCGAGGCCGAAGAGCTTGTGAAGATCGATCCCGGCTACTCCCAGCACGTTGTTTTCAGCCGTTTGGATGCCCTTCTCGAGGGCGAGAGTCTGAAATTCCTTAAATTCAACTGTGACGCTCCGGCCGGCGCCGCGTATGCCGACCAGTTGGAACACGCGCTGCTTTCTGAAGAGCTGATCTGGCCGTTCGCCGAAGAAAACCATTTAGCCGCAAGCGAGCGCGTGCAGAGCATTCTTTCGACCCTGCTTTCGGTTTATGAAGAATTCGGAGGCTATGAAACACCCCAGATCGCGATCGTGGATTGGCGCCACGCGCGCACGACCGCCGAGTTCGAGCACATGAAAAGCCATTTTGAGGCCAAAGGATATAAGACCACGATCGCGGACCCGCGCGAGCTTCAGTACAAGGGCGGCAAACTTTACCACAAAGGATTTCGCGTGCATCTTGTCTACCGGCGCGTGACCTTTGAGGAGCTTTTGGAGCGGCTCGATGAAGTCCAGGACCTTTTGCGCGCCTATAAGGACAAGGCCGTCTGCGTGGTCAACCCGCTGCGTTCCCGGCTCGCTTCCAGCAAATCGATCTTCTCGCTTCTCACGACCCCCGAGTTTGACCGTTTCTTTACGGAGAACGAGAATGAGATGAAGCGTCAGCATCTTCCGTGGACGCGCCGTCTCTCGGACGCCGAGGATTTCTACGGGCACCGGAAGGTTTTTCTGATCGATTTTCTCAAGGATGAGAAGGACACGCTTGTTTTGAAGCCTTCAGGGTCGAGTCACGGCCCGCGGCATGTTCACATCGGCAGGGAAACGCCGGATGGTGAGTGGAACGCGGTCGTGGATAAAGCGCTGAAAGAAGAAGACTGGGTGATCCAGGAGCAGGTCCCGGTGCCGGCGATCACCGTGCCCATTGCGGTAAACCAAAAGCTGGACCTCGTTTACAAAAAGTACAATTTCAGCCTTTTCGCGTTTGGCGGAAAGTATGCGGGAGGTTTTGTCCGGTTGAGCGATGAAAGCGTGGTGAATGTCGCGACCGGTGGCGGCCTGATCCCCGCGATCTGGGCGGATGTCCCGCCGGACGGTTTTACTCCGTGAAACAGACCAACGACTAATGACTAAAGACTATCGACCAAAAGGTTCTTGTCTGCGGTCTATAGTCGATGGTCGTTAGTCTGAATTGAATTTGATTTACCGCGGAACGAAGCGTACCCTTATCGCGTAAGGAGAACGGATCTGTGACTAAAAGGAAGATCAGGAAATTCACCCTCCAGGAAGCCGATGCTCTTCTGCCCGAACTTGAAAAACGCCTGCGACATCTCCGGAACAAAAAAGAAGCCTACAGCCGCACGCACGATTCCCTTTTTATGCATGAGCTCGTCTGCGCGGCCGAGCGCTCGAGCGGGTTTCCGGAAGAAAAAGATGATCTGGAGGCCGGCATCCACGCGTTGGAGGAGGCCATCGAGGGGCTTGCCGCGGATGTCGACGCGATCTTCGAGACAGGCTGTCTTCTCCGCGACATTGAAAAAGGATGCGTCGAATTCTTCGGCGTTCATGACGGCGAGGAGATCTATTTTTCCTGGCAGCTCGGCGAGCCTTCGGTGGCGCATTACCGCCGTCCCGGAAAAAAAGCGCACGAGCGCGTGGCGATCCATTCTAAACGAGCCGGCGATAAAAAGTCTTAACGAAGGACCTCAAGCACCCGCCCCTCAGGAGGCGCTATGAATATCCGGACATTATTGTCACTTCTTTTTCTCGCGGTCCTGACGCCCGCCTGCAACGCCTCGGCGCCGGTTCCTTCTTCCCAAAGTACGATCGAAGATCAGAAAGGGGTGGAGGTCACCGTCTACAACAGCAACATCGGTCTTGTAAAGGATACCCGCCAAGTAACGCTTCCCGTGGGCGAAGGGGAGCTCCGCTTCATGGATGTGGCCTCGAGCATTAATCCCGTGACGGTGAGCGCCAGGTCGCTTAATTTTCCCGATGATTTTTCCGTGTTGGACCAGAATTATGAGTATGACCTGATCAGTGAGTCCCGGCTTCTGGACAAGTATGTCGGGAAGAAACTCAAACTCCTCAGGTGGGATGAGACCCTTAGCAAGAAAGAAGAGGTCGAAGCGACGCTTCTGAGCAATAACGACGGGCAGGTTTACCAGATCGGCAGCGAGATCTATCTGGGTTATCCGGGGACCAAGGTGGTTTCGTCGATCCCCGAAAGCCTGATCTCCAAGCCGACCCTTACCTGGTTTTTCTCGAACAAAAACACGAAAAGCCACACGCTGGAGGTTTCCTACCTGACCGGAAATATCAGTTGGAAAGCCGACTACGTGGCGACGCTTGCCGAGGACGGCAAGTCTCTTGATCTTTCCGGGTGGGTGACGATCGACAATCAAAGCGGAGGGGTCTATAAGGATGCCCGCCTGAAACTCGTCGCCGGAGAGGTTAACCGCGTGGCGGAACCTATGATGGCGCGAAAGGCGATGCGGTCGGACATGATGATGGTGAATGCCGCAGCGCCCCAGTTCGAAGAAAAAGCTTTTTTTGAATATCACATCTACGATCTGCAGCGCAGAACGACGATTAAGGACAAACAGACCAAACAGATCAGCCTTCTTGAGGCCGCCGGGGTTGAGGCCCGGAAGGAATTCCTGGTCTACGGCGCCGCAAATTATTATTTTTACGCGAGCCCCGGCCAGAAGCAGAAACAGGACGTGAACGTGTTCGTTGAATTCAAGAACTCCCAGGCTAATCAGGTCGGGATGCCGCTTCCCCAGGGGACGGTCCGGATGTATAAAGAAGACACCGACGGCAGTCTTCAGTTCGTAGGGGAGGACAACATCCAACACACCCCGAAGGATGAGACGGTTCGCCTGAAGATCGGTAAGGCGTTCGACATCGTAGCCGAGCGCGTTCAAACGGACTACAGGCAGGTTTCCAAGTCGATGCACGAGACCGAGTGGGAAGTGACGATCCGCAACCATAAGAACGAAGCGGTCGTCGTGGGGATCCTCGAGCCGCTTTATTCGGACTGGAAGGTCCTGACGAGTACCCACGAATATAAGAAAGTGGACGCCAACACCCTGCGCTTCGATGTCCCCGTAGGCAAAGACCAGGAAGTGATCGTCCGCTACCGGGTGCAGGTCAAATCCTGAGGCCTGGCGTCCTGTTCCCATCCATCAGGGAGGGGAAGTTCACAAAGTTCCGGAAAAGGGGAGGCCGTCATGTTTCGCTGTATTTTTTCCGAAGGACAAAAATATAAAAATCTTCTGAACGGCCAGTGGGTGGATGCCCGCTCCGGGAAAAGAGACAGGATCCTGTCTCCCGTGGACGGCGCCCTGGTAGGTGAAGTGCCCGCCATGAGCCCGGAAGAAGCCGGCGAGTTCTTGAAGACCGCCGCGACAGCTCAGAAGTCCTGGGCCGCGGTCCCGGTGAGCGAACGCGCCGCCATCCTCCATAAGGCAGCGGACATCCTTTTGAGCGAGCAGGTCGCGATCGCCGGAGTTCTTATGCGCGAGATCGCCAAGAATAAAAAGTCCTCCCTTTCTGAAGTGACGCGGACGGCGGACCTGATCCATTTTACGGCCGAGGAGGGAAAGCGCGTTACGGGAGAAAGCCTTTCGTCGGGAGCGTTCCCCGGATTTCATGAAACGAAACTCTCCATTGTGAATCGCGTGCCGCTGGGGGTGGTGCTTGCGATCGCTCCTTTTAACTATCCCGTCAATCTGGCCGCTTCGAAGATCGCCCCCGCGCTTGTGGCGGGGAATGCTGTGGTCTTTAAACCGCCGACGCAAGGGGCTATCAGCGCTCTTTATCTGGCGCGTGTTTTTTGCGAAGCCGGGCTTCCCGCGGGCGTGCTCAACGTTATTACGGGACAGGGCCGTTCGATCGGCGACTTCCTCGTGAGCCATCCGTTGGTGAATATGGTCGCCTTCACGGGGAGCAGTAAGGTCGGGAAGCATATCGCTTCGCGGGTTGGTATGAAACCGCTTCTCTTGGAACTCGGCGGGAAGGATGCGGCGATCGTGCTGGAAGACGCGGACCTGGCGCTGGCGGCGCAGCATATCGTTGCGGGAGCGTTCTCTTTTTCTGGCCAGCGCTGTACCGCGGTGAAACGCATTCTGGTGCTGGATTCCGTGGCGGATCAATTGATCGGGCATCTTCTGCCGCTTGTCCGGAAAATGACGGTGGGCCGCCCCGAGGACAACGCCGACATTACCACGCTGATCTCGCGCGACGCCGCGGATTTTGTCCAGGCGCTCATTGAGGATGCCGTACAAAAAGGCGCCAAGATGCTCACTCCGGCCAAACGTGAAGGGAACATTATCTATCCGGTCCTTTTTGACCGGGTGACGGTGGATATGCGGATCGCGTGGGAAGAACCCTTTGGCCCGGTCCTGCCGCTTCTGCGCGTGAAAACGGCGGAGGAAGCGGTCAAGATCGCGAACGATTCCGAATACGGCCTGCAGGCTTCCGTTTTTACGGAAAGCATCGACGAAGCTTTCCGGGTCGCCGCCCAGCTTGAGGTCGGCACGATCCAGGTGAACGGAAAGACAGAGCGCGGGCCCGATCATTTTCCGTTCGTGGGGGTGAAAAGCTCCGGGATGGGCACTCAGGGGATCCGCTATTCGATCGAGGCCATGACGCGCTCCAAGGCCGTCGTCCTCAATTTTAACTAGTGGTAGTCATGGATGAAATGTTGGGTAAAGCTTGTCATTCCCGCGAAAGCGGGAATCCATGGATCCCCGACAAGAGATTTCGGGGATGACAGCGTTTGTTGCAGCCCCTGCGGGACAAACTCAAAACAATCCAACATTTGATGGATGACTGACCCCTAGACCGGGAAAAAGACGGAGAAGCGTGAGCCTTGACCGGGGGTGCTTTGGCAGGAGGCGAAGCCGCCGTGCGCTTCCATGATGTGCTTCACGATGGACAACCCAAGCCCTGTGCCGCCAAGTTCCTTTGAGCGCGTGCGGTCCACCCGGAAGAACCGTTCAAAAATACGGCTTTGGTCCTCTTCGGGAATGCCGATCCCCGTAT
>Ga0172380_10004488_pt1 | contig 17898 bp, 10 predicted proteins | sample Leawe162metaG_FD_119747 | JGI IMG/M metagenome (GOLD analysis project Ga0172380, IMG submission 119747) | Leachate microbial communities from a municipal landfill in Southern Ontario, Canada - Leachate well 162 metaG | ecosystem: Engineered > Solid waste > Landfill > Unclassified | place... | reverse complement strand
CCACGGAGCACAGTCCGGAATTTAGTGGAGATGGTCAGTATATTGTTTATGAGGTAGATAACAATCTTTTTGCCTGGCACATTGGCAGTGGAAGTGTGCGGCAGTTGAGTCAGTTTATAACTGGTGAAAAAGCAGCTGAAGCCAAAAAAACAGCGCAACAACGCTGGTTGGAGGCCGATCAATTGCAAGAATTTGAGGTACTCCGGGAGCGGAAAGCAAAAAATGACAGCAGTAAGGCGCTTGCCAAATTATTGGAAGTGAAACGCCCCAAAGCCATTTATTTGGGTAAAAACCGCATCAGTAACATTAATATCAGCCCTGACCTGCAGTTTATTCACTATCGCCTCACCCCCGTTTCGACCGATAAAAATACCGCTGTACCCAATTATGTAACCAACGATGGTTATACCGAGGATCTGCGAGCTCGTCCGAAAGTTGGTGGCCCTGAAGCGATTTCCACGTACTGGGTTTATGATATAGCTGCCGATACTATGATTGCGATTAGTACCGAAAATTTGCCTTTTATCAAACGTAAACCGCCTTATCTACGCGATTACCTCCCAAGCGCCAAGGCTTGGGTAGATACTTTCGAAAAAGCCCGGGCTGTTCAATACGGCGCACCCATTTTTAATGCTAAAGGCAATTATGCAGTGATGCAGATTCGTTCGGTCGACAACAAAGACCGTTGGTTGGTGCAAATTGACCAGAAAAACGGTCAGCTGCACCTTATCGACCACCAATACGACAGCGCCTGGATAGCCGGTCCGGGCATTCATGGTGCTGCCATTGGCTTTTTGGCCGACGATGAAACCCTCTGGTTTCAAAGTGAAAAAACCGGCTATTCCCACATCTATCTACACCATCTCCCCGGAAAAACTACTCGGCAACTCACTGAAGGAAAATTTGAAGTGTTGCAAACCCAACTTTCGAACGATAAAAAATCGTTTTTTGTCCATACCAATAAAGAAGGGCCCTTTGAAATCCATTTCTACCGTATAGACATCAAAACGAGCAACTGGACCCGACTTACCCAACAAAAAGGTCGGCACGATATTGTTCTTTCGCCCGATGAAAGTAAAATGGCCGATTTGTTCAGCTACAGCAACCATCCCACGGAGTTGTATTGGCAAGTCACCAAAGTTGGCGCCCTGCCTAAAAAAATCACCCAAAGCACCACCCCTGCATTTAATGCCTACCCCTGGCGCGACCCTGCTATCGTTTTTATAACTGCCAGCGATGGTGCACAGGTGCCGGCACGGATTTATGAGCCTGCGGCAGATAAAAAAAATGGAGCTGCTGTACTTTTTGTACATGGTGCCGGCTATTTGCAGAATGTTCATTTTGGTTGGAGTCAGTATTACCGGGAGTTTATGTTTCACAATTTCCTGGCCGATCAGGGGTATACCGTAATCGACATCGACTACCGCGGCAGTGCCGGTTATGGGCGCGACTGGCGCACCGCCATTTACCGGCATATGGGCGGCAAAGACCTGAGCGACCAGCTAGATGGCGCTAAATATTTGATCACCGAAAAAGGCATTGATTCGACCCGAATTGGCATTTATGGCGGCTCTTATGGCGGATTTATTACCATTATGGCCATGACCACCCAGCCTGGCGTTTTTGCAGCGGGTGCTGCCTTGCGCAGTGTTACAGATTGGGCGCATTATAATCCCGGTTATACGAGCAATATCCTCAATACACCGGCAGAAGATAGCATCGCCTACCGCCGCAGTTCGCCTATTTACCATGCTGCAGCATTGCAAGGGCAGTTGTTGATGTTACATGGTGTGGTAGATGTAAATGTGCATTACCAGGATGTGGTGAGATTAAGTCAGCGTTTTATCGAACTCGGCAAAACCAACTGGGACCTGGCTATATATCCCATGGAAGACCACGGCTTCGTAGAAAACAGCAGTTGGCAGGACGAGTACCGACGCATCTTTGAGCTGTTCGACACAAACTTAAATGCTGTCAATCATTGAAGATTACAAATTGCACGCAGAGCCGCGGAGATCGCAGAACGTTAGCTCGGCAGGGCATTATTCAACTTTTCATCACGTTCCCCGCTTTAAGTCTCCAGGCTACGAATTTCTACGCTAAACAGCAGATTAAACCCAGCAAAATCCCCTCTAAATACTAAATACTTGATACTAAATACTCGTATTCATTAAGTCTCAAGTCTTCTGTCTTTCGTCCCACCCGGCGCCGATTTCCCCTTGTTTTTACCGATTTTTTTACGTATATTGAGTTTTCCGGTTTTTTTGATTGACCAAATTCCGGATAATACGCATGACCATGAAAATTGAAGACATCGAGAATATCGAGCTGAGTTATCTCACCATAGAGGATTACCAGGAATTAAAAAAGGCCATGGTTTCGTCCTACCATACCATGCCGGATAATTATTGGACGAAAAATCAGCTTAAATCATTAATCGATAAATTCAGGGATGGTCAGGTTGTCATTAAAATAAACGGTCAGATAGCCGGATGTGCGCTTTCCATAATTGTGGACTATAATAAATTCACCGACAACCATACCTATAAAGAAATCACCGGGAATTATTCCTTTAGTACCCATACCGCAAATGGTAACGTTTTATACGGTATCGACATTTTTATCAAACCCGAATTCCGGGGCATGCGTTTGGCGAGGCGATTATACGATTACCGCAAAGAATTGTGTGAAAAACTCAATCTCGAACGTATCGTTTTTGGTGGACGAATTCCGAATTTCCATGAATATGCGGCTACCCATAGCGCCAAGGCATATATCGAGATGGTTAAGCAAAAGGAAATACATGATCCGGTGCTTAGCTTCCAGATTTCGAACGACTTTCACCCCACACGGGTGCTAAAAGGTTATCTGGAAGGCGACAAAGAATCGAATGAATTTGCTGTACTGCTCGAGTGGAACAACATTTATTACGAAAGTCTAAGTACCAAACCCAAAACCATCAAAAAAGTGGTTCGTCTGGGTTTGATTCAATGGCAAATGCGGGCGTACAACAGTTTCGACGATTTGATGCAGCAAGCTGAATATTTTGTGGATGCGGTTTCCGGCTATCGCGCCGATTTTGCCCTGTTTCCGGAGTTTTTTAACGCGCCCCTGATGGCCGACTACAACCACCTGTCGGAATCGGATGCGATACGTGAGCTCTCCAAATTCACGGAAGCCATCATGTGGAAATTTTCGGAGCTCTCCATTTCCTACAATATCAATATCATCACGGGTAGCATGCCGGAGTTGGTGGATGGCAAACTCTACAATGTAGGCTACCTCTGCCGCCGCGATGGTACTGTGGAACGCTTTGAAAAACTACATGTCACCCCCGATGAAGCCAAAGTATGGGGAATGATTGGCGGTAACGCATTACAAACTTTTGAAACCGATTGCGGTAAAATAGGCATACTCATCTGTTATGATGTAGAATTTCCCGAACTCAGCCGCCTTCTGGCCGATGAAGGTATGGACATTCTTTTCGTCCCTTTTCTTACCGACACCCAAAACGGCTATTCCCGCGTTCGTGCCTGTGCGCAAGCCCGAGCTATCGAAAATGAGTGTTATGTGGTCATCGCCGGCAGCGTAGGCAACTTGCCGCGGGTGCACAATATGGATATTCAATATGCACAATCGATGGTATTCACTCCCTGCGACTTCTCCTTCCCCACCTATGGCATACGTGCAGAAGCCACTCCCAATACCGAAATGATATTGATTGCCGATGTGGATATAGATCTCCTACGCGAACTCAACGAATTTGGCAGTGTGCGTAATCTGAAGGATAGGCGGAAAGATATCTACCAGTTGAAGAAAAAATAATAGAACGCTGGTTCGGATGGCCATGTGCCATTCTCAGCCGCTTAGCAAGTAAATACATTCAGTATTTATGTAACAATATATTACATTTTCTTTGTTTTATATTGTAAGTATTCCTCGAATTCCAGCTCGGATTGACTAACTTGCTTATGCATCCCCTGCTGTTTTGCAGGACTGCGGTCTAATTCAACTCCATACAACGAACACCACTTCGCGGTCTGGGCTAATATGAAAAAGAAACTAACTCACCCAACGCATGGTCCGAACAACGACCGTGAAAAGTTACTGTACAGCCAAACAGAACTGCTGGCGAAAACAGGCAGCTGGGAACTGGACCTGGAAAGTTATGAGCTGTATTGGTCGGATGGGGTATTTAACATTTTGGGATACAAACCGCAATCTTTTCAGGTAGATTTTGACAAAGGCTTAGCTGTTATTCATCCTGATGACCAACAAAACGCTGTTGCTCTCATGCAGCTGGCCATTCAAACCGGTGCTCCCTACAATATTCAAAAACGTTTCATTACCGCTGATGGCGCCATTAAACACATACAATCACTCGGACGTCTCATCAAAAACGAATCAGGAACTGCCATTAAATTGGTTGGCGTTTTCCAGGATATTACAGAACAACAAGAAAACATAATTGCATTACGACAGGAAAAAGAGTTGAATGAAGATTTAATTCAGCTTTTGCCGAATGTCTTTTTCATTTTTAATCAGGCTGGTAAATTTTTACTTTGGAACAAGGCTTTTGAAAAAATCAGCGGCTACAAAGCCGATGAAATTGAAAAGATGCATCCGCTTGATTTTTTCCCGGAAAAAATCAAAGCATTCGCCAAACAACAAATTGATGCCGTTTTCGAAAAAGGCTTCGAGCAAGCGGAAATACCGTTAATGAGTAGAATCGGCTTTGAGCTACCTTTCAATTTTACCACCCGAAGCATACAGTATAAGGGACAAACCTGCCTTTGTGGTATAGGCATCGATATCAGTAAAACCAAGGAAGCACTGCTCGAAATTAGTCTGATGCTGAACAATACTGAAGAATGTTTCGTACTTCTTAACAGAGCATTGGATGTAGTATCGTTCAATAAACAATTTGATCTTTTTTATCGCGAAATTTTTAAACAAGAAATTTTAAAAGGAAAGTCCATACTCGATTATGCTTTGCATGGGCAGCGGGATAGACTCTTCGAACTATACCTGGAAGTCTTAAACGGTAAAACCATTCACCGGGAAATCAAACTGGATACCTCCACCGGTGTAAGAGTTTTTTCCATGCGATATGCGCCGGCCAAGGACGGCCGGGATGAAATTGTTGGCGCTTTTGTAACCGCATTAGAAATCACCCAACAACATAAAACCAAAACCGACCTGCAGCACCGTGAAAACGAGCTCCAGGAAATTTTGGACAGCTCCCTGGATGTAATTTGCACATTCGACAACGAGGGCAAATTCAAAATGGTAAGTCCCGCTGCAAAAAAATTATGGGGATATACGCCGGAGGAGTTGTTGAACCGGACCTATACCGACTTTATCCATCCCGATGATGTGATTAATTACCAGTCAGAAAATATTCAGCTCCCCGAGGACGGTGCTTTGGATCATATACAAAACCGTTACATCCACAAAGACGGACATGAAGTGCATATGTTGTGGGCAGCACGCTATAAAGATGGGAAAACCATTGCCGTTGGACGCGATGTGAGCTCACTCAAAAAGGCTGAGCAGCTGATGCAAGCTAATGAAGCGCGTTATCGGGCCCTGGTTGAAAATGGTGCCGATGCCATTGCCATCCTCAGCCCAAATGGCAAAGCCAGCTATGTTTCGCCTTCAATAACCCAGGTATTGGGTTATAGTGAAGTGGAAGCCCTGCATCTCAATTTATTTGAAATAATCCACCCGGATGATGTGGCTGGTGTAAGCCAACGTATGCAGGAGGTTATGGAAAAACCGGGCATTCCAGTAGCGGGCTATATTTCCAGAACCAAACATAAAAACGGCAGCTGGCGCTGGCTCGACGCTACTATCACCAATATGTTGCACGTGCCGGGCATAGAAGGCATAGTAGATAATTTCAGAGATGTTACCGACCAAATAGAAACAGCACGTAAGCTTGCACTTAGTGAAAAACGGTACAAAGCACTGGTTCAGGAAGGATCAGATCTGACAGCAATACTCGACCTGCAAGGCAATTATTTGTATGCCAGTCCGAGTTACCCTATTCTTATGGGCTACGAGACCAGCGAACTGATCGGTAAAAGTGGCTTTAGTCATGTGCATCCGGAAGATAAAGCACATGTACTTGCTACTTTTTCACGTATTACACTAGATAAACGTGTAAAAACCCAACCCTACCGTTATCAACGGAAAGATGGCAGTTGGTGTTGGATGCAGACCAGCTGTACCAATTTGTTGGATGAAGAGGGCGTGAATGGCATCGTTATTAATTGCGTGGAGATCACCGATTTAGTCCATTACCAAAAAGTACTTCAAGACAATAATGAACGATTTAATCTCGTAAATGAGGCAACTAACGATGCCATTTACGATTGGGATGTGGTTAACGACCAATTTGAATGGGGAGCGGGTTTTGCCCGAAATTTTGGGTTTCATACAGCGAATAAGCCTTTTCGATTAAATCATTGGGTGAAAATGATGGATCAACGAGATGCCAGCGGGAAACAACAACTCTGGGAAGCGTTTTTAAATGATAAAAACCGAAGTCGTTGGACCAATGAATTCCGTTTGCATAAAGCCGATGGCAGTTTGGCTTTTGTTGAAGAGATCGGCCATTTGATTCGTGATGCCCATGGCAAACCCCAACGAATGATTGGCGTTCTTCGGGATCAAACAGAGAATAAAATCGAACAACTGCGGCAAAACATTGAACACGATTTAGCCGGATATTTCAGTGAAGGCAAAAACCTCGGGGAAGCATTACAAGAAGTGTTAAAATACCTGGCCAATTTCGGCACATTTAATCTGGCTGAAATCTGGCTGATGAATATCGACCAATCCCAGCTGAATCTTTCAGCTTACCATGGTAACAGTAAACTTAAAAAGCTGTTTTATAGTAAAAATCACTTCAAAAAAGCCGCTAAAGGCGAAGGTTTGCCAGGACAGGTGTGGGCAAGAGGCGAAGTGTTGCTTTGGGATGTTATCGACCAGCACCCTGATTTTAAGCGTAAGGACCTTGCGCGCGCTGCTGCACTGGTATCAGCATCCGGCATACCCCTTTTTAATCAGGATCAGCTGATTGGAGTACTTGTATTACATAGTAGTAATCATTTGGCCTCGGTAAATTTTGACGTTCAGCTGTTAAGCGGCCTCAGTGATATGCTGGCTAAAGAAATATGGCGCAAAAAACAGGAAGATGAGCTCCATTTATTGTTTAATAGTGCCCCCGATATTATGGCCATTGCCACACAATTCGGACATTTTACAAAGGTAAATCCCGCATTTTGCGCTTTGTTGGGCTTTACTGCCGAAGAACTCACCAGCCAACCTTTTTCCTATTTTCTGCATCCCGACGATCTTATCGCCACTCAAAAAGAATACAAGGAAACGATACAAGCCGGCGGTCGACAGGCTACGAATTTTATCAATCGCTATCGGACCAAATCCGGCAACTACAAATGGATTTCCTGGAGTTCTTCCTCACTTTTCGGTGAGGATGGGTTGGCTTTTGCATATGGACGCGACATCAGTGAAATAAAAGACCTGGAAATGTTGCTCGAAAACGCAGCTAACCTGGCACGTATAGGCAGTTGGGAAATCGACTTCAGGCAGCCAGATGCCCCTCAAGTATACTGGTCGCCCATGACCCGACAAATTCTTGGCGTTGACGAAAGGCATCTATCAGATATTGACAACGGACTTCAGTTATATGAGCAAGAGAGTCGCCAAAAGTTAGCAACAGCATTGCAGGAACTTCAAAATACCGGCGAAAAATTCGACCTGGAACTGTTGTTATTTACGCCGGCCGGTCAAGCACAATGGGTGAGATGTATTGGTGATTCGCAACGTATAGACAACCGTTGTATTCGAATTTACGGCAGCTTTCAGGACATTCACAACCGCAAAACTACCGAACTGGAACTGCTTCAGTTTAAAAAAATTATCGAAAACTCAAGAGACGGTATTGCCATGGCCGATAATCGGGGCAGGGCCATGTATATGAATAGTGGCTTCTCCCGTATGCTCGGCTATACCCCTAAAGAACTGGAAGAAATGGGCGGGCCTATGTCCGTTTATACCGACCAAAAACAGGCTGAAAATGTATTTGGGGCCTTGCTCCAGGGGGAGTATTGGAAAGGAGATGTGGAACTCGTCAATAAATTTGGCGAATCTATCAGCTATTTTTTAAGTGCCGGACCTGTACTGAATGCGAATAATGAGCTTGTCGCCATTTATGGTATACATACCGATATTTCTGAAAGGAAATCGGCCGAATTAGCCCTGCAAAAAGCCTATATCGAAAAAAACACCATACTAGAAAGCATAGGCGACGGCTTTTTTACCCTGGATAAGGACTGGACAGTGACCTATTGGAACAATAAAGCAGAAGAAATACTCGGCAAAAAGAAGGAAGAAACGCTAGGCCATAATTTATGGGAAATATTTGCCGACGCCATAGAAATGGACTTCTACCGCCAATATCATCTAGCGATGGAAAAGCGGATAACCAACATCTTTGAAGACTATTATCCAACACTCAATTTGTGGGTCGAAATTTCCTGTTATCCTTCAGAAACCGGCTTATCGGTTTATTTTAAAGATATCAGCGCACGCAAAAAAGCTGAAGCGCGTATTTACGAAGCCAATGAACGTTTCGAAAAAGTAACCTTGGCTACCAATGACGCCATCTGGGACTGGGACCTCAAAACCGACCATTTTTACTGGGGAATTGGTTATGCCAACCTATTTGGCTATGATATCGACAAATTATCCAAAGAAATCACCTCCTGGACCACCCACATACATCCGGAAGACCTGAAGCGTGTCCTGGCATCCGTACATGCTGTTATTGACTCCCAAACAGAAAATAACTGGCAAGATGAATACCGCTATCTGAAAGCCAATGGTCAATATGCTTTTGTCATGGATCGCGGTATTGTAATTCGAGATGAAAATGGAGATGCCTTACGTATGGTTGGCGCCATGACCGATATTACCTACCGGAAAACACAGGAAGAATCGCTAAAAAAACTGAACCTGCAATTAGAAAAACACGCACGCGACCTGGAAATATCCAATGCCGAATTGGAGCAATTTGCTTATGTGGCCTCCCACGATTTGCAGGAACCCCTGCGGATGATTACCAGCTTTTTATCACAACTCGACAAAAAATACCATGACAAACTCGACGAAAAAGCACACCAATACATCTATTATGCAGTAGATGGCGCCAAAAGAATGCGTCAGATTATACTCGATCTATTGGAGTATTCCCGTGTCGGGCGCTTGGATGAAGAAGAATTAACTGTGGACACAGGGTTGATTATAGATGACTATATGTTGTTACGCAACAAACTGATAGCAGAATATAAAGCAGTAATTCAATATGAAGAGCTTCCGGAAATACAGAGTTACAAAGCACCCCTCACCCAGGTATTCCACAACCTGCTTGATAATGCTATAAAATACAGTCGGCAAGGTGTACCACCAATCATAAACATAAGCGCCACCGAAAAACCTACACATTGGGAGTTTAGGATAGCTGACAATGGAATTGGTATTGATTCAGATTATTATGAGAAAATCTTTGTCATTTTTCAGCGCCTGCACCCTAAAGATGTATTTCAAGGCACGGGAATGGGACTAGCAATTGTCAAAAAAGTAATTAAAAGCCTGAATGGTGAAATTTGGCTTGAATCTGATGTAAATCAGGGAAGTACTTTTTATTTCACCTTACCTAAACAAACCGGATTATGAGAAGTGCACATATACTTTTGGTTGAAGACAATGACGGTGACGTTTTACTAACCGTTGAGGCCTTGGAAGACCGTAAAATCATTAATAAAGTCAGTGTAGTTCGTAATGGCAAAGATGCTCTTGATTTTGTTTTTCAACGCGGCCAGTTCGAAAACGAAGAAACGCCTGATTTAATATTGCTGGATGTAAATCTGCCCCTTAAAAATGGTCATGAAGTGCTTCAAACCATTAAATCCGATGAAAAAACACGACATATTCCGGTAGTCATGTTAACTACCTCTTCGGCCGAAGCGGACATCAAAAAGGCTTATCAGCAACATGCTAATTGTTATATCACCAAACCTATCGAAGTTGAAGATTTTTTAACAGCAGTTATGAGTATCGAAGATTTTTGGTTTCAGCTGGTCAAACTTCCTAACAAAATCAAAAAATGAGCTTAGATGAGACTCAATACCGCATTTTAGTGGTAGAAGATAATCCTGGTGATTATTTACTGGTTGAGGATTACCTGGACGAACACATCAAAAGGCCCCGACTTGTACATGCCAAATGTTATAAAGAAGCCATTACGCTGCTCGACGACCCCAATACTAAATTTGATATTATTCTACTGGACCTCAGTTTACCCGATGTTGATCGGGAAGAGCTGATTCACAAAACCTCCGCCATAGGACATATAGCACCGGTAATTATTCTTACAGGTTATTCTGATTTGCATTTCGCAACCAAATCCCTTTCGTTGGGGGTATCCGATTATCTCGTCAAGGACACCATTACTTCATTGATGTTGTATAAAAGCATCATTTATGCTATCGAAAGACACCGTTTTATATTGAGTTTACGGGAATCGGAAAAACGTTATATGGACCTCTTTCATCTCAGTCCGGAACCAATGTGGGTATTTGATGTACACAGCCATATTTTTCTCGATGTAAATGAAGCTGCTATTCAGCAATACGGCTATACTCAAAAAGAATTTCTGGAGATGCGTGTCAAAGATCTCCAGCCCTCGGAAGAGAGAAATGCACATTTCTTGCTCAATAATAATCTGGCCTTTACACCGCATCTGCAGCCCAAAGAAATTACCAATCATCAGAAAAAAGATGGTTCTGTCATTTTTGTAGAAACCATCCGCAACATTATCAATTTTAATGGTTTACCTGCCGAAATAGTGTTGGCAACCGACATCACCGAAAAAATACTCCAGATTAATGCCATTCAGGAACAAAATAAAAAACTTAAAGAAATTGCCTGGACACAATCACATGTGATGCGTGCTCCGGTAGCTCGTTTAATGAGTTTAATTGATCTCATGCAAACCGGGCAACTCAATGAAGATGAACAACAGGACTTTTTAAAACATATCATTCAATCCGCTCAGGAAATTGATACGATCATCATCGACATTGTAAACAAATCTCAACTGGTGATGGACAAGGAAAATGATCTGGCAATTTTGGCGAACGATTTAAGTAATTTAATTACCAAAAGTAAATCACAATAGATAGCCGCTCGACGGGATTACTTCTTTTTTCGTTTCTCAACGACTTCTGTCAATCGTTCCTTGTTTTTGGCCGATAATAATGTCCCTTCCATGCCATCTAATAAACCACCCACCCAAATCATTACCGGTCCTTGCCACGGTTCACGCCGAAAATGATAATCGTAGCCTTCGGGCTCCGTTTCACCTTTGGCAGGATTACTCTCCTTTATAATCATATTGGCTGCACCACTTAAAAGGTTGGATTTAAATACCCGTCCTGATTTATTGGTTCTCCAAATACTCGTTTTTAAACTATGGTAAGTAAATACCATATGACCTTTGGTTTCCATATCTCCGGCTGTTCCCGAAAAACGAATGCCATCAATGGTGCCTGATTCAATTTTTACCGGTGCTACCTGTTCAATCACCTGATCCCAATCCCTGAATGGCATGGTATATACTTGGCCTTTATAGCTGTGTTCCATTTTCCCAGGTGTAAAAGTGGCCTGAAAATCAAGTTTGCCATTGGCCATTATTTTGGAATGGAGGCGGAGTTTTGTGAGCAGCTTTGTATCACTTGTATTGTGCAAATCGGTGATAATGCCATTTGCTTTGGTCAAACGTATGATGGCCGGTGTCGTTTTTTTCGGCATATAGAGCTGAAATTCGAGCTGCATATCTCTTAGCATCAGACTATCTATCTGCATGGCCATCGGCAGACCAGCCAGCGCCTGGCGGATAGATTTTTTGAATTCATTCGGGTCGGCCCCTTTACTCTTATTTCGCAATAGAAAAAAACGCGCATTCTGTAAAATGAGCTTACGCAATTTGATCTTTTTTAATTCAAGCGCTTCATAATCGATGCCGTGTAACGAAACATCCCCTAAGGCAATCTGGGCAAATGTTTTTATATACTCGGCTTGTTTACTGAGTCGGTATAAGCTGCGATCGGGCAGCAACCTGAGGGCATTGCCATGAATAGAATCGCCAACCAAATCGTACAATAAATGCTCCATTTCAAAAGCATAGGCACTATTTATAGGCTGTATGACCACCTTTTCCATGGCAAATACCAGCGTTTTTATACTGGCATTTTTCAGTAACGGACCGGCCTTCTGAAGCGGAACATTGGCTTTGGTCAGCGTGAGATCGATGTTTTTTCCATAATAAACCGTATCGCTAAGTTTATGGGCATTTAACAAACTCACATCACCGTCCTGTATTCGCAAGCTGGCCACGCGAATGCCATGAATCATTTTGCGTTTTTTTTCAGGGGCTTTTAGGGTACTGTCGTAACGGGTACTGTCGCGACTCAATAACAATAGCCGGGGATTGGCCAGGAGAATTTCGTTGAGCTGAATGTTTTTGCCGAGAATAAGGCTACGCAGATTTAAACCATTCACCAACAAGCTATCTGCCTTAAAATAAACTGGCGGATAACGTTTTACATAAGCCAGCTGGGTTGTATCGGTGGTAAACACCGGGCGAATTAAACGGATGGATAAATGCGTAAAATCCAACGTAGTCTCCAATTCTCCATATTGCAGATTATAATATTTGCCAAAAGTGGTCTCTACTTCGACCAGTAATCGGTGCATGATCAGTTTTTCAAGGTGGTTTTTGAAAAAATAGAACGCACCTCCTGCCAAAATAACCAGTACAAAAACAATGGTCAGTAAAATACGTAAGGCTCTTTTCATAATATTCATTGAAGTGAATCTACTCAATTCAGTGTTCGTTTCAACGGGGCGTTTTATCTTACAGCCTGCAATCTGTGAATGATGAAAAAAATATTGTGTTATGTATTAATTCTGGTTTCGGGTCCTTTACTGGCACAACAAATGGATGTTACCCGTTTTGTGAATCCATTTATAGGCACAGCACGTATGGGACACACCTATCCCGGCGCGACAGTACCCTTTGGCATGGTGCAGCTCAGTCCCGATACCGATACCCTGCCTTATGCCGTAAATGGCAAGTATAACAAAGAGGTATATCGTTATTGCGCGGGTTATCAGTACGACGACCCCACCATTGTAGGTTTTAGTCATACCCATTTCAGCGGCACCGGCCACAGCGATCTTGGCGATATACTGCTCATGCCCACCCAGGGCAAACTGCAATTAAATCCGGGAACTGCCGATGCCCCACAAAGTGGTTATCGCTCCGCATATAAGCATGAAAACGAAAATGCTTCCCCCAATTATTACAGCGTGCAGCTCGATGATCACCAAATTTTAGCCGAACTCACCACAAGTGAGCGGGTAGGCATGCATCGCTACACTTTTCGGGAGGCTGGTCCTGCTCACCTGATACTCGACCTCATCCATGGTATTTATCCCTATGAAAACAAAAGTGTCTGGACCTTTCTCCGCCTCGAAAACGACTCTTTGCTCACCGGTTATCGCCAAACCAATGGCTGGGCGCGTACGCGCACCCAATATTTTGCCATCGCCTTTTCAAAACCCGTGAAAAATTACGGCTACCAGAATTTCGCACCAAAAGAAGTTTATCAGGGTTTCTGGCGAAAATTCGATCAATACCACAATTTTCCGGAGATGGCAGGCGCTCAAATCCGGGCCTGGTTCGATTTTGATGTTGTTGCCGGTGAACAACTGCAGTTTAAGGTCGCACTTTCACCGGTGAGCACGGCCGGTGCCATAGCCAATTTAAAAGCAGAAGTGCCGCATTGGAATTTTGATCAGGTAAAAGAAGCCGGCAAACAACGCTGGCAACAGGAACTCGGCAAAATTCAGGTAGATATGCTTACAGATGCCGATAAAACCAACTTCTACACCGCACTTTACCATGCTTATCTCGCACCTACCCTTTATCAGGATGTAGACGGTAGCTATAAAGGCATCGACCAAAACAGCCATCGTGCTGATGGATTTAGCCATTATACGACCTTTTCCTTGTGGGATACCTATCGCGCCCTCCACCCCTGGTTTAACCTCATGCAACCAAAGCGAAATGCCGATATGATCCAAAGTATGCTGGCCCATTACAATCAAAGCGTACACGGTATGCTGCCGGTTTGGTCGCACCACGCCAATGAAAACTGGTGTATGATTGGCTATCACAGCGTTTCGGTGATTGCCGATGCCGCTATTAAAGGTGTAACCGGTTTTGATCAGCAAGCGGCGCTCAATGCATGTGTTGAGACTGCCCGACAGCGGTATTACGACGGGCTTGGCTATTATATCGATTTAGGATATGTGCCCGAAGACAAAAACGGCAGCTCGGTGAGCAAAACACTCGAATATGCTTATGACGACTGGTGTATCGCACAGTTGGCGAAAAAACTCGGAGATGAAGCCATATATTCCGAGTTCAGCACGCGTGCTAACAATTACCGAAACGTTTGGGATGCAAGCACTGGTTATATGCGCCCACGACTGAATAATGGCAATTTCAGGGCCGAATTTGATGTTTTAAGCACACACGGGCAGGGTTTTATTGAAGGCAACGCCTGGAATTATAGTTTGTATGTACCGCATCATCCTGACTCCCTTATTCAAATGATGGGTGGAAAAAAAGCCTTTGTACGTCACCTCGATTCGTTGTTCAGCATGCCCCTGCCCGACCATCATTTCGCAGGCACAGAAGATATCAGTCGCGATGGCATTATCGGCAATTATGTGCATGGCAATGAACCCTCTCACCATGTGGCCTACCTCTACCCCTATGCCGATGCGGCCCATCGCACCCAGTTTCTCGTCCGTCAAATTCTGGATAGCATGTATAAGCCCTTGCCGGGTGGACTGGGAGGAAACGACGATTGTGGGCAGATGAGCGCCTGGTATTTATTCAGCAGCCTGGGATTTTATCCGGTTGCACCGGGATCAGCCTTTTATGTCTTGGGTAGCCCTTTGGTAAAATCGGCCAATCTGGAATTACCCAATGGCAAAACATTGCGCATCGTTGCAAAAAACCAAAGTCGGAAAAACTGTTATGTGAAAAGTGTTCAACTTAATGGTAGAATGCTGAACGCCTTCGAAATCAGTCACGACCAATTGTTCGCGGGTAGTTTGCTTGAATTTGAAATGACCCATCAACCAAACATCAAGTCAATAGACCGTTAAACCACTTCCCCATGAAATATTTACTCCTCGGTTTGTTATTCCTTGCTTTTCAAAGTCGGGCCCAATCCCCGGCTGATGAAAAATCTGCCGTAATTGCCACCGTTCAGGCGCTTTTTGATGCTATGGCCGCCAAAGACAGCATAAGCGCACGCGCTTTATTATTGCCCGACAGCAAAAGTTATATCACCATTCAAGGCAACGACACCACCCCTGCTCTGGTATGGTCGAACGAAAACATCATCACCCAAATGCGGAATCCAAATACGCAGGTATTGGAAAGGATGTGGAATATAGAAGTACTGGTTCACGGCCGTATCGCCCAACTTTGGGCCGATTACGACCTCTATGTAAATGGCAAATTCCGCCATTGCGGAATTGATGCCTTTATACTGGTCAAAGAAAAGGAAGGTTGGAAAATAGCCAGTGGCGCTTTCACCATCGAAAAAACAGGCTGTCAGCAACCACCGGCCCCCAAGTAACCAAACTCAAAACGCAGGGATTTCCTTCTTTTTCGGTTGTCTTATGGAATCCAAACCCGAAGCGACCTTCGCACGTTCGGTGACATTCTCTTTTTTAGGGTTATGCAACAATCGTTTGATGTGTAGTTTGTTGAAGTCGTACATAATCACTACTACCAATACCACGCTCACCAGGTAAAACATCTTAAATCCGATGGTGTAATAGGCGAAACCCGATAAAATGGCCCCGATTACATAGGACAAGGTTATTGATCCCAACAATTTGGCTTTGCCTCTCAATTCCGGATTCATCCGAAACTGTCGCTGGGTAAACATCGACATGAGTATCCCCAAATCGGTGGTGGTACCCGTCAGGTGAGTAGTTTTCACTGCAAAGTTCGAGATACTGGCAGTAAGTCCGTTTTGCAAACCCATGGCAAACAACATAAGTGCCATGAGTAATTCTGTTTCAGTCAGGCTTTCTCTGTAGAAATACATGCCATATATCCCTACTGTCATTAAACAGATGATTTCAAGTACCAACGGTATGGCATGGGCGAAATAGGCATTTTTTTTATTAAAGTTGATGATGAGTAGATTGGATGTAAAACTCCCGAAAAAGAAGAGGAAAATCCAACCAAATACAACTGCTACCTGATACCAGTTTCCCTTGACCACTTCGGCAGCGAGTATGGCATAGTGGCCCGTAACATTCGAGGTGAAAGAGAAAAATATGATGAGTGAACCTATATTGACCATACCGGCCACGAAGGCAGTCAACACGCCAAGTAATATGTTGTCGTTGAGGGTGCGGCTATTGCTGAATTTTCTGAGCATGGTTATTAATTTAAGCGTTCAAAAGTGAGTTTTGCGATACCTCTGGCCTGCACGTCGGTTTCAAAATGGAGGTTCATCTGCCCGTTATCCAATTCGGCGAGGACATAGTTTTCGGCCGTGTCTTTGTCGTAAACCAGTTGCAAAATGTGGCCACGACCTTTGATTTGCCATTTTACCATACGTTCACCGGCATCGCTGATGAGCAATAAATCGCCATTCGGAAAAAACTGCCAGCGTTCGGCCTGATGTATCACCAATCGGTTGCCGATGGCTTCTTTTACATTACTACTAATCGTTTTGTCGATAACATCACTGGCAGGTTGGTCGACTTTTTCGTAGCTCCAGCTCAACTCCTTCCATTCCCCAACAATCAGGGTTTCAGGGCTGGGTGATGCCTGCAGAAAAAGTACAAACAAACACAGGCCGGCGCCAAACACACCTAAATAGATGGCAATTGTTTTAAGGGCTGAACTGTTCATCTTTCAGTTGGCTGAAACTGTGTTGGCAAACAAGGCAGCTAATTTGCCGCGCTCTACATTGTAGCTCATGTTCTCCACTTCCAGCTGCACCACTTCCACCTTACTTTTGATGAGCATGGGCACCAGGTTGAGGCTATTTCGGCGACTGGGAATAAATGCATCATTTTCCGGAACAAAAGCAAAATCAACTTTATTGGCTTCCAGATAATTGTTCAATGCACGCTGACCATAGTCGCTTACTATGTCTTTACGAATGTTTTGAATGAGGGAGCCGTATTTGTTTTTCAGAATCGCCAGCGCTTCTTCAAAAGCCGGACTGCATAAATCGGCCAGCTGTTTGCTGCGGGTTTGAAACAACATTTCTGTAATACCATCACTGCCCAGCTGACCATACAACAGAATGATGTTATAGCTGAATGTAGAATCGAGACGCGGTAAAGCTTCTTTTACTAAAGCCAAAGATTCAATGGAAAAGTCGGTCGGAAACAACAATGTTTTTTTCATCGGTATCACTTTTAAAGTTTATACCGACAAAATTATTTCCGCGCGATTAGAGCCCCCTTAGGATGAAATTAGAATCCAATTAGAGTTTAAACACCAGATTAGAATGTGATGAGAATCAACTACAGATGAAACTTTTCTTTTGTTCAACGGTTAGACATCAAATTTGCCAATGGGCAAACTCAATTGAACAGTCGTGCCGGCTTTTGGAACAGAACTCACTTCCAGTTTACCTTCATGCATGCGTATAATATTACGCGTTAGTGGTACACCGATGCCATACCCTCCATAAT
>Ga0172380_10004487_pt1 | contig 17902 bp, 12 predicted proteins | sample Leawe162metaG_FD_119747 | JGI IMG/M metagenome (GOLD analysis project Ga0172380, IMG submission 119747) | Leachate microbial communities from a municipal landfill in Southern Ontario, Canada - Leachate well 162 metaG | ecosystem: Engineered > Solid waste > Landfill > Unclassified | place... | reverse complement strand
GTTGCAACTACAAGAGAAGGCAATGGAACAACCATTGCGCGTCGTTGCGCCTCTTGTGCCCAGGCCGTAAGGCCGTCGGGTATGCCCTGCACCCGGAAAACCGCACACTCCAGCCCGTTCAACTGAGGAATTTAGGATGATCTACAACGAAGCAAAAAAACACCTCACCACCCTGCGCGACACTTTGCGTTTCGCCGTCAGCCGCTTCAGCGAGGCCAACCTGTTCTTCGGTCATGGCACCACCAATGCCTACGATGAAGCGGCCTACCTGATCCTGCGCACTCTGCACCTGCCGCACGACCAGTTGGACCCGTTTCTCGATGCGACCCTGATGCCGAACGAAATCGAAGACGTGCTGAAAATGCTCGAACGCCGCGTCAAGGAACGCATCCCGTCGTCCTACCTGACCCACGAGGCTTGGCTGGGCGATTACAAGTTTTATGTGGACGAACGCGTCATCGTGCCCCGCTCCTTCATCGCGGAGCTGCTGGATGAGCAACTGTCGCCGTGGGTCGAGGCGCCTGAAGCGGTGGAAAACGCGCTGGATCTATGCACCGGCTCCGGTTGCCTGGCCATTCTGATGGCCATTTCCTTCCCCAACGCCCGCATAGATGCCGTGGATATTTCGGAAGACGCCCTCGCGGTGGCGCAACGCAACGTGGCCGACTACGGCATGGAACAACAAATCCGCCTGGTTTGCTCCGACATGTTCACCGAACTGGGGGACCGGCGTTACGACCTGATCGTCAGCAACCCGCCCTATGTCAACGCTCCCTCCATGCAAGCCCTGCCCCACGAATACCGCCACGAGCCGGTGCAAGCGCTGACCAGCGGCGTCGATGGGCTGGATCACATCCGCATCATTCTGCGCGAAGCAGCCAAGCATCTGAGCGAAAGAGGAATACTGGTAGTCGAAGCCGGACATAACCTGGAAACCATCAGCCAAACCTTCCCGCATTTCGATTTCACCTGGATGGAAACCAGCGCGGGGAATGAACATGTCTTCCTGCTGACGCGCGAACAACTGTTGCGACAAAGCTAAAGCCGGTGCGAAAAGGTGGATGCGGCTCTCGCTTATCCACCCTAAGCCGGACGATTGCCGGAACCAAAAAATATTTACCGCAGAGACGCAGAGATTTTGTAGGGTAATGATATGGTTTCACCATCCGTTATACCTCTCCGCGCCTCGGCGTCTCTGCGGTAAAAAAGAATCACCCGGAGAACCGCGCCAATGCTTGATCTACGACACATTATTCGCAAAAAGTGCAACGACTTGACTAGTAAGTTGCTAATATTTTCTCCGGGTGCAAATTTACCCTGTTGGCATCTGCATAAATTATTTGTCGCGCCGACGATTCTGACTTATAGTTCATGTTTCGTTCGGTGCGTGCCAATGTATTTGTCGCCCTGAATGCCAAATCCTAAATCTTGAGGAGACAAATATGAAGAAAACCCGTTTTGCATCTTATCTGCTGACCGGCAAGGCAGCGACGCTGCCCTTTATGATCAACAGCAGCATGGCGGATGTCACGCCGTATTACACCGAGTTGACATCGCAACACCTCAACATCATTGAGCAGCCCACCACCGGGGTGAAGCTGTTGTCCACCACGGCCAGCGCGCCGAGCGACAGTTACGGCGGGCAATCCTACGGCGGAGGCGAAGCCGCGCAGCTTTGCAACGCGCCGCTACCGGGCGTGATGAATGTCGTGATTACCGGAGTGAAGCCTAACGATACCGTCTATCTGGTCGCAAGTTCAGACAAGGACAGTCAGGCCAATCTGGCGGTCAGCCCCCAAGCGCGCATAGGCACGGCCAACATGACGCTGGTTTCCGGTTTCAAGTTCAATGCCCAGGAAACGGCGAACGAAGCCAGCAGCCTGGCGCAAACGGTTTCATCCGTATCCGTGCAGGTGGACATGAACAAGCTCCAGGCAAAGAATTTGTTTGCCGGCGGTGAATTCTATCTCCAGGCCATCATCTTCCCGACAGTAGAACCCGGCACGATATGGCAGCAGGCGCGTTTCTCCGAACTGGATAAAATCACGGTCAGCTCCGCCGGATGCACCAACATGTATGGCAGCACCCCGTCGCTCTACGGCAGTTCGGTCTACTAGGCTGCGTTGCCTCCCGTTCCCTATTGGGGAAACAGCATAGTCGTCCGGCACATCCTGCCGGACGACATGCCTGTGCTGCACGACTGGCTGAAATCGCCCGATTTCTCCAACTACCGCCCCAGCCTGGGCGAAATGTGCCCCGACGTTTCCAGCCTGGTTGGCCGCATGGCTGCCATTGCCCAATTTAGCCCGCCCATCGAAGTGGAAACGCTAATCGTGCATCGCGCTACGATGTCGCCGATAGGCGTCATGGCGCTTTCCGGCATCGACCCCGTCAACCGCAAAGCCGAATTTTCCATCGGTTTCGTGCGCGGTCAGGGTACGCGCTGCACCATGGAGGCGCTGCATTTCGGCTTGGAACAGGCGTTCTCGGCGCTGAATTTGCGTAAACTGGTGTTCTATGTCGCCGCCGGCAATGAGCAAGCACGGCGCTTTATGCTGCACCGGCATATGCGTGAGGAGGGGCTGTTGCGCGAGGAATTGCTGCTCGCTTCGGGCGCAACGCTGGATTTGCAACGCTACGCCCTGCTCCGCGCCGAATGGGAAAACGGCGAACTGCGCAGGAAATTACAACACCTGGTTCCGCTTGCATGACTCTGGCATGATCCTAGAAACCTTCATTGACCGCTTGCCAAGATGCGTAACATGGTGGTTCTAAACAACTTTGTCATATATTTTGCGATCACCCGTTTGGTGAGAGCGCTACGGGCTGGATTGCACGGTTTTCCGGGCGCATGGCGGCGTTGCAACTACAAGAGAAGGGAATGGAATGACCATTGCGCGTCGTTGCGCCTCTTGTGCCCAAGCCGCAGGCTGTCGGGTATGCCCTGCACCCGGAAAACCGCACACTCCAGCCCGTTCAACGGAGGTTTCTAGGATGATCCAAGAAAGAATCCTCGTTTTCGCCCCCCATCCCGACGATGAAATCATCGGTTGCGGCGGCTATCTGGCGCAAAAGTGCGCGGCAAAAGCCGTTGTGCGCGTCATCGTCGTCAGCGATGGCGCGTGTGGCCTGGCGCAGTCCGCTACGCCTGGGCTGCGGCAGGAAGAAAGCCGTAGCGGCCTGGCGGAACTAGGTGTTCAGGATGTGCGCTTTTGGGATTATCCCGACAGCGCCATTCCGCTCAGCGGGGGAATTCTTGCCGCCTATGTACAGGCCGTCGCCGATTTCCGCCCCACCCGTATCCTGCTGCCCGCGACCGGCGAATCCCACCCCGACCACCGGCGCGTCACGCGCGGCCTCATCAAGGCGCTGGAAGGACGCTGGGCGGGGGAGCTGTGGTTTTTCGAAACCACCCAACCCGCGCCGCTGGTCAACACCATCATCGACGTTTCGGCTGCCATGGCGGCCAAATTGCAGGCGCTGGCCGCGCATCGTTCGCAACTCGCGCAATATGACTATGTCGGCCATTGCGACAGCCTGGCGCGTATGCGCGGCATCGCTATGGGCGCGGCCAGAGGCGAAGCTTTCCTGGTTTTTCCGTGGGATGGTGCATCCCAGAATTTCTTTGAAGCGCGCCCCCTGATTTCCGTGATCGTGCGCGCCGATGACGCGCAAATCCTGTCCCACGCCCTCGCCAGCCTGGCCGCCCAGGAATACGACCAGATCGAAGTGGTGCTGGTGTGGTTCGGCGCAACCCCGCCCGACTTGTCGGCCTTCGATGTGCTGGATATACGCATCGTCGCCGGGCAGCCCCAGCGCGGACGCAATCTCAACCTCGGCATCACGCGCGCGCGCGGCGAATACATCGCCTTTCTCGACCAGGACGATGTCGTTTACCCGGAACATCTGGCCTTGCTGCTGGCCGAATTGCATGGACGCCCTGAAGCGGATGTCGCTTACAGCGGCTGCCGGGTCGTCTCCTGCCGCCGCGATGGCGCGCAAGTCCAGGTCGGCGGCGAAGTGACGCTGATGAACCGCCCCATCGAAGCCGGGCGTCTGCTGATAGGCAACCTCGTCCCCAACAACGCCTTGCTGTTGCGTGCGCACACCTTCCGCACCCTGCGTTTCGACGAAACCCTGGAGGCTTATGAAGATTGGGAATTGCTGACGCGCCTGGAACTGGCCGGTTACCGCTTTTCCATGGTGGGCGAAATCACCTGCGAATACCGCTTGTATAGCGAGAGCGCCACGCTGGAGCAATCCCACCGCGAAAAAGGCTACCTGGGCTGGGAAGACCAGGTCTATGCGCGCATCGTCGAGCAATTCCGCACGCCTCACCTGAAGTCGCTGGCCGCCTGCGTTTCGCAACTGGAAGAGCGTGAACAAGCACTCCAGGACGATTTGCGCAAAGCACAGCAGACCATCGCGGAACAAGAATCCCGGCTAAAGCGCAATGAAGAATGGCAGGAACTGCTGACACGGGGGCTGCCCGCCCTGGGCATTGCCAAAGTAGGCCGACGCGGGCTGGCTGAACTGATAGGGCGGGAGCTGGCGCGGGAAACGTTGTTTTCAGTCATCGTCCCGGTTTACAACACGCCCGCCGAAATATTGAGCGCCACCCTCGGCGCCATCATCGGCCAAGCTTATCCCGCCTGGGAATTATGCCTGGTGGACGACGCCTCCACCGATCCCGGCACGCTGGCCGTATTGGAAAACGTTAAGCAAGTCTTGCAACCCACCGGCAAGCTGCGTTACTTGCGGCGCGCCACTCAGGGCGGCATCGTCGCGGCCAGCAACGATGCGCTGGCGCTTGCCACGGCGCCCTATGCGGCATTCGTCGATCACGACGATGTGCCGGCGGAAGACGCGTTGCTCGAAATCGCACTGGCATTGCAGGATCATCCCTATCGGCTGATCTATACCGACAGCACCATGATCGACCATGCGGGCAGCCTGCTACATGTTTACCGCAAACCTTCCTTTTCGCCGGAAACCCTGTTGCACTTGAATTTCATCAATCACCTAAGCGTGGTGGAACGTGAATTGCTGGTTCAGCTTGGCGGCCTGAAGCCGGAATTCGAAGGCGCCCAGGATTGGGATATGCTGCTGCGCGTGGCTGAAATTATCGATCCCGATGAAATTTGCCATATCCGCCAGCCGCTTTACGGCTGGCGGGCGACCACGCAATCGCTCGCCTATCAATCCTCAACCAAGCCGGCGGCGTTCGCCGCCGCGATGCGCGCGGTGGAAGCGCATTTGCAGCGCATCGGCCTGATGCAGGCCAAGTGCGCGGCCAACCCCAGCGGTCCCGGCGTCGTCTGCGAGTGGCGCACGCAAACGCGGACGGTGGAAATCATCATTCCCACCCATAACAATCTGCAAGGCTTGAAGGTCTGCGTCGCGGGCATCCTGACCGCCACCAATTACCCAGATGTCACGCTGACGGTAATTGCCAACCGCTGTGCAGACCCGGATATGCTGGCTTATCTCGATGATCTCGCCATGCGGCGCGGCGTGAACCTCATCAAGGACGAACGCCCCTTCAACTGGGCGGCGCTCAACAATGCCGCCGCACTGCACAGCCAGGCCGATCTGCTGCTGTTCATGAACGATGACGTGGAAATACAACACCGCGACTGGCTGGCATCCATGAGCCGCTATTTCGACCTGAAAGGCGTTGGCATCGTCGGCGCCACCCTATTCTATCCCGACGGGGAATTGCAACATAACGGGGTGCGCACCGACACCAGCGGGCTGGTCGACAACATCCGCACTGCCGGCGCTTACGGTGAACTGAGAGTTACGCGCAACGTCGCAGCGGTGACCGGCGCCTGCCTGCTGGTGGCGCGCGATGTTTTCACGGAAGTCGGCGGGTTCGACGAACGCTTCGCGGTCAACTACAACGATGTGGATTTTTGTCTCGCGGTCAGATACGCAGGCTACCGTATCGTCCAGGCCGCCAATGCCACCCTGATACACCACGAATCGGCCAGTCGCGGTACGCCCGATGCCCTCGAAAACAACCCGCAATGGGCCGGCGAAATCGCGCTGCTGCGCGACAAATGGGGCGATTTCCTGGCCGACCCCTATGGGTCGAAATACGAACTGCGTTCCCAGGGGACGCGCATCCTGGCCGTGACCTGATATATACCTTTCACCGCAGAGACGCTGAGACGCTGAGAAAAACAATGCAGCGTTGCTCGGCAAAACCTCTGCGTCTCCGTGCCTTAAGCGGTGAAGCTTTTTTGATAAGACCATGACGGCATACCATATCCGGACTTACCGCGAAGGCGACGAAAAAGCCATACTGTCGGCCTTTGCCCACGTATTCCCGGTGCGCAGATCGTTACCCACCTGGCAATGGATCTACCGCGACCATCCCGATGGCTCGCACATCATGCTGTGCAGCCTGGACGACGGACAACTCGCCGCCCATTTCGCCGTCACCCGCCACCGCGCGGTGTTTCACGGCCAGCCGCTAATCATCGCCCAACCCCGCGACGCATTCAGCCTGCCGCGCTACCGATCAAAGATGCTGGGGCGTAGCGGCCTGTTCGTCAAAACCGCAGAGGCATTGTTCAACCGTTGCGGCTGGAACGAAGGCGTGGCTTTCCATTACGGCTTCCCCTCCCCGCGTCATTTAAAACTCGGCCAAAAGCAACTGGGCTACCACGAAGGCTTGAACTGGAGCCGTTACCGCTTTGATGCCGGTCGGCCAACGCCATCCGGCGCGCCACTCGGCGAATTGCGCGAAATCGCGCGCTTCGGCGAAGAATTCGACCGTCTCTGGCAAGAACGGGAAAAAGAACACACACTGGCGGTAGTGCATGACAGCCGCTTCCTCACTTGGCGCTTCGACCGGCGCTCGGGTCGCCGCTACTGGGTATGGGGATTTTTCCCCCATCTGACGCGCGACATGTCGGGCTACGCGATCTTCTCGCACTCGGGAACTAAAGCCTTGCTGCTGGATTTCCACTTTCCCCGGCAGCCCGGTTGCACCCCAGCCTTTTGGCGCCAAATAGTGGAAAAACTGCGCTGGCACGGCATAAGCGAAGTGGAAACCTGGTTTTCCGACCACACGACAGCGCGCGCCGGACTTATCGAACTAGGTTTCGAAAAACTGCCGCAACCTGAGCAAACCACACTTTGCTATCGCTTTGTCGAAGGCGGCCCGGGGTTCGGGGAGGTCGATCCGGCGTTTTACTTTACAATGGCCGATTGCGATTTATTTTGACATTCAACCCCATTCCAGGAATGGGTGCGCACCCCGTATGTTTTCCCAAAAAACTCGGAACTCAGTACGACAAACACAAAAATATTCGGCTCATATTGGGTTTTGAGGACATATTTCGGGTTGCGGCAAAGGCTGTTTTAGCCTTGGTGATAAAGCGCATTCCCGACACCTTGCATTTTGTCTATGCCAAGGAAACGTCACAACCTACATTATTTTAACCTAGAAACCGCATTTGCTTAACCGCAGAGGCGCTTCAAACACAGAGAAATAAATGAGTTGCAACAATTTTCCGCTTCACCAAATGGGTGGTGTCGCGCAACACCATAACTCATTTTTTTTTCTCAGCGCCTGAAGCGTCTCTGCGGTTCAACTGAGTATTTTAGGATAATTGCGCTTTTTAATAACACGTTTTACAATTAAACATGCTTTTCCTTCTGTGAGGCGTTTAATGAAAACTTTTACTATTGAGCAGGCGCGTTCTGCGGCTGTGTCTGGCGGGGTGTTGTCCGCGAATTTACGGCCAGCCGGCAGCATGTTTTCTCTGGAATTCGAAACGCGCAACGGACCCGCCGTCCTAATCGCCTCAGTTTCCAAGAAGGTGCGGCGCTTTGGAAATCCGATCAAGGCGTTTGAGATCGTTCGTGATCTTGGATTGGAAGGTGGGCGGTATTCGGTGGCGCAGTGGCGGCCAGGTGAGCGCGAACTCGACCGACCGACACGGCCAGACAAAGCGGCGCAAATGAAAGCCGCACATGAAGCGGCAGACCTAAAGCGGGTGCTTGATGCGCGGATCAGGATGGCGGACGATCCAAATGCGGTATGGGTAGACCATGACGAGCTTTTCGACCGTTTGGAGGCAAGCCTTGCGGATTAGGTATCTCTCTGAGGCCGATGACGACCTGGAAGGCATCAAGCGTCACTATCTGAAAGTGGGAGGAAAGGCGCTCGCTTTGCGCATGGTGCGCAGCATCCGAAAAGAGGTTGCCGGGCTATCGGATAACCCTAATATCGCACCACCCTACGAGATTGCGAAAGGCGTTCGCCGCCTGGTGGTGGCGGATGGCGCGTATCTGGCGTTCTACCGGGTGCGCGAAGTCATTGAGGTGATCCACATTCGCCGCGCCGAGCGTGAGCCGGCGACGACTGAGGAGTTGGATGTCTAAGGCAAGTCCATCAGCATGACCAGTAAGGCCGCACCGGTTCGATTCCGGCACTAGACACCAATAAAAACATGATGTTATGCTATTTATGTGATGCACCGGAAGGGAAGTAATTATTGGACAGTTTTTAAGTTTGAGTGGCGCCTCACGACCAGTCGATATAACCGCCCGCCGGGAGCATCGGCGCTTTGCGATAAACGCGGCGTTTGGCTTCAATGCCAAGCGTTGGGTTTTCGCCGATCTCCCACCAACTGCAATTGATGGATAAATTCGGGTTGTAGTAAGGGTCGCCGTTATCCAGCACTTTCGCCCATTTTTCACGGAAATGCAGCGAATCCTCGGGGTGCGGGTCGCTCGTGCTTTTGCCGCGGGTATAGGATTCATGATGCACCAGCACCGCGTGAGGGCAAAACATCACGCGATAGCCCGCAAGAAATATCCGCAGACACAAGTCCGTGTCGCCGAAGCCCACTGCCAAATCCTCGTCATAGCCATGCACTTGGTCGAACACATCCCGTCTGACCAACATGCATGCAGCCGTGACGGCCATTTGCTCGTGTGTTGCCATCAGGCGTCCGAGATAGCCTTTTTCCGGATTGCCATCGGCCCCGGTGTGCGCCATGAATTGGCCGGCATGTCCGGCAATGCCGTTCATGCCGACGATCACGCCGGCATGTTGGATCATCTGCATGTCCGGGTAGAAGAGTTTTGCGCCCACCACGCCCACATCCCGGTGCTGCCCGAGTTCCAACATGCGCTCCAGCCAGCCGTCCTCGATAGCTTCGATATCGTTGTTGCAAAACAGGATATGTGTATAGCCGCCATCCAATTGGGCAACCGCAAAATTATTGATGCTGGAAAAATTGAACGGACCGGAATAATGCAACACCCGGTGCTGTTTGGCGACTTGGTTAAAATAGGCGAGCGATTCGTCGTCGTTCGAATCGTGGTCGATCAGCACGATGTCGTAGGCAACTTCCTTAACGGTGCGCTCAATGCCGGCGATGCACTGGCGCACCAAGTCGCCGTGATTCTTGGTCGGGATGACGATGGCGACTCTCAAACCCGGCTGCAACGGATAGCGGATGTCGTAATAATTGAAAAACGCCGCTTCGGTCGCTTGCCCTTGCTCCCCGCATCTTTCGAGGTGACGCGCCAGTATTTCCAGGGATGCGGCGGTCACCGCATCCATTTTCTCATGGCCGGCTGAACCGGCATGGGTGCGCCAGCGATACAGCACCGCCGGGATGTGGACTATCGTCTGCGCCCGCTCGGAAGCCCGCAACATCAGGTCGTAGTCGTGGGAGATTTTCAAGGTTTCGTCGAAACCGCCAAGCGCCAGCAGGAATTCCCGCTTGAAACCGACCATGTGAACGATGTAGGGGTGGGCGCGCAGGAATTCCTTGGAAAAAGCGGGACGAAACACCAGTCCCAGAGCTTTCCGGTTGTGCTCGTCAACGACCGCCTCGTCGGAATAAAACATGTCGGGGTCCTCTGCCGCCACCATCTGGGCGACCAGAAATAGCGCCAGTTTTTCGATAATGTCATCGTGGTCCATCAGCACCACGAATTGGCCGCCGGCTTGGTGCAAGGCCATATTGGACGCCTTGGAGACGCCCTGGTTAACTTCGCAAAAAACCACCTTGATGCGCGCATCCTTGGCGCAATATTCTTCCAGCACGGCGCGCACATGGGGCGCGCTGGAATTATCATCGACGATGCATAACTCCCAGTTGCGGTAAAACTGGTTGAGCACTGAATTAATGGCTTGCCGCAGCCATTTTTCCGGGGTGTTGTAGACCGGCATAATCACGGAAATCAGCGGGGAGGCCGGCAAGGCCTGATCCGGTGATTTTAGCGCCCTAATTTTTAGCGCGGTCGCGTCGTCGTTACGCTCCAGCCAGCGGGTAAAGCGCTCTTCGAAAGAATAATTGTCCCGCTGGGAATAGTTGTGCTTGATGAGGAAGAAGGCAAGGCGATACATTGCCAGTTCCGGCGGTATCTGCTGCGGTGTCAGCACATAAATATATTCGCGCTCGATAAGCGGATCGGGCGATATTTCGGTATCCAACCCTTCAACCGTATTCAGCGCGAATTTGATGCGCCCATCGCCTTCCATCGCCTCCCGAATGAGGGTCTTTTGCCGTTCCGACGCCCACTCGCCATCGACCAGCCACAGCTCCCAACCCGGATAGAGCTGGTAACGCACCGCATCGAAAGCGCGCTGGAAAGTCTCGTCGTCAAGCCCCAGCAGGGAAAAGCGGACGGCGATCACCGGGCGGTACTTCATCGCGTCGATCTGCGCGCGCATCGCCCAGCGCACTTCGTCGGTCAAGTCGTCGCAAGGGCGGAAACAGGCGAGATAATCCCGGTATTCCGCATCCCCGATGTCAGCCGACGGCACGAAAGAGGGCGGTGCAGGCGGCGGCGCTTCGACGACGACAGGCGGGACAGGAAGCGCATTCATTGAGGCGATGCCTTCGTCGTCAACCTGCTCATCCCCCCGCATTAACCGGACGGTGGCGCGTAGCGGCGCGGTGACGCGCCATGAGCGCGAGGACAGCAAGGTGCGAAGACGTTTCTCCAGATTGGCCGTCCTGGCCGCCGCCAGCGTCGCTTCGCCGGCTTTCACCGCAAGCTGTCCGCGCAAATCCTGCACCACATCGCGTTCGCGGAACAATTGGCGTTCCAATTCGGCTTTGTGGGAAAGCTGGACCGTCAGGTTAGTCCATTGCCGGCGAATGCAACGGTCGAATTCAATCCGTTCCTGCTCAAGCTTTGCGTTTATTGCGCTGAGCGCCCGGTGATGTTCCGCGTCTTTTGCCTGGGATGTCCGGTCATGCCCGGCGTTCTGCTCTGCGATTATCCGTCCATGCTCGGCCTGTATCGCCGCAACCGTGCGGTTATGCTCGGCTTCATTCTCCACGCGTATCCGGTCGATTTCTTGAACCGCCTGCGACAATCTTTCGATATGGGCGTCTTTATCCTTCAACTGCTGGTCTTTAACCCGATTGAGCAAAACGGCGCGCATTATCCTGGGTAACTGAATATCCTCCAGGCGATTGCGCCATTTTTTGTAAATGACTAGAGTAGCGCTCTCGCTATCGATAGGTTGTGCATTGACGCCGAAACCCGATTGTTGGGTGATCCGGTAAACCGCGCTCAATCCGCCAACGAACAGAAAGTCGGCGTGTCGCGCCAACTGTATCCAGAAATCCCAATCTTCATAGAGGTCGAGCGATTCATCCACCCGGCACCCCAATTCAAACAACGACCTTGAAAACAGGACGGCATGAATGGGGATGAAGTTTTCAGCCAGCAGGCGTATTGCATCGAATTCATGCGAAAATTCCGTCGGCAACGGATTTTTCTCGCTATCTACGCATTTAACCCCGCTATAAACGACTTTTACGTAAGGATTTTTTCCAAACGCCGCCACCAGCTTTTCAATGTGGTCCGGTTCGAACCAATCGTCGTCGTCGAGAAATATCAGGTATTCCCCTCTAGCGGATTCCATCCCCAGATTTGCCGCGCGACTGCGCCGTAATTTTTCGCCCGCACCCACCAGCGCCAAGGGAAACCGTCCGCACCACGCCCCCACATCCCGATGCCCCTCGCCCTTGGCGTTAACCAGCACCACCTCAATATTTGGATAAGTTTGCAGCGCAACGGAATCCAGCGCATCCGACAATACCGGCCTATCCATGCTACGAATGATGATGGATACCAGCGGCTTGTCGCGATTATCCGGCGTCTGTTGCCGGTTATGCTCCAAGCGGAAGAGTTCGAGTGGGTCCCGCGCAAGCGCGTCGCAAGAAACCAGCAAATAAGCCTCCGCCGCCGTCACTTCGGCGGGCAGGGTGTCACTGCGGTAATTATTGAGTGCGGCAATGTGCCGCCCGTGCCGCTGCATGTCCGGCGAGGAAGCGTAGCATTCCATCGCCAACCGCTTGCGCTCAACCAGGGCGCTAATGTCCAGCAACAGATTGGGGTGTAGCGGCACGCCCGCTTCATAGAGCGCCAGACGCACATTTGTCCCAAGCCGGCGCACGGCTTCCACCACCGCCAGTCCTAAGTCCCGGTGGTCGGGTTGCGTTTCGAACACCGATGGGGCGTAGACCAGATCGGCTCCGGCTTGCCGCATGGCTTCCAGCACCCGGCTGACCAATTTCTCGCCATAAGCTGTTTCGACATCGCGCGCCATCCAAAACTCGGGGGCGCCGTAGCCGAGCAATGCGGCTGCGGCGCTGCTTTCGTTCTGACGGATTCGCGCATATTCGGCGCGATTTTCTTCGTCCGCGCCCAAGCCGCCATCCGACACGATGATGACGCGCACCGCATCCTCCGCCGCCACATGGCAAAGAATCGTTCCTCCGCAACCGAAAACTTCATCGCCGGGGTGGGAAGCGAACACCAGGACGCGACTGCCATCTAGGCGTTTAACGGCTTGGCTGGGAATGGGGAACTGTTTCATGTGAATGACCTGGGAATCTGTGTAGAAAACTAAAGCGGAATTATACTGGCGTAAGACTGGTTAACCTAGAAACCTCCGTTGACCGCTTTCCGATATGTATAACATGATGGTTTTAAACAACTTTATCATCTATTTTGCGTTCGCCCGTTTGGTGAGAGCGCTACGGGCTGGATTGTGCGGTTTTCCGGGCGTATGGCTGCGTTGCAACTCCAAGAGAAGGCAATGGAACGACCATTGCGCGTCGTTGCGCCTCTTGTGCCCAGGCCGTCAGGCCGTCGGGTATGCCCTGCACCCGGAAAACCGCACACTCCAGCCCGTTCAACGGAGGTTTCTAGGGTTAAGCGCACCGCGAAGGCAAATTCGCGGCGTATCTACCTTTTTGTGCTGACTTGGTGGATGCGCTACGCTTATTCGTCCTGCGACTGGTCGGATATGCAAGGTAAATTTGTTCGCGGAAATTTCCAGTTGCGTTCATTCTGGTATCGCCGCCACGGGCTGCTGCACCGGCAGAATAATACGGAAGGCGGCGCCTTTGCCCGGTTCACTTCTCACTTCGAAGCTGCCGTGGTGTTTCTGCACGATGCCGTAGGAGGCCGACAGGCCTAGCCCCGTGCCCTTGCCCACCGGCTTGGTGGTGAAGAAGGGGTCGAAGAGGCGTTTCATGTTTTCCGGTGCGATGCCGCTGCCGGTGTCGGCGACTTCCACCCAGACTTTGTCCCCTTTTCTGCCGGTGCGCAGGGTGATGACGCCGCGCTCGGCAATCGCGTGGGCGGCATTCACCAGCAGGTTCATGAACACTTGGTTGATCTGGAACGGCAGGCATTCGACCGGCGGCAGTTCGCCGTACTCCTTGACGACATCGGCCTTGTATTTGATCTCGTTGTTGACCACGTTGAGGGTGCTGTCCAGCCCCTTGTGCAGGTCGGCCCATTGCCACTCCGCTTCGTCGACGTGGGAAAAATCCTTGAGGTCCTGGACTATTTTCTTGACGCGCGCCAAGCCGTCCAGGGTTTCCTGGATCAGGCTGACCACATCTTCCTTGATGTAGGCATAGTCGAGCACTTCCTTGAGCGTCTTTGCCGCGACGTATTCCTTGCCGTGCGGAACAGTCAGCGATTCGGCCTGCTCATAGGCGTTGAGTATCTGGAATAGGTCGTTCAGGTAGCGTTCCAGCGTGCGGACGTTGGAATTGATGAAGCCGACGGGGTTGTTGATCTCGTGCGCCACCCCCGCCGCCAGTTGGCCGATAGAGGCCATCTTCTCGGATTGCAGCAGTTGGTTTTGTGTCGTATCGAGTTTTTTGATCAGCGCTTCCTGGCGTTCCTTATCCGCAAACAGCGCCGCATTTGCGGTTTGCAGGTCGGCGGTGCGCTCGCGCACTTTTTCTTCCAATTTGTCTCGGGAATCGCGCAATTCCGCTTCGCTGGCTTGTAGCTCGGACGTGCGTTCCGCAACCAACCTTTCCAGGTGTTGCTGGTACTCACGGCGCAACGCGCCGGCCTGAATTTCGTCCAGATTTTGTTTATAAAACCGAAACGTTTGGCCCATGACCACCAAATAGGCAAGCAGCCTGAGTATGTGCCAAAACCACCACTCGAAATACCAGAGCTTGGATAGACTGAAAAATACGCCGGCCATGCCGAACAACAGCGAAAGCACCGCAAAAAAGAAATCGTCCATGCCGAGCGCTTGCCGTTGGCGCGAAATAAACCAGGCTGCGGTGGCTAAAAAGCCGATGCCGCCTATGAAATTCACGACAACGGCGATTGCGCTGAAATTGCCTTGTTCGAGCATGGTCGGTACCATGGACGGCCAAGCCATGCTCGCCGCTCCCAGAACCACTGCTCCGGCGGACGCGCCGGCGAACACCCATTTATCCCGTATCCGGCGTGTGAGCGATGCGGGCAGCCAAACCATACAGAAAAACACGCCACCCCCAAGGGTGGCGATGCTGTGCAGCCAGACAAAAGTCTTGCTTGGCATGCTGGCGGCGTGGAACCCGTCGAGGATGCCCATGACCAGCAGGCCGCTGACTATCCATAGATGATGCACATAGGCGCTGTTGTAGCGCCGCAACAGGATCAAAAGTGCTGCCAGGATCAATCCGGCAAACAATCCCAACGCTTCGACGACGGCATGCACCGGGATATTTTCCCAATACAACAACTCGTTGCCGAGCAAGTGGAACAGCAGTTCGCCGGCTATCGGAAGCGCGCACACCAGTATCAGCACCTTGACCAGCGCGGGGCTGTCAAGCGTGAAACTAAATTTTGGAGCGCTAACTGACATGGTCTGAGCTTTTTATTGACGGAATCTGAACGTTTTCAAAGTGGCGTGACAATGTTACACGTAGGATTTAAAAGATTTGCGCTTGCCCGGCTTCTTTTTCTGGATCACTACGCCTTTCACCGCCGCGATGCCGGGGATTTCCTCAGTAGGATACAGTTCGTTGAGCGCTTGCAGGTAATGTTGCCCGTCATGGATGCGTAGCTGGCGGAAAGTATATTCGTCATTGTGGAATGCGACGACGTAAGAACCGTCGCGCGCCAGACCTTCCGGTTCAACCACGATAATGTCTCCGTCCTCGAATTCAGGCAACATGGCATCGCCCAGCACCATCAATGCGTAAGGCTCGCCGCCGGCGCAGCTATCGGCTTCGTCCGTTCCCTCTGCCGGGAAAATGGGGATGGTCTTGTCGAATGCCATGAGCATGGGTTCCTTGTTTGATTTCGCCCATTATCCTAAATTCGGCATCCTTTGCGGTGAAAAAGATTTTGCTATTGCCACAATTTGACGATTTAGGCGCGTCCGGCGGGATGCAGCGCAGCAATGCATGCCAGGCGCATGGACAAATTGTGGCGATGCAAGGTTCACTTTTGTTCCAGCTTAACCTGTTTTGCCGCATCCTTGCGATTGGCAAGCAGCGAGCTGCCAAGCGACAGGCCGATCAGCGCCGCACCGACCAGCCCGGTGACGGCTTCCGGGATATGGAATTTCGCGCCCGCCAGCATGATCGCGGCGAGTGCGCCGATGGCCCAGAACGCGCCGTGTTCCAGATAGCGGTAAGTGGCGAGGGTGCTGCGTTCGACCAGCAGCAGCGTGAAGCTGCGCACGAACATCGCGCCCGCGCCCAGCCCCAGCGTGATAATGAACAGATTGTTGGTCATCGCGAAAGCGCCGACCACGCCGTCGAAGGAAAAACTCGCGTCCAGCAGCTCCAGATAAAGAAAACCGCCGATGCCTTGGCGCACCACTTGCTCATGCCCGGATGCTTCATCGCCGCCGACCAGCACCGCTACACCTTTGGCGAAAATGTACACGATCACCCCCCACACCCCGGCAATGACAAATTCGCTACGCACCGCTTCATCCAGCAGGCCGGCGAAGAGCAGCACCAGCATCAAGGTAAGCGCCGCCTCTATGGCTTCCAGCTTGCCCAGGCGGGTGAGCGGCGCTTCCAGCGCATGAAACCAGTGTTCGGTTTTGTGGCGATCGACGAAAAATTTGAGGAACACCATCATCAGGAACGCCCCGCCGAAAGCCGCGATCTGGTGATGCGCCGAAGTCAGGATGCGCCCGTATTCGTCGGGCTGGTTAACCGCCAAGTCGAGCACCTTGAGCGGCCCCATGTCGCCGACGATGCCGACGATAAGCAGCGGAAACACCAAGCGCATGCCGAATACCGCGATCAGCATGCCCCATATCAGGAAGCGCCGCCGCCAAACCGCGTCCCAGCCGTTCAGGATGGTGGCGTTGACCACCGCATTGTCGAAAGAGAGCGAGGTTTCCAGCATAGTGAGGAAAATAACGGTCATCGCCCCCTTCGCGCCGCCGATAAAATAGGCGGCAACCACCGCCAGCGCGCAAAAAATAAAGGAGCCGCGAAAATAGGAAAGCTGCGATTGCATGGTGTTTTATGCCTGAATTGAGTAAAGCCGGTAAGCCGCAGACGCGCATCAGCCGCGGTGCAAAATGATTTCCAGCACGAACTTGCTGCCGAGATAGCCCAGCAGCAGCATCGCGAAGCCGGACAGGCTCCAGGCGATGGCGGTGCGCCCGCGCCAGCCGTAGATATGCCGTCCGCCGAGGAGTGCGGCGTAAATGCACCAGGAAAGGAGGGCGAACAGCGTCTTGTGGCCGAGTTGCATCGCCTTGCCGAACAACTCCTCGGAAAACAGAATGCCGCTGAGTATCGCCAAGGTGAGCAGGATAAAACCCGCGACGATAATGCGGAACAGCAGGTTTTCCATAGTCAGCAGCGGCGGCAGATTGCGCAGCATCTTCGACAGCATGTGGTCGTGCAGGCGCTGTTCCGCCAGCGCCATCAGCAGCGCATGGAGCGCCGCGATGGTGAATAAGCTGTAGGCCAGCAGGGAAACCAACAAATGCGCCTTGAACAGCGGCAACTCGGTGTGCGCCAGCGGGTGGGCTTCCGGCAGCACGGCGGCTATCAGCAGGCATCCGGCGGCGACCGACAGCACGAGCATTTGCAAGCCTTGCAGCGGGTAATGGAGACTCGCCAGCCAGTACACCAGCACGGTCAGCCAAGCAATCGCCAGCACCGCGTTGCCGATGCCGAGATTAAGGCCACCGCCGCCGAACAGCGCTTGATAGAGCAACCAGCCATGCAACAGCAGCGGGACGACAGCCGCCAGACGCGCCCATTTCGGCGGCGCTGCCGACTGTCTGGCGGGCATCACGCTACGCCAGAAGCACCAGCCCAGCGCCGCATACAGCAGTGATACCAGCAGGTAGGAGAAAAAACCGGGCATTGATGAGGTAAACTGTGCGTTTTGGATTGGTTGTAAGTTTACACCAATCTTTTGTGTAAGGGACTAGAGACTAGAGGCTAGTAAAATCCCTGGCGCGTGGCGCCAGACAAGACTCCTAAGCCCACAGGAACCTGTCGGACTTAAAGGAATCGGCTGCAAAATGACCTGGTCGGTGCATATTTCCCCGCTTTTCAAGCCAATATGAATAACTATTGGCTTGAAAAGCGGGAAAATCTGCCCTCGACCAGCTCATTTTTCGCTT
>Ga0172380_10004486_pt1 | contig 17902 bp, 22 predicted proteins | sample Leawe162metaG_FD_119747 | JGI IMG/M metagenome (GOLD analysis project Ga0172380, IMG submission 119747) | Leachate microbial communities from a municipal landfill in Southern Ontario, Canada - Leachate well 162 metaG | ecosystem: Engineered > Solid waste > Landfill > Unclassified | place... | reverse complement strand
GCTCCCAGTGTGTAGGTCGCGGTTGCGAAGTCATAACCCGCAAAAGCCAGGTCCCAGTTGTTGCCGCCGTCGGAGGAGTACCAGATGTTGACGGGGCCGGTGCCCGCGGCAACGGCACCCACTGAACCAACGTCGGAGGTGACGGCCATGACTTTGGGGTCGTCAGGGGCGATGGCAACCTGGAACAGGTTGGCGCCGCCGGGGAAGTTGGGGCTGCGCACCAGTGCCAGGTCGCGGGTGATGGTGGCAGCGATGCCTGAGTTGGTGCTGTAGTAAAGGCCGGTGAAATATCCACCGTTGGGATACAGAGCCCACTCAGCAGCGGGGTTGGCAGCCACACCGACCGTGGTGCTGGTCGGGGCTACGGCCGTGACTACGCCAGCGGCCACACGGTCAAACCACGTGCGGTCGATGAAGGCGATGGTCATGCCGTCGTTGCCGGCGGCCATGCCGTTAATGCTGCTGCCCATGCCGTTAAAGTTACCGATGGTGACGTCCTTTTCATTAAGGATGTCGTTCTTTCCCGATACCGACATCGGGGTCGAGACGGTGTCCCACTTCATGATGCCCGGGTCCGCAGACACCGCTGACGGCGCTGCGATATTGACCGGTACCACGAAGGAGGCAACCATCAATAAAATAAACAAACCGGAATACAGCTGTTTACCCATGGACTCCTCCTTGGCCTATTATTTACTGTCTCTTACGTCAGCGAAGGAGCTGCTTCAGCGGCCGGAACGGCCAGGCCGTGCTCCGCCAGCATTGTTTTGTCGCTAAGTATCTGCTCTGTCCTGCCATCCGCCACGATCTTTCCCTCGTCAAGAACAATAATCCTGTCACACAGGCATGAGACCAGGTCGAGATCATGAGAGGCGATAATCTTTGTCACGTGAAGACTGCGCAGCAGCTCGATCAGGGCCCACTTGCCCCGAGGATCGAGACTGCTGGTCGGTTCATCGAGAGCAAGTATCTCTGGATCCAGGGAAAGCACAGTTGCGATGGCCACCCGCTTTTTCTCCCCGATGCTGAGATGGTGGGATGATCTTTTCTCAAAACCCCGCATGCCCACTTTTTGAAGGGCCCGTTTGACCCTGCAATCAATCTCTTCCTGTGTAAATCCCATATTGACGGGGCCGAATGCCACGTCCTCAAATACATTTAAGGAGAAAAGCTGATCCTCAGGATCCTGAAAGACCATGCCTACCTTTTTTCTTATCTCCCTGATATTCTTGTCAGCTACCGATAACCCATGAATACTGACGGCAGTGCTCCCTCTTAAAATCCCATTTAAGTGCAATAGAAGCGTGGATTTCCCGGCCCCATTGGGACCGATTAAAGCCACGCTTTCTCCGCTACAAACCGTCAGGTCTATGTCCTTCAGGCCGCACTGGCCGTCGGGATAAACATAGGAGAGTCCCTTTATTGCAACTGCTTTATTAACTGACATAACTTACCACCACAGTACCGCCGGGCAAACCAGCAGCAGGCACAACGATAATGCGAAATAGGCGTCGGGCAAGCGGAACCTGAGCCGGTTTACCACAACAATGTCACCATTATAGCCCCGCGATAACATTGCGGCATAAATCCTCTCCGCGCGTTCATAACTGCGAATAAAAAGTATGCCTATCATATTCCCCAGCGTTTTAAAAATATTCCCTCTATTCAAACCGAAATTCCGGCTGTCCCTTGCCATCTGCATGCGCATGGCCTGATCGGCCAGCACAAACATATATCGGTACATAAATGAAGTTATCTGCACAAATACCAGAGGTACCTTCAGCTTGTGCATCCCGTGCAAAAGCTCCTCAAACCTGGTGGATGACGACAGCACTATCAGGCAGAGGATGCACAGCCATGACTTGATTATTACATTTACCAAAACTGCCAGCCCTTCATATGTAACAGCTATATGCCAGGCGCCTATATCATAACCAACAGCCTCATGTCCCTGTTTAAAAAAGGGCACAAAGACGACTATTACAATGACAAAAGGGAAGATGACCAGCGATCTTCTCAGTACATACCCGAGCGGCAGCCTGGATAGCAATATCAATACCAGCATGATAAGCAGATAGACTGCAAATGCCCTCCAGGTTCCTTCCGGTGTTAATACCACGGCCAGGATGAAAGCAAGGCTGCACAGCAGCTTGGTGCGCGGATCCAGGCGGTGCACGAAGCTGTCGAGACCGCTGTACTCATCGATAAAATTATGCTTCATTCTTTGTCTTCAAAAGACTTGCCAGGCCGAATACCAGGCCGAACAGTATTAAAGTGCCCAATACGCCCGCAATTATGGTGGCGGTCGCCTCGCTGGCAATGCCCGGGAAAGAATAATCCGGTATCATGCTAAAAGCCGGCTCGACGGCCTTGTCAACGAAGTTATTGTCCTCAGCAAACCTGTCCAACCCGTCGGGGAATTGAGAAGCTATGGGAGAAATAACAGCCAGAAGTAGCGCGATGCAAAGGCCGATAATCCACCATTTCGATTTCATAAAATCAGTCCTCCTAAGCAATCTGCAGTTTCAAGAGGTCCGCCCGGGTAGCCATGATAAGGCTGAGAACGGCCACCGTGATTAACCCTTCGCCGACACCGATCAGCATATGCACGCCGCCCATGGCGGAAATAGCTATCACCCAGGGAGATGTGCCGGACAGGGACAGCTCAACAGCGCATGCCAGTGAAGCCAGCACTACGGAGAACCACGCCCCCACCCCGGCACCGACAAGAGTTCCTGTCCTGCCATTTTTGAATAGCATGTCTATACCTTTATATATATAGTAGCTGCCGAAACCTGCGATCAATCCCATGTTCGTGATATTGGCGCCCAACGCAAGCAGTCCGCCGTCCTGAAAGACCAGCGATTGCACAACGAGCACGCTGCTTAAGATGAGCACGGTTGCCCATGGCCCCAGCAATACAGCGGCAAGCGCCGCACCTACGAAGTGGCCCGAGGTCCCTCCCACAACCGGAAAATTTAACATCTGAGCGGCAAATATAAAGGCTGCCAGCACTCCCATCATGGGAACCTGTTTCTCACCCATCTTCTTATTTGTCTCTTTTACAGCCACGGCAATCGCTGCCACCGCAACCACTCCCGTTGCCACTGCAACAGGCGCGCTGAGAAAACCATCCGGTATATGCATGCTAACCCCCAATTTTTCGGTTATTTATGAGGAAACAGACTCACACCTGGCATTTCGGGCACAGCCCGAAAATAGCCAGGTGTCTTACATCAGCTTTAAACCTGTACTTCGAGAGCAGGGAGTTTGCCAGCGGCTGCAGGTCAGCCTCGGGCAGCTCGATGGCATTTCCACATTTATTGCAGATTAGATGATGGTGTTTGCTATGTTCCCTGGCGTGATAACGCGCAATGCCGTCGCCAAGCTCTATCTCCGCTGCCAGACCCAGCTCTTTCAATAGCTCTAAAGTTCGATAGACTGTGGATATATTGGCATAGGGATATTTCTCTTTGAGCTTGTCGAAAATCTCATCGGCACTGATATGGGTTTCCACGCTGTGCAGAGCATCTACAACCATTATGCGCTGAGGAGTAAGCCTGTAACCTTTTTTTTGTAACGTCTCTATACAACTCATCAGTCACTATTATTACACAGAATAATAGCAATTGCAACTGGTCGCAATTAATACCGATTGCCAGTCAGGCAAGTTTATCTTTGCTGTCCAGCATTATAGTGACGGGGCCGTCATTAACGATACTGACCAGCATATGTGCCCCGAATACGCCGGCCTGGACTTTCAGGCCTGTTTCCGAGACGCGTCCGATGAAATAATTATAGAGTTTTTCCGCCATCTCCGGCGGCGCAGCCTCAGTAAAGCTGGGGCGGCGACCCCGGCTGGTATCCGCCAGCAGCGTAAACTGGCTTATCACCAGCAGTTCCGCTTTAATCTGCAGCGCTGACAGATTAAATTTACTATTGTCATCACTGAACATCCTGAGGTTGACTACTTTATCGGCCAGGTAATCGGCGTCTTTCTCGCCATCATCACCGCCCACACCAAGCAATATGACAAAACCCTGACCTATCCGGCCGGTTACTCTACCGTCAACCGTTACCTCTGCTCCTGTTACACGCTGTAAAAGTGCTTTCAAATCGTGTCAATCCTCATTACAATCCTCACTATTTTATTAAATACCAAAGCGGATAACAACGACGAACATCTGGCATTTCAAATCAAGCATCAGCAGACGTTTTTGTATACAACATTGTATATCGCATATGTATTTATAGTAATTGACACTACTGGGGTTTGGCGTTACAATCAATCCTAACTGAGCGACGATGCTCAGGAGGTTCCCTATGAAAGAGATGCAAATCGACAGTATACGTGTCAGCCTGATGAATTATCAGCATGTGGTCATACTTAAGGAGAGGCAGACCGACCGCTACCTGCCGATCTGGATAGGTCCAGCGGAGGCCGATGCCATTTCCATGAAGTTGCAGAACGTCGATGTTTCACGTCCCATGACACATGACCTGTTGAAAAATACCTTCTTTGCACTCAAATCGCTGTCAGGAACCAACATATCAAAGATTGTGGTCAACGACCTGCGTTCAGATACTTTTTATGCACAAATCGTCTTTGAATTCACTGAAGGTCCCCCTGTTGTTGAGCTTGAGGCTCGTTCGGGCCACGGCCGTCTACAGGATCTGGACAGGGACGCCAAATTGTCTTTGGTATGGCAGGGCCATGAATTTAAATCCACTATTGTGAACAGGTGGCAGGACGGAAAAAAACACTTTATGGAAATCGATGGCGGGGAAGGCTGGGTGTTTGAAGTGTTCTACGACGAGCAGAATAAACGGTGGCTAATGACTAAAATGAAGCTGGACTCCCGTCCCAGTGATGCTATAGCCCTGGCTGTAAGGGTCACAGCGCCCATTTACGCGGAAGAATCGGTCCTCGATAAGGCCGGTATCATCCTCGACGGCGAATCGGGTAAGATCACCGCTCAACCCAAGGCCGGCGACGGCAGCGTCAACCCTGGAAAGGTCAACGAGCAGGAAATAATGAAATATCCGGCAATTTACGATTTCATTAACACTCTTGATCTGGATGACTTTGGCAAAAAGAAGTCCTGATTATTGAGCGCCTGCAATACACTGTAACCGACCTGATATTTACTATAGTAATCACTGCCACTTCTTAAAATGCGTAGTTACTAAGGCGTATACTATGTTGCCAAAAATCAATGGATTTTCCGTTGACGGTTAAAATACATGCTTGTTATAATGCAGTGATTAAAAAAGACAGCGAACTGAAACCAGATAAAAAACAGCTACTCAGAGGATTTTGGTTTCTCTTTAATGTCGGTTGGTATGTAGCGCTAAGTTTGATACTGCCAACGGCCCTCGGCCTGTGGTTGGATGCTCCAGAGCGATTGAACAGCAGGCCACTATGCACGTTGATTGGCTTTGTGCTTGGGACCTCGGCAGCAGGGTACGGATTGTACCGCATGCTGCGCCAGTTTATTGACGAGCAAAAGAAGATGGATGCAAAAAAGAACTCGATAAAGGAGCAGGACAGTGAGTAAACTTGGTTGCTCCAGCCGGTTAATGGTTATCCTCGGCATATTCCTTCTGGCACTCTTACTGACCTCATTTGTGATGGGCCCCCTCGGCAGCAAATTCTTTAATATCAGCGTGCCGCAGGACTTACAGGTCAGCAAGCCACATGTTGTGCTTCCCTCGGAAGCGATGTTCCATATAGGCGAGTTCAAGGTCACCAATACCCTTATCTCATCCTGGGTTACCATCCTGTTGCTTTTCCTCGTATTCTTCTTTGCCACCAGAAAAATGAAGGTAATACCAGGCAGGCTGCAGAGCTTTGCAGAGGTAGTAGTCGACGGCATCTACAATACTATTGAAGGCGTTGCCGGACCCAAGAACGTCCGCACTTTCTTCCCCATAGTTACAACGATATTTTTATATGTTGTCACCAATGCCCTGCTGGCGCTTGTGCCGCTCTGGGGCACATGGGGACCGGTTGAACACATAGGTGAAGGGTCCCACTCAGCCACCGTTGTTGTGCCATTCCTGCGTGCCGCCAATACGGATGTGAACCTCACACTTTCGATCGCGCTCGTTTCTTTCGTATTTATTGAATACCTCGGATTTTCCAAGATCGGCCCGCTTAAATACGTGGACTCGTTCTTCCAGTTCAGCGCACTGGGCAAGGCCTTCGGAGACCTTTTCAAAGGCAATGTGAAGCCATTCCTCAGCGGACTGGCGTTTGGGTTCATCAATATCTATGTCGGGCTGCTGGAAATATTAAGCCACTTCATCAGGATCGTCAGTTTTACCTTCCGTCTATTTGGCAACATGACTGCAGGAGAAATTCTGCTTGGCGTTATGACATTCCTGGTGGCCTTCATAGCACCTGTACCGTTCTATGGTCTGGAAACCCTTGTCGGTTTCCTGCAGGCTATGATTTTCGCAGGCCTGACACTCGTATTCGGTGTAATGGCAGTAACCTCGCACCATGAAGAGGGTGCTGAACACAATTAATCTGTACTCAAGTAAAAGGAGGGATCTAATGGACGCTGAAACTATGAAAATGCTGGGTGCTGGCCTTGCCGGTGGACTGGGTATGCTTGGGCCGGGCATCGGTCTTGGCCTTATCGGCCTGGGCGCCATGCAGGCGCTGGGCCGCAATCCTGAAGCCAGGGGCGTACTCCTGACCAACATGATCCTGATCGGCGCTCTGACGGAGGCGGTCGGCATCTATGCTCTGATCATAGCCATACTGCTCGCCATGGTAGTCTAATTCCTGTTTATTGCTGAGGAAGGACCGCTTCAATTGTCGTCCTTCCCGGTTCCGGCAATAAACGCCGGCGCCCTTTAAGAAAAAAACAGGATTGGAACTTTGAGGTAAATATGGAAAGTATCGGAATAAATTGGCAACTGCTGGTTGCATTTCTGATCAATTTCCTTGTCCTCTTCGGGCTGCTCACTGCGATTCTATACAAGCCGGTCCTTAAAATGCTTGACGAGCGGGCCGCCAAGATAAAGGAGAGCCTTGAACAGGCCGAGAAGATAAAGGAGCAGACGAGCCGCAGCGAGGAACAGATCAAAGCTGCTGTCGAAGCTGCACGCAGAGAAGGCCAGGTGATCATCACGCAGGCCTCTCAGATAGCCGATAAGATCAAGGAAGAGGCCAAAGATGGTGCACGCAAGGAAGCAGATGCAATCATAAACAAGGCCAGGGATGAGATCAAGCTCGAACGCGATAAATCCATCGCAGAGCTGCGGTCAGAGTTCTCCAGCCTCACTATCCTGGCGGCTGAAAAGGTCATCAATGAGTCTCTTGACGCACAGAAACACCGCAAGCTGATCAACGAGGTACTGGACCAGAGTAATACGTTCAAACAGAATTAAGCAGGATAGAAAAATGATTTCAACGATTTCTGCCAGGCGCTACGCGCAAGCGATCTTTCAGATCGCGCAGGCGAATAACAACCTGGATGAATGGAAAAAGGAGCTCCGCAAGCTGGCTGACCTGATGAAGGACAGTGAGATTGTGGATTTGATAGATCATCCCAAGGTCTCATTCAACCTGAAAGCGGAATTGATCAAACAGAAGCTTAATACGTCCAATGAGCTTGTCCTTAATCTGTGCTACCTGCTCATTCTGAAAGGCAGGATAAAGAACGCGGAACAGATAGCCGATGAATATGACAACCTGGTCGATGAACAGCGCGGCATCAAGCACGCGGTGGTCACGACGGCTGTCCCGATAGATGAAAACGATAAACAGAAGGTAACCGGTCAGCTCGAAAAGATAACCGGCAAGAAAGTTACCGTTAAGCTCAAGGTCAATCCTTCCATAATCGGCGGCATGGTAGCCCGCATTGAAGATACTTTAATAGACGGCAGTATCCGCAACAGGCTGGAACTGCTGAGGAAAGACCTTGTAGAAGCTACGAAATAAACAACCTTTAAGGGGGTGAGCAGATTGAAATCCCAGGAAAAAGATATAGTTTCGGTAATCAAGGAGCAAATCGAGCGCTTCGGCGCCACTGCCACCATGGTAGACGTTGGAACCGTGGTGGAGGTCGGCGACGGCGTTGCCCGCATACAGGGCCTGCGCAAAGCCAAGAACAATGAACTTCTGGCATTCCCCAACGGCATCATGGGACTGGCACTCAACCTGGAGGAAGACAATGTGGCCGCCGTGATCCTTGGCGAATACAGCCATATTAAGGAAGGCGACGAGGTCCATTGCACCGGCCGCGTAGTCGAGGTCCCTGTCGGCAACGAGCTCATCGGCCGCGTGGTAAACACACTCGGTCAGCCCCTCGACGGCCTTGGCCCCATCAAGACCTCTAAATCCCGGCCTGTCGAACGTATCGCCCCCAACGTCGTTGACAGGCAGCCGGTTAATGTATCCGTGCACACCGGTATTAAATGTGTCGATGCCCTGGTGCCCATCGGGCGAGGGCAACGTGAGCTGATCATCGGCGACCGCTCCATCGGCAAATCCGCGGTTGCCATCGACGCCATCATCGCCCAGAAAGGCAAAGACCTTATATGCATCTACGTGGCGATCGGCCAGAAGACGGCCAAGGTAGCAAACACTGTTGAAACGCTTAGAAAATACGGCGCCATGGAACACACCGTAGTGGTGGTTGCCACATCGTCCGACCCGGCGTCAATGCAATACCTGTCGGCATATGCGGGATGCGCTATCGGTGAAGAGTTCATGGAGCAGGGCAAGGACGCCCTCATTATATACGACGACCTTTCCAAGCATGCATGGGCATACCGCCAGGTATCGCTCATCCTGCGCCGTCCTCCCGGACGCGAAGCCTACCCCGGCGATGTTTTCTACCTGCACAGCAGGCTGCTTGAAAGGGCGGCCAAGCTCTCCGCCGAGCTGGGAGGAGGCTCGCTTACAGCTCTTCCCGTTATCGAAATTCAGGCCGGCGACATGTCGGCATATATTCCAACCAATGTCATCTCCATTACCGACGGACAGATCCTGCTCGAGACAGATATGTTCAACGCAGGCATCCGCCCGGCGCTTAACGTTGGCCTCTCCGTTTCCCGCGTAGGCGGCAATGCCCAGACCAAGGCCATGAGGCAGGTGGCGGGCAAATTGAGGCTCGATATGGCGCAATATGCCGAGCTGGCTACTTTCGCTCAATTCGGCGCTTCGGACCTGGACAAGGCCACCCTGGCACAGCTGGAGCGCGGCAAGCGCATGATTGAGATACTCAAACAGCCGCAATATGACCCGCTTTCACTGGAAAACGAGGTTATGATACTGTTTGCCGTCACCAACGGATATATCGACGATGTCCCGGTTGAGAAGGTTTCGGCCTTCGAGAATGCATTCTATAAATTCATGCTCAATAACCATCCCGCAGTCGGCAATACAATTGCGGCCGACAAGGCGTTAAAACCTGAAACTGAGGCAGAACTCAAAAAGGCCATAGCAGAATTTAAGCAGAGCTCTGCTTATTGAGGCGATTAGATGGTAAGTCCAAAAATACTTAGACGGCGGATCCGCAGTGTCCAGAGCACGGCCAAAATAACCCGTGCCATGGAGATGATCGCCACTGCCAAAATGAAGAAGGCCCAGGATATGGCCATCGCAGGCAGGCCTTACAGCGACAAGATCATGCACATCATAGCCGACCTGTCCGCCCAGGCTGCCGCCGGAGGAGCCAGTCACCCGCTGCTGGTAGCACGCCCCGTAAATAAAATAGGCATCGTGCATATAACGACTGACCGGGGTTTATGCGGCGGTTTGAACACCAACCTGAACCGGCTGGTAGGCAATTTTATTCTCGAACAGAAGGTCCCGGTCACGGTTATTACAGTGGGCTCCAAAGGCCGTGATTTCATGCGCCGATCGATGCGTGAGATCCGCGCCGAGTTCACCAAACTGGGTGACCGGCCCAAGATGGCAGACACCATGGCTATTTCGCAGATTGTGATAGACGACTACACCAACGGGCTCTATGACCGCGTCTATATCGCCTATTCCCGGTTCGTCAACCTGATGAGCCAGAAACCCGTACTGGAACTTTTACTGCCCGTGGAGCCGGCGCAGTTGCCCAAGACCGTCAGCCCGGAATATATTTTCGAACCCAACGCTATGCATGTCCTCGGCGAGCTACTGCCAAGGTTCGTCGAAATGCAGGTGTATCACTCCTTACTTGAATCAATCGCCAGCGAACAGTCGGCGCGCATGATGGCTATGCGCAATGCCACCGACAATGCCTACGATGTAATCGCCGAGCTTACGCTGACAATGAATAAAGCCCGCCAGGAGATGATCACCAAGGAACTGCTCGATATCGTCGCAGGCGTTGAAGGTCTCAAATAGGAGGTGCAATTTGGCAAAAGGTAAAGTAATTCAGGTCATCGGCACGGTAGTCGATGTCGAGTTTCCTCAGGAGGAATTGCCTGCGATTTACAACGCCCTCGAGATAATGCAGGACGGCGAGAAGATCGTGCTGGAGACGGTGCAACATATCGGCAATAACTGGGTGCGCTGCCTGTCCCTCTGCCCTACCGAGGGCCTTCAGAGGGGCGCGGTGGCCGTCGATACCGGTGCTCCCATCTCCGTACCGGTCGGCAAAGCCACACTCGGACGCCTGTTCAATGTGTTCGGAGATCCCCTGGACAGGCTGGGAGAGATAAAGACTAAAGACAAGTTGCCCATTCACCGCGATCCCCCCAGCCTGGCAGAACAGGAGACAACCATACAGATGCTGGAGACAGGCATCAAGGTTATCGACCTCATCACTCCTTTCACCAGGGGAGGCAAGATCGGAGCCTACGGCGGCGCCGGCGTGGGCAAGACGGTCATCATCCAGGAGCTAATCCACAATATCGCCACCGCGCACGGCGGCTTCTCGGTATTTGCCGGCGTGGGAGAGAGGTCCAGGGAAGGCAACGACCTCTGGCGTGAAATGAAAGAATCAGGCGTCATCGAGAAGACCATCATGGTCTTCGGCCAGATGAACGAGCCTCCCGGCGTCCGTGCCCGCGTGGCGCTCACCGGGGTAACATTTGCAGAACACTTCCGCGACCACGAGGGATTGGATGTGCTGCTTTTCGTCGATAACATTTACCGCCACATTCTCGCCAACATGGAAGTATCAGCGCTGCTCGGCCGCATGCCTTCAGCCGTGGGCTATCAGCCTACGCTGGGCACCGACGTGGCCGAGATGGAAGACCGCATCACGTCGACCAAGAAGGGTTCGATCACCTCGTTCCAGGCCATCTATGTGCCGGCGGATGACTACACCGATCCCGGCATCGTCACAACCTTCGGCCATCTCGATGGAGTCGTATCGCTCGAGCGCGCGATCGCGGCACAGGGTTTCTACCCGGCGGTGGACCCCCTAGCCTCCACCTCGCGCATTCTCGATCCACAGGTCGTGGGAGAGGACCACTACCAGGCTGCCCGCGGCATTCAGAAGGTGCTGCAGCGCTACAAGGACCTGCAGGACGTTATCGCCATCCTGGGAATGGAAGAGCTGAGCGAAGAAGACAAGGTGACCGTCAACAGGGCGCGCCGCATACAGAGATTCCTTACGCAGCCTATGTTCGTGGCGGAGCCTTTCACGGGCATACCGGGCAAATATGTGACGATTAAGGAGACCGTCCGCGGGTTTAAAGAGATACTTGAAGGCAAATGGGACCACCTCCCCGAATCTGCATTCGTAATGGTGGGTACTATTGAAGAAGCTGCAGAGAAAGCACAAAAATTAGAGGCGTAATCATGCCGACAATGAAGTTAGAGATAGTCACTGCCGAGCGCCAGATCTTTTCCGGCGATGTAACTACAGTCATTGCCGAGGGCACCGAGGGGCAGATGACCGTACTTCCCAAGCATGCCCCCCTCATCACCATGCTTGCACCGGGCGAGCTTGTCATACGTAAAGATGGAGACGAGCAATATATGGTTATCACCGGCGGTTTCATGGAGGTCATGCCGGAAAAAGTGATCGTGCTGGCCGACTCTTGCGAGAGATGCGATGAGATCGATCTTGAACGCGCCGCTGCAGCAAAGCAGCGAGCAGAAGAACGGCTCAAGTCAATCACCTCTGATATCGATCAGTCGAGGGCGGAGGCTGCCCTCAGGCGTTCTCTCGCCCGCCTGCGCGTTGCTGAAAAACGCCGCAGAACACCAGGCTACAAGCCCCGCGTATAGATTGCAGAAAAAATATAAGCCAATATCGATCGTTCGGTCGATATTGGCTTTTTAATTGCCGGCTAATATTTAGATTATCTCGAGTCTGACTCTGGTACCTTCTTTGGTGGCGACCACGCGCAAAAGGGTGCGCATGGCTTCAGCAACCCTTCCCTGCTTGCCGATTACCCGGCCCTTGTCCTCTGCATTGACCTCCAGCTTGATGACCACACCCCCCGCATCAGTCTCCTGCGTTACCTTGACATCATCGGGCGCGCTCACGATACACCGGGCAATGTATTCGACTAACTCCTTCATGCTGCCTTCACCTCAGTTGTAGATTTGGACTTCTTCTTCACCTTCTGAGTAGTCTTCTGTACTGCCTGTTTGAATTTTCTTGAAGGATGCGCCGCGTTAAATTTTGCCATCACGCCGGTTTTAGCCAGCAACCTGTATGTCGTCTCCGTCGGCTGGGCGCCTTTCTCCAGCCAGGCCAGAGCCTTGTCCTCATTTATATTTACAGTCTCAGGGTCATTTAGCGGATTATAATTCCCTATGACTTCAATGAAAGCGCCTTCTCGGGGTGACTTGCTGTCGGTCACCACAATCCTGTACATAGGCTTATGTCTGGCGCCTGTCCTTCTTAACCTGATTTTTACCATGATATCGGTTTACCTGTAGTCCTTTATTTTTTACTGGTTATTATGCCGGAAGCGTTCGTACCTGTCAACAATATCGCATATTACATCCATCGTTAATGCTCGTGACCCGGCATATATCCGGCCATGAAATCAGGAGGGGAAATGGTTTATAATCCATCCAACGCCTTTATCCGGAGGTCCTGCCTTGCCATCGATAATAGAGCAGCTCGATTGCATATTTAAACCTGGATCCATGGCCATCATCGGCGTCTCGGACAATATCGCCAAATGGGGATATATGATGGTCGAAAGGCCCTTGCGCACAGGCTATCGCGGCCGGATATATCCCGTTAATCCTCAGGGCGGCACATTACTGGGTTTGCCCTCTTACCGCTCAGTTAAAGACATACCCGGACAGGTGGACCTGGCCGTTAAAACGGTCCAGGCAATACATGTGCCTGCTGTTATGCAGGAATGCGTGGATAAGGGTGTCAGGGGAGCTATATTGATATCTGCCGGCTTCGCTGAAACAGGTGGAGCAGGAAAGGCGCTTCAGGAAAGAGTCATGAGTATCGCGGCGAATGGAGGCATACGCTGCGTGGGACCCAACTGCATGGGTATCTGGAGCGCGGCAGCTTGCCTCAACAACGCCTTCGAAAAGGCACCCAAACAGGGACATATCACCTTTATCTCGCAAAGCGGCACGTTCGGGGGATACATGGCGGACATGGCCGGTAGCAAGGGCTTCGGCCTCCGAACTTTCATCAGCATCGGCAACCAGGCTGACCTAACCGTTGCAGACTACATCGAATACTTCTCATGCGATGAAGAGACCAGGGTTATCATACTATACCTGGAAGGCATTAAAGACGGCAGAAGGTTCTTTGAGAGCTGTAAGGAAACTCTCCGGAAGAAGCCGATCGTGCTCTACAAGGGCGGAAGCTCGCCCGCCGGCGCCCGTGCAACCATGTCGCATACTGCATCCATCGCAGGTTCAGACCTGGTCTTCCAGAGCGCCTGCGAACAACTCGGCCTGATACGAGCGCAAGAGTCTTTCCAGACCTTCGATCTGGCGGTCGCGTTCCTCAGCTCGCCACTGCCTCCCGGCAAAAGAATTGGCGTGCTGGGTACCGGAGGGCAGGGTGTCGTATCAACTGACGCCTGTCAAAAGCTGGGACTTGAGGTGCCGGAGCTGGATAAAGATACCTGTGCAGCCCTGATGAAAATGCTTCCTCCCCACGCCCCACCTCCAACCAATCCCGTAGACTTTGCCGGAAGCTATCGCACGGCTATGGATGAAGCCAACGTAGTGGAAACCTTATTGAAGCTGGAATATATCGACGGCTTCATCAGCAACGTGCCGATCAATCCGTTCGTCTGGGGATTAAAGCTCGATAGTCTTCCCGCGGATGTGCTGAAAAACATAAAACGGCTCACCGATGAAGGGACGAATCGTTTTTGTGACCTGCCCCGTATCTACGGGAAGCCGGTGGTCTGTGTACGCTGGTACAGCGACGTTAAAGAAGACCCCGTATCGGATGCGCTGAAAGAGTCCGGTATCCCTGTATACGATACGCCGGAACAGTGCGCCCGGGCTATGGCCGCACTGGCCGGATACTCCCGCCTGCGCCGTTCACCGGATCTATAAATTATTGGCGCAACTATTTTATATCGAAAGGCACTGCCAGCTTCTCGATATTATTTACATAGAGCACGACTTTATAACTGCCTTTGTACCAGCCGCCCGCCGGCATGTGCTTGTAAAACGCCAGATAGTAAGCCTCACCGCCTCCCTGCGCGCTGGTATATATCTCATCGAGCAGTTCGTTGTCCTTTCCGACAGCTTCGCCATTAACGTAGTACCAGCTGGCTTTGATTAAATCCTCCTCCGTGACACCCGAGACCTTGAACGAACAATAGATGGCTGGCGTATCGGGTGCGAACACCGTGCTTACGGCACTGGTGGGTTTTGAATCGTTGTCCACAGAAGTGGTTATCACCCCTTCAGTGATTGCGGATTTATCGGGCCGGCTGACCTCTGTTCCCGGACTACTGCAGCCGGCGAATACGCACAGCAGAGCCGCCGCCATGATTGAAACAATAATATATGATCGTATTGATCTCATATCTATTAACCCCCTGTATTCGTTCCTCCGATAGTATCCTCTTATAAACGTGAATAATTCTATAGCCAATCCTATCATTTTTCAAAATTACGCGGGCCCCGCTGGCCACTTCATCCGCTGTTGAAGCGGATAAAACCGCAGTCGGCACGAAATATCAGTACCATCGCTGCAACCTTATGATTAAGCCGGCGTTATTTGTAATATACAGCGTTCAGCCTTTATAATCAGCTTTATGAAAATTCCCCCCTGCCATCGCTGGGACCTCAATGTCAGTCAGGCGCGTGAACTGCAGGTCAAACTCTCAGATAAGGTCATGCGCTGTAATGATAAAATGGATATTAAACTGATAGCCGGAATCGATGTTTCGGTATCCCGGTATTCAAGGACCGGACGCGCGGCAGTTGTTGTGGTGAATTACCCTGATCTCGAGGTCCGCGATATCTCTGTCGCCGAGGGCGCTATCGATTTCCCGTACGTCCCAGGCCTGTTATCGTTCAGGGAAGCGCCGCTGGCCTTGCAGGCGTGCAATGGATTAGAGACGCGACCCGACCTGCTGATGGTGGACGGACAGGGCCTCGCCCATCCCAGGAGGCTGGGGATCGCATCCCACCTCGGGTTGCTGTTGAATATACCGTCCATCGGGTGCGCCAAGTCCCGTTTGATCGGCACACATGATTCATTGCCTGAGGAAGCCGGGAGTTACAGCCTGCTCTTGGAGAAAGATGAGGTAATCGGAGCAGTGGTCAGGACGAAGCGTGCGGTTAAACCCCTTTACGTATCGATCGGGCACAGAACCGACCTTGACAGCGCCATCAGGCTGGTGCTGAGTTGCTGCCGGGGTTTCCGCCTACCGCAGCCTACCCGCCTGGCACATATTGCGGCCGGAGGATCATCCGATTTGTCCGCCTGTATGATGAACGGAAGATAAAATAGTCTATGCTGGAAGAAAAAACACGTATTGAAGAGCTGCGACGCAGGATCTCCGCCATCATGGAGCATCTTTGACATCGCGGGGAAAGAGAAACGACTATTTGAGCTGGAGGCAAAGACATCCGATCCCGGATTCTGGTCCGACCAGCAAACGGCGCAATCCGTTATGCGCCAGATAGGTTCGCTTAAAGATACTGCTGCACAGTGGCGCGACATAGAAAAGAGCGCATCCGGCGTAGCGGAGGTCATATCCATAGCCCTTGCCGAGAGCGATCAATCCTTAAAGACCGATGTCCACACAGAGATCGACCGTATTAAGGCGCATTTCGATCAGATTGAGGTACAGCTCATGCTGGACGGACCCTACGACAGCAGGGATGCCATACTCGCCATACATGCCGGCGCAGGGGGAACCGAATCACAGGACTGGGCCCAGATGCTGATGCGCATGTTCGTGCGCTGGGCCGAGCGGCACAAGCTGCAATCCGATGTCCTGGATGTCTCCCCCGGAGACGAGGCCGGAATTAAAAGCGCTACCATTGAGATCAAGGGGAATTTCTCGTACGGAAAACTCAAGTCCGAGCATGGCGTGCACAGGCTGGTGCGCCTCTCTCCCTTCGACGCCGACCATGCGCGTCATACATCTTTCGCCCTGGTAGAGGTCATGCCCGAAGCGGAGGCCCGGACCGATCTGCAGATCAACCCTGAAGATATCCGCGTAGACACCTTCAGGTCAAGCGGACCCGGGGGGCAGCACATGCAAAAAACCAGCAGCGCGGTGAGGATTACGCATATCCCCACCGGCCTGGTGGTAAGCTGCCAGAGCGAGCGCTCGCAACATCAGAACAAGGAGAGCGCACTCAGGGTGTTATACGCCCGCCTGCTTGAGATAGAGATCGAAAAAAGGGAGGCTGAGAAAGCCAAGATCAAAGGAAAACGCATCGACGCCGGCTGGGGCAACCAGATCAGGAGCTATGTGCTTCACCCTTACAAGATGGTCAAGGATCACAGGACGGAATACGAGACCAGCAATACCGCTGCCGTGCTGGAAGGCGAGATCGATGAGTTAATCAATGCGTATTTACGCTCGAAAGTTGGAGAAGATAAATGATAAGGCAGATTACTATTATCCTGCTGCTGTTGCTGATATACCTGATGCCGGCTGCCGTCTCTGCAGCCGACGATGTCAGGCTGCTGGATTCGAGCACGGAGGCAGATTTTCCCAACATGCTCACGTTTAAAGTTAGGGCCGAAAGCGCCGATCCCATTACGCGCATCAGGCTCCGCTACGAAGTCGACAAGAAAATGTACTCACCGACCTTTGCCGAGGCCTGGCTCGTGTTTCAGCCGGCCAGAAACATCGAGGCCGCCTGGAGCTGGGATATGCGCAAAGGCATGTTACCGCCCGGAGCCACAGTCACCTACTGGTGGGTAATCGAGGACGACGCAGGCAACAGGCTGACCACGCCAAAAAATATTATTACTTTCGATGATACACGTTACAAGTGGCAGAAGGTCAGCGATCAGAATATTAATATTTACTGGTACCGGGGAAGCAGTTCCTTTTCCGGCGACCTGCTCAAGGCCGCGACGGATGCAAAGGGAAGGTTGGAGAGGGATACGGGTGTAACTCTGGATAAACCGGTCCATATCTATATATACGCGAATTTCAGCGATCTTCGTGAATCCATTATAGCTCCCGACGAGTGGACGGGGGGCGTGGCCTACAGGGGATTTAACATCATCTCCATCGGTATTTCACCCAATAACCTGGCATGGGGTAAAAAAGCCGTAGCACACGAGTTGGGCCATCTGATGACGCAACAGGTCACGGTCAGCCCCTACGGGGAAACCAGACCATACTGGCTGGACGAGGGGCTGGCAATGCATGCCGAAGGAGAACAGAGCGAAGCCGCCAGGGAAGAGTTTCAAAGGTCCATTGAGGACGGCCGCATTGCTACCCTGCAATCCCTTACAAGCCCTTTTCCGGCCGATCCCCAGGAAGCCTATTTCGCTTATGCTCAGAGCCAGAG
>Ga0172380_10004485_pt1 | contig 17908 bp, 15 predicted proteins | sample Leawe162metaG_FD_119747 | JGI IMG/M metagenome (GOLD analysis project Ga0172380, IMG submission 119747) | Leachate microbial communities from a municipal landfill in Southern Ontario, Canada - Leachate well 162 metaG | ecosystem: Engineered > Solid waste > Landfill > Unclassified | place... | reverse complement strand
TACTTGCGAATAAATCATCTTGAAACCTGAATGAAACATCACCATATCGCATTTGAAGATTACTTATTTCCCACATGACATTAAATGGCTCTCTAAATCTTACCCTCTTATGACCACCCATTATAACTGAATTACAATATATACATTTATGAGGACAACCTCTTGATGATAGTACCGAGAAACACTTTTTGCCATCTATCATCCTATGATATTCATTGATGTTTACTAAAGAATAATCAGGAAATGGGATTGAATCAAGATCAGGGATGAATTCACCAATGTATATTCCTGGTTGTAATTCCTTGTCTAATATTCTCTTGAGAGTCAATTCCCCTTCTTGTGTAACCACGTAATCAAAATCTTTCCTAACTTCCTCTGGAACTGCGCTTGCATGTGCGCCACCAGCTATAAACTTGGCATTGGGATAAATTGCCTTTATCTTATTCTTTATATCTAATGCCCTATGGTAATTTGTCGAATATGTTGAGAATCCATAATATTTTGCCTGTGGAATATCCCACAGAGCATCCCAATTATCCATTCCACACAAATCAACGATCCTGACATCGTACCCGAATTGCTTTAGATAAGTAGCCAGATAAAGATAACCCAAAGGCGGTTCTAACTGATCATCCTTTAATTCTGGTATCGGGGTAACAACAAAGCAAATATCAATCATAACTTTGTCCTTATGGGGTGTCCGTCCATATCAACCTTACCTACTACTCTAGCAGGAACACCTCTTGCCAAAGAAAATTCAGGTATATCCTTTGTTACTACCGCCCCTGCGCCTATCATAGAGTACTTGCCAATCTTTATCCCGCAAAGAATCGTTGCGTTAGCTCCTATGCTCGAACCTTCTTCTATCACAGTCTCTTTTAGAAGGAAATCGGGATTGACCGCCTTTGTTCTAGGATATATGTCATTTACAAATACTGCATTGGGTCCAATAAATACCTTATCGCCTATCCTTATCTTATCCCATATCGAGACTCCATTCTTTATAACCACGTCATCGCCGATAACTACATCATTTTCAACGTAACAGTGTTCGCCGATATTGCAATTCTTCCCTATCCTAGCTTCTCGTAGAACGTGACAAAATGCCCATATCCTCGTTCCTTCACCTATATTCTTGCTATCCACTATGGCGTTCATATCAATCATTTAATAATAATCTCCCAATTAGATGTATTTGAGAAAGTGACATCTCTGGATACATAGGTAATGAAATTATCTCTTTACAGAATTGTTCTGCCATTGGGAAATCACCTTCCTTATATCCTAGATACTGATATGCAGGTTGCCGATGTATTGGTGTCGGGTAATGTATGCCGAACTGTATATCTGCCTTTTTTAGTTTTTCGATTAGAGAATCACGACTTTTAGTTTTTACCACGTATAAATGATATACAGAAATACATCCAGGATTCAATTTTAATGGGATAATTGACGTATCACGGAACTGCCCCTCATAAATCCACGATACTTTACATCTGTTGTCATTCCAGCGATCAAGACGATTCAGTTTTATATCCAATATACAGGCTTGTATCTCATCTAATCTGCTGTTATAACCAATATATTTATGATAAGATTTGTCTATTTGTCCATGATCTCTAAGAGATAATAACTTACGGTAGAATCTTTCATTATCGGTGGTAATTGCCCCCCCATCTCCCGCACACCCTAGATTCTTCGATGGATAGAAACTAAAACAACCCATATCTCCAAAACCGCCAGCCTTCTTGCCATTGTAGGTAGCTCCATGTGCTTGACAAGCATCCTCGATAACAAATATCTCATTTGAGATTTCAGATAATTTAACTATCATATCTAATTTATCCATATCCACGCATTGACCGTAGAGATGAACAGGAATAACCGCCATTGTATTTACATTTAGTGACTTAGAAAGTAACTCTAAATCCATTAAACCTGTTTCAGGTACAATATCCACGAATACAGGTTTGAATCCTGCATGGATGATCGCCTCTACCGTTGCCACGTAAGTATTAGGAACAGTGATAACTTCGCCATATCCGTTGTTGGGAAGGCAATTCAAAGCCAATGTTAAGGCGTCTGTGCCATTCGCTACGCCTATGCAGAACTTTACCCCTACATAGTTGGCGAAGTTTTCCTCAAATCGTTTAACGCTCTCTCCTAGAATATACTTTCCCGATCTGAGAATATTTGTTACTGATTCCTCTATCTCTTTCCCGACATCCTGATATTGTTTTGTCAAATCGAAAAATTTTATCATCCTTCTCCCTCTGAATTAACCTATCTAGCACTTTCTTTGTACCAGAAGATAGAGACATCTCTGATTTATGTTTATCGTACCATTCTTCTACGACAATATTGTTTTTTTGGGCTTTTATAGCACCCATCCAGTCACAAAGCATCTCGATAATATATTTTTCTTCCATATCAATTGGATTAGAGGATATTATCCAAAACTGCCAATGATGTTTATTCCTTCTCCTATGCAGCGTCCATCCTAGATCAAATTCAATATTTCCTGAATCCCCCGCCTGATATGAACCGTGAAGATTTTGAAAATAATCCGTATAGGCATATTTGGCATACGGAATAAACTCACTGGGTAAGAACTTGCTAACATCATGTATCAATCCTAACAATGGTTGACCATGTTTTACACATTGTATAAAAACGTAATATTTATGGATTAAAATATATTTGAGATGTGTAAATAATTTCATACAATATTCATCCCGCACTCTGCACATAACGGAAGTTCTCCTGACCTCCCTGAATTGTGCATGTCACGGTAATACCTCCTTAGTGGATTGTTCCATAGTTCCTCAATACTTATTTCGTTAAGATTTCCAAAGATAACTTTTCCGTGACCATCAACGCAACACAAAGGCACGTAACCATCGTAATTCACATCAAGTTGACGCAAGATTCTACTGCAAGGTACTCTAGTAATCTCTCCTGCCTGTTTTCTCGAATTGAAATGGGTTAATTCATCAGGTTTATCACCTGCCCATTCAAACGTTGCCCTTATACCAACACCCTTGAATGGCAATCCATCCCATAGACTAGCAAATGAATCCTCTGTTATAACCATTGGCGATCTGTGCATACAGAATATATAACACTCAATCTGGTGATCCATCTGCATAAAAGTCGTGATGTTTGCCCTTACCTTGTCAAAGTCAAGACCCATCTGGTCTTGATAGACTTCTTTATTGCCCCCATGAAAACTAAAGGTTATCGAATGTATGACATCGGAATACGTTATCAACACCTTTGCCATTTCGGAATTCAGATGTGAAGCATTTGTGAATAAGACTACACGGCATTTCTTTTTCCTGAAATAGTCCATCCATGCAAAGAAATCATTAAATACCAAAGGTTCATTCACCCTGAAAGGGGTGTATAAAAAACACCCCAAATCTACTGCATTATCTACTACCTTCTGGAAAAGACTGAATGGCATAGTACCGTGACGTTTCATATCCGCATGTACACAAAACTTACATCTTGCACTACATAATGTGGAACTTTCTAAATGAACTTCCTCTAAATGTTCGTCAATCATGCTTTTCTCCTACAATGGAAAAAGAAGTGATTTTCTCCCTCCCCTGTATAATCTAAAATATCAAATTCTATTATATCGAAATACTCAGCGAGAAGATTCTTTAAATCGTCATCAACGAAATAATGTAAATGCCCTTCCCCATCACAGGTGTTGCCATAAGGTGTTGTCCCAATAAAGTGTCCTCCAGCATTAAGTAGCGAATTTATCTTTTCTAGTACCTTTGGAATATCTATGATGTGTTCCAGCGTCTCGGTCATCCTGATCACATCAAACTTCTCAGGATAATTGAATTGCTCTATTGCACTAACATATAATTCTAATTCTACATCATTATTCCTGCATGTGCCTATGGCAAACTCTATGCCCTTTTCAGATATATCTATACCAACCGTCCTATCTGAGATACCATATTTTTTGTAATAAGTTATGAAAAGTGCATTTGCACATCCTATATCAAGAATTGATACCTTTTTACCAAGAGACTTGATAATTTCCAGTATCTTCATCTCTGAGAAATGGAATGATGGATTCTCTGGTATTGCCTCATGTGCGCCCCACTGCCATGATGTATTCTCTGACATGACCTTTGCCTGCTCTAATGTCGTATCTTCAAATCCTTCCTTTGTCGGTTTTGAAAAATCAACTTGATTGGACTCATTATCAAACCATTCCATAAATTCATCGTAGCCATCTTTGTAGTTCATATTCCTGAATGTAAGTGCGTCATCTGGAAAGTGACCGTAGTATTTCATTCCCTGATTGGCATAACCATCGAGGACATGATTTATAGCAAATTCATATCTGGCTCTTAGACCGTTCCCCTGCTGTTCAAGACCCATATCGCCACGCTTTGCGTATGCCGCATATTTCTCTACCTGGTCCGCAAAAGGTTTTACGAAACCAAAATGATACTTTTTTACATGGGGAAGATACTGAATATCGTTTGCGTAGTCTATATCCGCAACCATGCCAAACTGTCTTAGCTCTCCTTGCGATACTGCACGATAGTTACAGTTCATTGATACCGCAAGCGGATCAACCACTGCCTGATGTAACAACGCCCCTTCCATCGTTGAGTTCCTATATAATAAAATATGCCCTGTATCGCCCCAAAAGTCTACCTGCGGACAATATATATATTTCTTGCCGTCATTTATTGCCGTTCTCAAGAAGTCCATATCTGCAACATCATATATCAAATCAGGTTGTGTTCGCATCACGTATCCTTTTGTTACCTGACTTAAACCAAAGTTTACCTGTGATGGTTCATCCCATGCACCATCAGGATATGCGAATATTCCTGAATAATATTTGATCATAAGATGATTCTGCATGAATTCGTCTATGATCGCTTTCGAACCATCATTAGATGGTCCCACATAGCCACCATCTACAATCACGATCTCATCTACAAATTTCACCAGATTGGTTAGACATTGCCTTAACATCAATTTCTCGTTATATATGCAAAGCAAGGCACTTAGGGAATTATCAGTTCGTTTAATTACTTTATTAGATAACGAATCCCCAACCCATACCCATTTATCACCTATCTTCTGCCATCCTTCTGGCGGTACTTGACCCATATCCCAATATAGTTCATTGTCCTTCTGTTGCCATTCACCTTTTTTGTCATGGATTATCTCCATGTTTGTATCACAACGTTTATTAAAACCAGTGAGTGGTTCATGTATATTTCCTGCATAACGACAATGTGATTGGAAAAATCTAAAAGTATAGTCAAGATTCAATGGATTTACAAGTTTACCGTTAATTAAAGTCTTTCTTGTAAATGTATATGAGTCATTGTCTAACGTTGTAAGATATTCCAATTGGTCTAAAATATAAGGATAACAATATTCATCTGCGTCAATTATGAATATCCAGTCTCCCTGCGCCCTTTCTATGGCATTATTTCGCTGTTTTCCAAAATCTTTTTCAAATGGTATCTCGTATAAGTTGACTTTTGAGTATTGTAATACTATTTCCTTCGTTCTATCTATACTGCCACCATCTATTACCACGATCTCATCAACGTAATCCTGGATACTGTCAAGACATCTGGCAATACATTCTTCCTCATCCTGAACGATCATACATGCAGAGATCATTAGACACCTCCACTGCGGAAGAACGAACCATGTTTTGATTCGTATTCCTTCATAATGACTTCATAACCTTCGTTATAGACCATATCTTTAAGGGGTTCCATCTCGTCAGGAAAATTACCACGATAAGCGATTGATGGTTGTTTAGGATAACTTAATACGTGCCTGATTGCCCATTGGGTCATATCCGACTCGTTGCCTCTTAGAAGCATCTCTCCCTCATCACCCCAACGGTGTTGCCTAACATGCCCGACATGCTTATTTATTTGCTCATGGAATGGACGTATCCACCCCAAATGAAACTTGAATGTGTGCGGAACAACCATCTTGTCACTTGATTTTATCTTATTAATCTTCATCGCATATCGGTCATAGTAAGGTTTCATTCTTTTATCAACGGCAACTACTTCCAGTATATTGGAAGCGCATGATGATGAATTGTCATCACCACTGTATAGACGGATACGACTTATATCCAACCAAAACTCAACTGTTGACACAAAGAATAAAGAATGTTGGGTATCTTCATCTAATAACTGCCTAAAATCATCTAAATTCTTGAACAACATATCCGCACTAAGAAAGACGTATATATCACCAGACGCCTTATTAATTCCTTCATTCCTCTGGGCAGTCATATCCCAAGCACCATCCATCGTCTTATACGTTCCAGACACATATTTTATTTGGTCACCGTATTTATCCAGGATTGACTTGGTATTATCGGTGGATGGCCCTCTCTCGCTACCGTCAATAATCACTATCTCATCCATATAGGATGAAATATTAGACAGAACGTGTGGTAATAAATTTTCCTCGTTATACACGGGTAGAATCGCTGATACCTTTTTTTTCATCCAGAACCTCCTCGATTATTTTTTTAATTCCTTTTACTGTATGATTCCATGTATAATTTCCTAATATATACTTGGAGGCATTTAGACCCTTCTCTTTACATTCTTGCCTAGAAACATAGGCATTTCTCATTACCTCTGCTAAACTTTCGACATCTGGTATTCTCCAAAATCCATCCGTATCTATCAGACATTCATTTACTGGAGAATACATCTCGGACATCTCGACCCACCAACCATATTTCTTGTCAAAAAACTCTCTAGGGGCAGAACACCTTGAACACAAAACAGGCATCCCCGTACCCATAGCCTCAGGAATGACAAGACCAAAACCTTCTGATAGATGAGGGGATACAAGAACATGATGGTCTTTATACCAATCTATTACATTCTTTTTTCCCATGTTATCGAATGTTATCTGCGAATGTTCCTCGTATTCATTCTTGAGTTGTGTAAACATCGTGGTATTATATGGCGCTCCTATCGTGAGCGAAACATCATCATGTGCATCAAATGCACTTATGAACGCCTCTGGCACTAACCAACTGCCTTTCCTGAACTGCGTAGCCCCAAGATGAAGAAATTTCATAGTATCTTTCCAGTCTCTATCAATGTATGAAATCTCTGCATCATCAATACCGAAATATACAACCTTTATTGGTGTTTCAATCGGAGCTTCCATAAAAGCCAAAGTAGCGGATTGTGATGGACATATAATTACGTCACAATCATTGAGGTTAGAGATAACTCTCTCTCTTCCTGATCTCAGTATAGAATGGGATTCCGAAAGAGCAATCGCTATTCTTGCCTTAACTGGCTTATCACTCCACTCCCAAAACTGCGGGTCTCCCCACCATAATTCAATTACATCTTTGTAATCCAGTGGATCGGCGAAATCATAAACCATATCGCCTTGATTCCTAAAGGCAATTCGCAGTTGTTCCCATACAGTAGTCCATGAACATGCTTCAAACCCGAATATCCGTAACCATATTTTCATTCAATACCCTTTCTACATTGAATTTAACTCGTTTCCAAGATATTGACTCCATACAAACAGCACTTACATTTCGAGGACAATTCATATACCAATCACCAGCCGTTGACCAACATCCTTTACAGACATAAGAATCAATAAAATGATGTTCTGGATACTCAAATAACTTTCCTGTCGTTGGGCCCCTAAGTACAAAAACATTTTTGCTACCACATGCGTAAGAGGCGTGCATTATTCCGCCTTCACAGCACACAACTCCATTAGCATTTTTTAATACCCAAAATAACTCAGGTATAGATAACTTACCACGAAAATCCAACGCACCTTTTATTTCACCATCATACTCAGTCCCAACCTGTATTGAAGGTATGTCAATATTCGAGACAAGTTCATTCCATCCATACCACGTCTTAGTTTGGTTAGTGCCTTTATAAAGAGCATCTACCCCATTATTAACAATAAGGTAATTATCTGGTAACTCAATTTTGGGTTGTTCAAAGCAAAACACTTCTGATTCTATGGCGTCATAAGGCAATCCCATTTCCATATCTGTAATCTGGATATGATGCAAATGGTGAGTTTCTAACTTGTTGTAATTATGTGGGAACTCTGCAAATACGCCTTCTCGATCTCTATAATCCTGATCAAATAACTTGAATTTGAACTGATGTACCTTACAAAGGGCAAATCGTATCTCGGCTATTATGCCAAATTCTTTTGCCATGTGATCGAAACAATCTGACCAATCTACATTCCCAACGGTTACGACATCATCTATATAGGGATTATCCTTGAATATATCTGCATTGCCACGAACAATGACTGAACTTTTTATCCCGAACTTATCATAAATCTTTTTTGCCTGATCACTAACAGTGATGCTCCCACCGAATCCATCCAGTCTGAAAATCCCTATCTTTTTCGCTCTGTCAACATTGGTGTAAAATATGGGTTTTCTTACGTTATCAAGCTTTGCGAGATTATTCCCACATAAAAATTTCTTAGTTCCCTTTATGATCTTCTTTGCTGATATATCATTTAATTCTAAGGCATTTGAGGCATGAAATGTTATGTTTTCATATTTGGAATATAATTCTTTTGCGATACCTAAACCTATTACAGAACTGGGTACATCCAATGCACACGCTATATGCGCAGGCGCTGAATCATTCCCGATGAAATAATCCATTGCGTAGGTATCTATCATCAATTCTCTTAGTGATAGACCGGTAAGGAAAGTAACTGGATATTTTGAAAATTTTTCACATAATGATCGATCATCATGGATTATGAAAACATTGAATTCCCTTGCGAGATATTCGATTAGAATATCGAAATATGCCCAAACCTTGAAGTCATGTCTGCTTCCTATCCCAATACCAATTAATTTACCCCCATGTAACTTCCTAAAAGCCCTTGCTTTTTCAATTTCTTCATCTGTAAGATAAAGTGTGGATTTAATTGGATTTCCTGTCCCCGCCTGTTCAAACATTCTGGCTAACTTATTATCGAATGGTAATTGAACTGTCTGTTTTTTGCCTTTCTTTCCTTGAATTTCCTTTAATTGAATGGACTTGATACTATCGGACATATCAATTATCCTGCAATCACCTGGCAAATCATCCATCTGCTCAAAACTCTTCGGGATAGCGAATGGATGATTGATAAGTAATTCAGGATAGTTACTGATGACATATACTTCCGTATCATATTCTTTGGATAATGACTCAGCTATGCCAGTCAACAGAACCGTATCACCGATATAATAACGGTTAAGTAATGCTAACGGAGGAAAAAATCCCAATTTACCGCCCTTCAAAAAGTTGTGTGGGGAATTTCACCCCACAGTTATTTTGTTAGAAAATTTCTAACTTGATTGTCCCGATTGCGCATACCGTATCAGTATTAACCTTAAATGCCCTCCCGATAGGCATGAGTTCTGTATTTACCATTATCGCAATCGATCCGAGTCCATCGAAAGGACGTACTGGAATTCCTGGTTGAATACTGGCGTCAGACAACATGGCTATTCGGTTAAATCCTCTTTTTTGAATCCAACCATATTTGCCATTTGTTAAGATTGACATAAACATTCCTGCCGCTAGCAAATACGTTGTATCCACTTTTGTTGTTGCATTATAGTCACCAGTTACGGTATAAAGGGGAGGCTGTTCAGTTCCAGAAGCCTCGCAATAGTACGCAAGATAACCAGGAGTCGCATTAACAGGATCATCCCCTGAGTGATACTTAACGAATTCAAATGCGTCTCCACCTTCCTCATGTATTGCACCCAATGGGAAATCAGGATTATTGTATATCCTCGTCAAATCTACATTTTCATAAAACATTAATCTTCACCTACCCTTATGATTCATCCGTTACGCCATGAATCGCACTTACGCCCTGTGGATCAGGACGAACCACGTTATGCCAGAAACTTACAACCGTTCCCTGCATTGTACTATTCGGGATGTCTTCCCATGCAACTATTCTTGGATTGAAGTCTGGATCGTATTCCAAGAACAAGCATTCAGGATCAAAGAAAAAGATCGTAGCGGGCCATAAGGAATCCATCATGTGTTCGTGATAGAATACTGTATTGAATTCCTCTAGCGTTATAGATAGATTGATCCCCAAGTCTGCCTTTAGGTATTGATCTGCTACTCTCTGTTGCTCGGCAAGAATTTGATTACGAAGGAAGTTGTATAGTTTCCACCCACAAGGCGCATATAACTTGTATTGATGACCTGCCTGTACCTCTGCGAGATGCTCGGTTAGAATGTCAATAGTCAACGGTACTGTAGTTGTGTTGTCAGCCGTGCAAGTATCAACGTTATTATTGCCAGCAGTTGAATTCTGCGTGATCGCCGCACCTGTCGGAACGGTAACCTTTGGTTGCCAGAATAAGTTTGCCGTAGAGCCTGTCGTTCCTGTGGCAATATTCCCCAAAGTATGCCCTGTCGTGGTTTTTCTAATAAGGGTAGGAATTGAAGCAATCATCTGACTTTCATCAGTGATACTCTTGAACTTTATAGGATATGGAATCCTTCTTCCCGCCGTTGACATGATGGATTCTATATCTAACTCATTTCCAGATATGGTCTCGTTGTGATTACTAAACAAGGCATAGTTCATATAGAGCGTATTGCCTAGATGAAGTGCGTTCACTTTTCCTTCGGCGAGATTATATAGTGAACCATCGCGCCCATAAGCCGCTAACTCGTATATGTCTGTTCCCGCACCGTTCCACCAAATCTGCGGAGTCCATTCGGACTGCGTGATTGGATCGAGGTCAGGGAAGGTGTATACCTGTTTTTCAGTGCCTCTTGATGGGCTGTAAACTGCGTGTTGTATGTTATGGTATGACCGCTTGCGTGGACCATAACCTGAACCGCCATTGACTGGTTTCGCATTAGCCAGCATGATTCTTAGTGTCGGCATAGTATCAGACAAAGGAAATTGCAATAGTGGGCTAACTTTCTTAACTTCCGCTGAGTATTCCGTTGTCCAATTATGCGCCGCATTTGATGGGATTGTTCCCAATAGAGCCATTTCTGCTCACCTCTCCATATATTAGAGAGGTTAATGGACCTGCCGTCTTTGTAACAGCGACTTCTTCTTATTCTGTTCGCTTATTTCTTTCCACTGTTTCATTGCTTCTTCTGGATTCCTGCTTATCTTGAAACCTTCGGGAAGTGACACTGCATCAGTACCCGAACCACCTAACACAGAGGCGTCATTCTCTTTTTTGATACTGATGGTTTCTTGCTGTTTAACTGCGTCTGCATACATCTTTAAGGCTTTTTTATTTAACTGCCTTGCAGACACTAAATCATCAGCCCACCCCTCATCACCCTCTAGTTTCTTATTCATAAATTCTATCCGCATTTTTTCTGCTGTATTCTGGGCACGGATAATCTGTCGTATCACCGTATCCTCAATGTCTGACAATTCGCTTTTTAACTCTACAAAAGTTTGCTCAGTGTCATAATTGGCGATACGTTCCAGTTCAGCTTGATCGGCAGTCATTTTCCTCTCTGCTTTGAATTCCTGAAGTTCACCCCTAATGGTTTTAACTTCGTTTATTATTTCAATCGTTTGAGAGGAATTTTCATTCCCGTTACGCGGCATCGTGGGTTTTGCTACTGGTTTTGTCACTGGCTGTTCCTCAAATAGATTCAGAAAGTCGTCATCAGATTCTCCACTAGGAGTTTGCTGATTTGATCCTCTCTGCTCTGCGATATTGGCTCTTATTAGCAGTTCTTCTCGTTCTCTTTCCAATGCTGATAGACGCTCAGTCGCCGATTTATGCTCGGCTTTTACCTTGTCTAACTCTGATTGCATTGTCCGAGTAAGTTTGCCCTGATTTGCCAGTTTGACTAGCTCTATACCGTCAATTTCTTCTCCTGTTTTTGAATTGAGCAAATATCTATTGTCCAACCCAATCGGAGAAGCCACGCCCTGCGGATTGGTTATCCCATCCTGATCTGAGACTTGAGATTCAACCCCAGTTTCCCCGATCACTTTTGAATCCTGTCCATTTTTTCCTGTTGCACCCATTTGATTACCTCACTGTTGCGGAGTCATCACGCTGTGCTTTTAGCGTAATTTCCTTCCCATTAATTAACCTACGGCAGACTGTTCATCTGCCTGATCTAAATGTTGATTTAGTTGTGATGGGTCAATACCCAACATTTGCGCAAACTGCGATACACCATCCTGCCCTTGACCTTGTGGTTGTCCTTGCATTTGCTGACCTATTTGAGACATACCTAAATCTTGAATTCCCTGCATCTGTGCTTCCAGTTTGCTGATTTCTGTTTGTAACAGTTGGATAAAATCATACAAATATGGATTTTTCATATTTGCCATCATAATTGCGCATGATTTCATTATTTGCGGATTCTGCGAAGCAAGTGAGTTCATCACTATTTCATTCATTTGTGTTAATACATTGACCCGATCAACATCATTTGATGGCGTGGTCGAACCAGACACGACCTTTCGGCTAAACTGTGCCGTCATGTGCGCCGAAGTCCATTCAATATATCGCATTTGTCCCTTGTTACTTACGGCAATATGCCTCCCAGGTTTATATTTCAACTGCATAAGACCATCACACAAAACGCTGATGTCGTAAATACACAAATCCAACAGCTCTATTGGTGTTCTCAACGGTGTGAATGACGCACTCTGCAATCCCTGTAATGTGGTCCCTGGTAAGTGTGACGTCCCACTAGGGGCTTGACCTGTCATCTCTGGTGCGATACCGCCCAAGTCTTGTATTGAGTTACGATAATCCACTGCTAATTGCTGTACTGACGGATCCATTTGGCCAGGGGGTATTCTCTGTATTGCATTTGCCACTGACTGATAACGAGGATTGATAGTCAGGATTTCCCCTGGTTCACCTGTAATATCCTGCACGTCTTTCCCCACAAGTCCATCTTCCATGACACCCATCATACTGTTAGCCGCCGTTGATGTATGGATTGCTATGTTCGTCATGGTTCTGTTGTAACCATGCTGGACAGGAATCATACTTTCTACCATGCCATGTGCCATGTAGATTAGGTTTCTGCCCTGATCGTCTGATGTAGTCTGATGGTAGAGCAACACAAATGGGTCACGTAAAGACCCGATAAGTTTTCTCTTGCTAACTGCTTGTCCTGATTCTGTGTCTATTTCTGGTATTGTTTTATATTCTGCGTTAGGATTAGTAATGATTTTTATGATGTAGTTATTTATCATGGTAACGACTATCCCGAAAGACAAGTCAATACCTTCATATTTCTGTTTAAGCATTTCTTCTGGATCGACATACATTATGGGCTTTAGCCAACACTCATAGACCTCTACTCTTGGGTCAACGTCACCCTTCTCGGAATCAGAACTCAATGCGGTAGTAGCATATCCAGAACTTTTATCAGCACGTCTGCCAACCTTTGACCGTAGACCCAACGCTATCTCTCCTTCTGACCCCCATTTCTGCACTATATATTCTGGTGTCATCCAGAGACGGTGTATCTTGTATCTGCAATCCTGCCCTCTGTGGTCATTAGAAGCATAAGGATCGAGGAAGAGATCGTCAGGAACGCATTTGAATAACGATATTTCTCCTTCTTTGCCTTTAGTCTGATCATAGGGATTCCAGATATTTTTTCCTACTGATAGCCCACCAATACACTTTTCTTGTGTAAGGGTATACATGACGTTGCCGATATTAGCACCATCTGGCTCCCATAACGCAGAACGCATTAAGTCCATGTGATCGGCTAAATCTGCGTCTTGTGGTCTTTCTGAGAATGGTTGGGAATGAATTTGGGGTCGGTTCATTAGATAAACAGAAACCGCATTATCTACGGATTGTTTGATGCGGTTCTCGAAGGCAATTACATTTTGGGGGTATTCACCATTTTCGTCTGTCATCTCGGTCTCGCCATCAGGTGATAACCATTGGGAATTTGCGTTATAGTGTTTTCGGCACTTCGCCATGACTTTCAGATAGTCTATTCGTGTGGTATGATTTCTCGATTCATCTATCATCCCATTGAGATATTCTGGTGTAAGCCCTTTTATGTTGATTTTCTTTGGCATTTCGATACCTAAAGGGCGCCAATAGCCAAATAAAAAAAGCCTGCGACAGCAAATAGTATCTGGCTATTGACGCAGGCTTTTTATTTTAGAGTTTCAATGTGATTGTGTTACACTACTAAGATAATTCATTTATAAACAAATGTCAAGAACTTTCTTTATACATTTTCCCCTGGTTCTCGTATCATCTTCCTGATAAAGATATTCATGCTAGACGAATTCAGGCACACATAGTGAATCATCTTCTCCACCAGTTTATTCATTCTGGCAGTTCTCGGTTTCATTAGTTCCTCTTGCTCTTTGGCTAAAACTTCCAACTGACCTCCATAGATTTTACGTTCTAGCTTCCTGAGATTATCTATTGCGTATTTGTTGGTTAGTTCAATAGCCCATACCTTCGGAGATGCCTCTGTGACAAACTCACGATAAGGCTCAAACATCTCAATATCTTTTTTTGCCTTCGTGAGTTCGTCACAGAGTTTTATATTCTTTGCCTTTAGTTCCTCATACTGCGCTTGTAAGGTTCTATGTTCCTCTATAACGCCCTGCATTTCGTCAATCTTTGATTTCTGTTCAGTCTTTTTAACCTGCATTTGGCACCCCTTTCGATATTTTCATTATCTCTTTGGTCATAGATTCTATCAAAACGGGATCGAGTATCTTTTTTTTGTTCCGCTTATCACAATAACCTCTTGCCAACGCACCACGTACCAATTGCCTTTTAGATTCTTGTTTTTTCTGCATAATTCCTCCTACATCCAATATGTTCTTTTTCTAGGTTTTTCTTTATTCATTTGGGATGCAATATTTATCATTATCTTGCCATCCTCAATAGAGAAAATACCTTTGGCATCCCCATCATCTTGCTTGCCTAATATGGCGATCACTGGTCTAAACCCTTGCTTATGCGCCTCATCCGCTATCGCACAGGCAAATAACCTATCATCATGGGATGATCGCTTTGCCTCAAATTTGCCCTTCGGTCCCATCATAAAGTCCAGAGCCTCTGAAAACCATCCAATATCTTTGACTGTTGCGCCTCTGCCAGCCTGAATATTCTGGTAGCATGATTTCAACCTCTCCTCCATGTCTTTCAGTAATTGATTCCTCGACCCCCTGCCTGTTTTCCAACCTACATTTGCGGTGGTTCTCTGCCCGAACTGTGTAATGTCCTCTGACATGCGTATATAAATCTGTTTATGTCTGTATGGCTTAATGCCATGCTCTTTAGAGCCATTGACTAATAGTTCCATTGGCACACTGTCCCAAAAAACCTCTACCGCCAAATAAGCTGGATCGCCATCTCTATCACGATAATAATATCCCGCCTTCCACATCTCTTTCGCAAAGGTAGATGAACTCATATAACCATGCAGACACGCCACGATTGACTTGTTATCACCCCTTATCACGTAGGCACAGAAATAGTCACCGTAATTGCCCTCACCAGCCACATCACCGCCTATGAAATATTTTGGTTTTAACGATCCATCCTTTAATGGGTGTTCCCATATTTTCCACGTATAGCCCTCGACTGGATATTCAGGATAAAAACCCTCTCGTTCCCTCTTCTCAAAGATTATAGAGTATTCGTCTTTTGCCATATCATCATATTCTAGCATACCGTATTCAGGCTCGGATTCCTCTGGATGCTGTAATAAGTATTTCCTGCACTCATCCACGTATAATTCGCTCATAAAGGTCTGCCCTGTGATGATAATGAGTCTGCCAGTAGAACGGACTATCCTTTCTTCCTCCGACATACCAGCAAGGTTGCCCTCAAACCATTCCATGTCTATTAGCGGATTTGTCTCTGTATTCCCATAGAATATATCCAATAACGGAAAGGCAGAGGGATCACGCTCATAGGGTTCAAGGACATTTTTTTTGAACCATTGCACCAGATTCGCCTTTAGGAAGAAATCAGGGTCGTTATAATTTATAATGCCAGTAAATCCATACCAGAGAGTTCCCTTCGTTATGTCAAACCTATGCCTCATTTCGTTGTATATAACTTCGCTATGTGGCTCATCCGCACATATATAGTCTATATTGCCACCTGTATAGGAGATATAACCTTGCTTTTGTGTCTTAAAGTTTATATCAGCAATCTCACCAGTAGCATTGGTATAAATCCCGCCATCCGCCCTTATCTTGAAATAATCACCTAGGGTCTTATCGAAGGTTGGCTGAATAGTTGTTGCCTGCGTATCGGTTGACCATGTAGAAATCCATCCCTGCAATCGCCTGCCAGTCGGAACACGCTTACGGATATATGGGTCGAGTAACCATCCTGTATTTTTGTTATAGATGTCTTTCTCTGGAACAAGTAAATACCCAGCCTTAATAAGTTGGCAATATGTCTTACCAAACTTATTACCTGCCAGTATCACTACCTGCGGTTTGGTAGACTTGAATATGGGTTCTTGGCTAAACGTCCCTGTCGTGGGCTTAAAGGTCGTCAGTGCTGTGATTTTTGATTCGCTAATGACCTGCGACAATTCAATAAATTCTAGTTCTTTTTCTGGTTTCTTTTTCATCCTAAATCCATCTTTCCGAGTCTGGTTTTGGTATAGCTGTATTATTAGAATCGGAATCCAGCGTGGGTTTCCGTATACATCTCACGTCACTTGTTTCGTGGTGAAAATATTTCTTTGGATGATATAGTTCCGTGGAATCACCATAGTAAATATCTTTCCCGCAGTTCAGACAAGCCCATACCCGCTTTTTCTCTTTGGGTTTTTCCTCCCAATCAGGACAATTCTTCCCATCCTCTTTTTTCATTGGTTCATATATCGGAGTACCCATTGTACCATTAAACTTCATCCAGCACCAATTTATACAGGCACAAGCTGAATTGTTATAATGACTGCAAGTTTCGCATCTCTTATCAACATCCTTGCCATTAATTTTGCTAAAGTCTGTAACAAAAGGCGCATTTCTCATAAATTCAATCGCTTCTTTATGAAGTTCCTCGATGCGTTTACATAAATTTTCAAAATCTATTGCCATATTATGCCTCCAATTCTTCTATTATGCTTTGAATTTCTAGTTCTATAAGCCTCAACCTCTTGGTTACTTTCTCTATTTCTACCTCAGAGGGGATGACATTTGCCAACATACGAAATATATCAGGAACGCCCCATCCCTGAGTTGTGTTCCAGCCAATGACGCTCAATGAACTGAAATCCCTAATTAAGTCCTGTAATTCGTGGAATGATAAATCCCTTTTGACTGATTTTAGCAAGGCTATAATTCCACACATATTAGAACATGCTATCGAGCCACCGTCAATATTTTCCCAGCCATGAAGTAGACCCCATTTATCCGCATATCCTGGCACTATACAATCAATTTTATTACCATAATTAGACCCGCACCAATGATGAAATACCCATCTTTGTCCAAATTGATCGGCAGAACCAATGGATATTACGCCTTCTAATACCGCAGGATAGTCTATGTATCTTTTATTCCTATCCCCTGTTGGTGCAACAATAATCATTCCGTTATTATGGGCTTTCTCAATTACTTCTTCCCACGCTTTTCCATATTCCAAATTCCTGAAAGTCTTTGTGCAACAGAACACATGGCATCCCTTCTCGATGGCACGGTGAATCTGATCAATAACGTAAATCTGATTGAGTTCATTGGTTTCCTCTGAAAGAATATACTTAGCCCCATTAGCGATATACGATATATGTAAGGCGCTTAAACTGTGTTCTATATCTGAATCGAGCAATCCCACAATAGACCCGTAACCCTGAGAATACTTCCATGCTCTCTC